>Ga0074045_10001922_pt1 | contig 19698 bp, 15 predicted proteins | sample BogForMeECP23OM2_FD_94442 | JGI IMG/M metagenome (GOLD analysis project Ga0074045, IMG submission 94442) | Bog forest soil microbial communities from Calvert Island, British Columbia, Canada - Bog Forest MetaG ECP23OM2 | ecosystem: Environmental > Terrestrial > Soil > Wetlands ...
CGATGGGTTGCATCAGCGTGCCCGCAATCCGCTTGGCAATCGCCAGCAGCTCCGCCGGGCCGGTAAAGACCTTCACCAGCGGTGCGCCCGAGTACTCCGGCAGGTTCACCTGCATCCCGTTGCGCAATCGCCCCGCCGCCTGCTCGTCAACCGTCACCGAAGGCATCTCCGGCAGCAGCGTGCGCGGATGCGGCATCCGCCGCTCGATCTCTCCCGGCACGCCCGCCAGCGCCTTCAACTCATCGAGCCCAATCGCCTGCGCCAGCGAAAACGCCCCGGCCTGCGTTCTCCGCAGCGAGGCCAGGTGCGCCCCGCAGCCCGCCAGCGCACCCAGCTCATGCGCCACCGACCGCACGTACCCCCCCGCCGACACCTGCATCTCAAACCGCGCCAGATCGCCGTCGATAGACAGCAGCTCAAACCGATGGATCGCAATCCGCGCCAACTTCATCTCCACCGGCTTGCCCGCGCGCGCCAGCTTGTGCGCCGGGACGCCGCCGATCTTCTTCGCCGAAAACACCGGCGGCATCTGCTCCATCTCGCCGTGGAAGCGCACCGCCAGCTCGCGCAACTCGGCCAAATTCTTCTCCAAAGGACGGGCCTCGCCCGCCGCCGTCCCCTCCGCGTCGAAGGTGTCCGTCGCAAATCCAAACCGGATCGTCCCCTCGTACGCCTTCGCCGCCGTGCCGAAGAACTGCGCCAGCCGCGTGTATTTGCCCAGCAGCAGCGGCAGCACGCCGGTCGCCATCGGGTCCAGCGTTCCCAGGTGCCCCACCGACCGCTCGCCCGTCGCTCGCCGCACAACATCTACCACATCGTGCGAGGTCATCCCCGCAGGCTTGTCCACTACCAGCAATCCATTCATCGTCTATTCAGACTACGTGGTCTTGAGCCGATGCGCCTAACTCTCAGCCCCGCCGCCGTGCCGCACCAGCGACAGAAACTCATTGCGCGTCTGCATCTGCGTCTTGAACACTCCGCGCATCGCCGAGGTCACCGTCGCCGAGTGTTGCTTCTCCACGCCGCGCATCATCATGCACAGGTGCTGCGCCTCCACGATCACGCCCACGCCCTGCGGCGCAATCGCCTCCACAATCGCGTCCGCAATCTGCGTCGTCAACCGCTCCTGCACCTGCAAACGGCGCGAGTACATCTCCACCAGCCGCGGAATCTTGGACAGCCCGATCACACGTCCGCGCGGCACATACGCCACATGCACTTTGCCGAAGAACGGCAGCAGGTGGTGCTCGCACATCGAATAGAACTCGACGTCCCGCACCATCACCATCTCGTCGTAGTCCACCTCGAAGAGCGCATCGTTCAGCACCGTTGCCACGTCCATCGCGTATCCCTGGGTCAGGAACGCCATCGCCTTCTCCACTCGCTCCGGCGTCTGCGCCAGCCCATCGCGCTCGGTGTCCTCGCCGAGCCGCGCCAGCAGCTCACGATAGAGTTCCTGCGTCGTCAGCGCCGCGGCTGTTCCCGTTTCTGCCGTGGCTGTTCTCGTCTCTGCAGCCGCCGTCCCCGTCTTCACAACCGTCAGTGCGCTCATATCGATTCAGCCTCTCTCAAACTTTTCGCCGTATTCGAACGAATTGTTCCCCGTCTCCTCAATCCTTACCCGCACAACCTTCGCGCCCGTAAATCCCTGAAAGGTCCGGTAAATCTCTCGCGTAAAGTTCTCCGTCGTCGGAACCAGTTTGTGAAACTCCTCCAGCGTATTCAGGTTCATCCCATCGAACCGCTGCAGCAGATGCGTCCGCGCAAACTCGTCCAGCTCGCCCAGGTCGCAGACCATCCCCGTCCCCGCGTTCACCGGCCCGCCCAGCGTCACCTCCACCGCATAGTTGTGCCCATGCCCATGCGGGTTGTTGCACTTGCCGTAGACCGCCCGGTTCTCCTCCACGCTGTACGCCTCCGAGTGCAGCCGGTGCGACGCGCTCACCCGGTATCGACGCGAGAGATACGCCTTCGGCCCCGCACTTGTAGTCACCCCAGCCGCCATCAACGCTCCCCATAGTAGTCTGCAAACAGGTCGGACCTCTCATACACCCGCACGCGGTGCAGCCTCGCACCAGGAATCTTCCCCTCCAGCCGCCGCCAGATCGCAATTGCAATGTTCTCCGTCGTTGGAATCATCCCAGTGCCTGCCGCAAACTCCGCAACCTCCAGATTAAGATGCCGATGATCGTACACGCTCACCACCTCGCGCTCCAGGATCTCCTTCAGCTCCTTCAGGTCGACCACGAACCCAGACACCGGATCGACCTCGCCCGCCACCGTCACCTCCAGCGTGTAGTTGTGCCCGTGCCCATTGCGGTTCGCGCAGCGCCCAAAGACGCGCTCGTTCTCCGCCTCGGTCCACGCCTCGTTCCAGTAATAATGCGCCGAAGAAAACTCAGTCTTCCGTGTCAGTAGAATCATCGTCCCGTCCGACCGCCAGTATTGCCCTTGTTTGTTTTGTCGTCATTCTGAGCGAAGCTCAGAATCTCCGTATTGGCCGTTGCTGTTGCCCTTACCTCTGGAATACCCCATCCTCAGTACAGACTATTAGACGCCACTTAACCGAACCGGATTCGACCTATCGCAACTCATCATCCAACCTTATATCTCCGTCCCTTCCAATCCACCGATCTCGTCACCCGATGGTGAAGATAACTCCGCACCAGCAGCCAGCAGAACACCGGAACGCCGAGAATCGAGATCGCCACATCCCCCGCCGGAAAGTTCGCCCGCGCCACTCGCCCATAGAACCCCCACGTGGTCCGCATCCATACCAGCAGGATCGCCAAGCGCTGCCATATCACCAGCAGCGGCATCCAGCACGCCAGCGCGGGCAGGCCGAGGAAGAGCAGAAGCTGCAGCAGCTGCATCCCGGCCAGCAGCACTGCGTTGGGAAACAGCAGCGCCAGGTTCTTCGTCCACCCCTCCACCATCTCCGGCAGCGTCCGGTACATCCGCGCCGCCAGCGCATCCGGCGCGTAGCGGAAGCGAATTGTGTGCCTCGCCCGCTTGATCTTCCGCGCCAGCGCCACATCCTCCAGAATCTCCAGCCCCACGACGCGATGTCCGCCCACGGCGAAGTAGGCCTCGCGCTCCACCAGCAAAAACTGCCCATTCGCAGCCGCCACCCGGCTCGCCGGATCGCTCACCCGCTTCGGCGGATAGGCGCTCGCCAGCTCCGAAAATACCAGCGGCATCACCGCCCGCTGCCAGAAGCCCTCCACAATCTGCCGCGGCGAGTAGGACAGCAGCGCCGCCCCATACTTCTTCGCCTCATGCAGCGCCCGCCCGAGGTCGCCCGGCTCATGCACCGTGTCGGCATCGGTAAACAGCAGCCACGCCCCGCGCGCCCGCTGCGCCCCCGCCCAGCAGGCATTCGTCTTTCCGGTAAACCCGCCCCGATCGCTCTGGTCCAGCTTGGGGGCCTCGATCGCCACCACGCCCTCGCGTTCCATCTCCCGCGCAATCTCCCGCGTCCCGTCCGTCGAATCGTCATCCACGACGATCAGCTCCCACTCCACGCCCAGCACAAAACCCACATCCGATTGCTCCACCAGCGACCGCAGGCACTCCCCCAGCACAGCCGCCTCATTGCGCGCCGGAACAATCACCGACAGCCGCAGGCGCGTCTCCGCAGACGCCGCAACCACCCCGTTCTTCCCCGGCACTCCGCCCGCATCGCTCACAGCTTCGTATTATAGGAAGCAGGAGCCTCGCGTGCGTAAAGCCAGACCGACTCTTCGATCCTCAGTTCTTCTCCTCGCCCTCTGCGCGCTCTCCATCACCGCCTGCGACCGTGGCGACCACCCCGCACGCATCGGCACGCGCGCCCCCCAGTTCACCCTCGCCGACGGCGCCCAAACCGTCTCGCTCGCCCAGTTCCGTGGCCACACCGTCGTCCTCAACTTCTGGGCCACCTGGTGCGTTCCCTGCGTCGAAGAGCTGCCCAGTCTGATGGAACTCCAGCACCGCCTTCCGAAGCTCACCATTCTCGCCATCAGCCAGGACGAAGACCCCGCAGCCTACCGCCGCTTCCTGCTCGACTACCGCGTTGACCTGCTCACCCTGCGCGACCCCTCCGCGCGCATCCCCCGCCTCTACGGCACCGTCAAGCTCCCCGAGACATACATCATCGACCGCAACGGGGTCCTGCGCCGCAAGTTCGTCTCCGCCCAGGACTGGACCAGCCCCGAGATTCTCGACTACCTCAGCAAACTCTAGCCGCAGAGAAAAAAGTTGTCATTCTGAGCGGAGCTCCCCTGAGAGCCGTCATTCTGAGCGAAGCTCAGAATCTCTGTATTTGTCTTTTTGATCAGCAATTCGTTTCAGACAAACTGCGCTACACCACAAAATACTTGGCCTGCGGATGATGCACGACCAGCGCGTTCGTGCTCTGCTCCGGCTCAATGTGGTACCCCTCGGTCAGGCGTACGTTGATCTTTTCCTCCGGCTTCAGCAGCGAGAAGATCTTTGCCTGGTCCTCCAGGTTGGGGCACGCCGGGTAGCCGAAGGAGTAGCGCGAGCCGCGGTACTTCTGGTGGAACAGATCGCGCACGTCGATCGCGTCTTCGCCGTCGATGCCAAGCTCCCTGCGCATCACAACGTGCATGTACTCGGCAAGCGCCTCGGCCGTCTCCACCGAGAGCCCATGCAGGTAGAGGTATTTGGTGAAGTCGCCAGCCTCGAAGAGCTTCTGCGTCTCCTGGCTGGCGCGGCTGCCGATCGTGACCACCGAGAAGCCGATCACATCCATCCGCCCGGAAGATCTGAGCGAGAAGAAGTCCGCAATCGACAGCAGCCGTCCCTCCCTCTGGCGCGGAAAATCAATGCGAAGCAACTCATCGTTCTGCTTCTCAGGATCGTAGATAATCACCTCGTTGCCCTCGCTCTGCGCGGGAAACCATCCGTACACCGTCTTCGGATCGAACCAGCCGTTGGCGATCACCTCCTGCTCCAGCTCCTTCAGGATCGGCCGGAACTTCTCCTCCACCAGCCGCAAATAGTCTGTGGCCGAGGCCGTCTTCAGTTGCCACTGGTTCTTGAACAGCGCGGTCTCGTTGATGTACCGGTACAGCTCGTTGAGGTCGAAGTCGCGCCGCGTACGCACGCCGAAGAACGGCGGCACGGGGACCTCCTCCACATCCTTCACAATGGCCGAGCGCTCCGTAGTCGCTGCGGGCAGCGAAGCCAGATGCTCCGCCGCACCCGGGCGGTTGAACTCGCGCCGCGTGGCCCCTTCGCTCAGGCGCTTCTCGCGCACGCTCGCGTCCTCGTCCGTCAGGTCGCTCATCACATGCAGCCCGGCGAAGGCGTCCTCCGCGTAAAAGACCGCCGAGCTGTACTCCTTGCGCAGATCGTCCTCGACGTACTTCCGTGTCAGCGCCGCGCCGCCGCAGATCACCGGGATTTGCGACTGAATCAGTTGCAGGTCCTGGATCACGTACTTCATCTCCAGCGTCGATTTCACCAGCAGGCCGGACAGCCCAATCGCATCCGCGTTGTGCTGTCTGGCGGCCTCCATGATGTTGCCGGAGGGCTGCTTGATCCCCAGGTTGACCACCTTGTAGCCGTTGTTGGACAAAATAATGTCCACCAGGTTCTTGCCGATGTCGTGCACGTCGCCCTTCACCGTCGCCAGCACAATCGTCCCCCGCTGGTTGCCCTCGGCCTTCTCCATCTTCGGCTCTAGGTACGCCACCGCGGCCTTCATCGTCGCCGCCGAATCCAGCACCGAAGGCAGCTGCATCTTGCGCGCGCCGAAGAGTTCGCCCACCGTCTTCATCCCGTCCAGCAGCACGGTGTTGATCAGGTCGAGCGGCGTGTAGCGCGCCAGCGCGGCTTCGAGAATCTCCTCCAGCGACTGCTTCCTCTCGCCCTGCCCGAGCCCGCGCTCGCCGTTAATAATCAGGTGCTTCAGCTTCTCCTCGTCCGACATATCGTCGGTCGAGGCCGCCGTCTCCTCCTCCGCTCCCGCGCCCTTCGTCAGCCCGGTGAAGTACTGCATGTAAACCTGTAGCGGGTCCTGTTCCGTCTCCACATTGCGGAAGATCAGGTTGCGAGCCAATTCAACTTCAACTTCAGGAATCTTGTATAACGGATAGATTTTGCTGTAGTTGACAATTGCGGAATCCAGGCCGCGGTCAACCGCCTCCTTCAGGAGCACGCTGTTCAGCACGCGCCGCGCATATGCATTCAGCCCGAAGCTGATGTTCGAAACCCCCAAAGTAGTGCGGCACTCGGGCAGCTCAATCTTGATTCTCCGCACCGCCTCCAGCGTCTCCATCCCCGCCGTCCGATACTCCTCCTGCCCGGTCGTAATCGGCAGCGTCAGCGCGTCGAAGATCAGGTCCTGTGCGCGAAGCCCGTACTTCTCCGTGGCCAGCTTGTGGATGCGGTGCGCGATGGCGAGCTTTTTGTCCGCCGTCAGCGCCATGCCGTCCTCGTCAATCGTCAGCGCAATCACCGCCGCGCCGTAGCGCCGCGCCATCGGCAGCACAAGCGAGGTCCGCTTCTCGCCGTCCTCCAGGTTGATCGAATTGATGATCGGCTTGCCGGGAATGCGTTTCAGTGCCTCCTCGATCACATTGGCTTCGGTCGAATCGATCAGAATCGGCGCGGGCACGCGCGTGGCGATCTTCTCCATCACGCCATTCATGTACGCAACCTCATCCTCGCCCACCACGGCGCAGCAGATGTCGAGCAGTTGCGATCCTTCGTTCACCAGACGCTTGGCCAGCGTGAAGATGCCGTCGTAGTCGCCCTTGCGCACCATGTCCTTGAAGTGAGTGACGCGCGTAGTGGCGTTCATCTCCTCGGCAATAATCGCCGGCTGACCATCCACCTCCAGCGGCACCACGGAGAATGCGCTCGCGGCCACCGACTGCGGCTTGTTGGCGCGCGCCAGCGGCCTCAGCCCAGCCACAGCCTCGGCCGCAGCCTTGATGTGCGTGGGCGTAGTGCCGCAGCATCCGCCGATGACCTGCACGCCGTACTCCGACACAAAACGGCGATGGTGCTCCGCAAACTCCGCCGGCGTCAGCTTGTAGACGGCGCGCCCTCCCACATTTTGCGGCAGCCCCGCGTTGGGCATCACGCTCACCGCCATCGTCGCGTTCTGGCACAGGAAGCGCACCGCATCGTTCATCTCGGCGGGCCCGGTCGCGCAGTTCAACCCAACCACGTCTGGCCGGAAGCACTCCAGAACCGCCAGCGCCGCGCCGATCTCGCTGCCCAGCAGCATCGTTCCCGTGGCCTCCATGGTGATCTGCGCCTGGACCGGAAGCGTGACGCCGGTCTTCTTCATTGCGTCGCTACAAGCGGCCAGCGCAATCTTCAGTTGCAGCAGGTCCTGGCAGGTCTCGATCAGCAGAATGTCGACGCCGCCTTCGATCAGCGCCTCGGCCTGCTCGACGTAGCTGGCCAGCATCGCGTCGTATCCGATGTGCCCCAGCGACGGCAGCTTGGTGGTCGGTCCCATCGACCCCGCTACGAAGCGCGGCTTGTCTGCCGTGGAGTACTCGCGCGCCACTTCCTTTGCCAGCCGCGCCGCAGCCATGTTCAGCTCGCGCGCGCGATGCGCAATCCCGAACTCCGCAAGCACAAGCGACGACCCGCCGAACGAATCCGTCTCAATCACGTCGGCCCCGACTTCGAGATAGCTGGCGTGGATCTCGCGAATCACATCCGGCCGCGTGATCACCAGGATCTCGCCGCAGTTCTCCTTGCCCTCGAAGTCGCCTTCGACCGTGAGCGCGTAGTTCTGGATCGACGTGCCCATGGCGCCGTCGTAGACCATGACGCGTTGCTGCAGGAGATCGAGGAATGCGGGCGATGTGGTCATAGGTGGTTTGGCGATTCGATGCGGGCGCGCGAGAGCACCCTCTCTAGAATACAGGGGCGCAGCCGCACCGGCATGCTTCTCCAGCCATAAGCGTCCAGTATTCAAATGCGATGGTGCTTTCCCTGTTCCAGTCGCTGGTTAAAAACCGTATGCTGGTTGTATTCCCTTTTCTGGAGATCTGCTGATGCGCCGCACCGCCGTTTCGTTGATCCTGCTTGCCGCTGGCCTGATGGCCGCGTCCTCTGTCTGTGCAGCGCAGACTCCTGCCGCTCCGGCATCTTCCGCTGCTGTTACTGCAAGACCTTCCGCCGCCGCTGCAAAACCTTCCGCTCCCACATCCGCGCCGGAACCCACCTGGGTTGTCCGCAGCAATCAATACACCCAGATGCTCCTCGATGTGCAGATGAAGCACTCGCCTGAGAAGGCCTCGGCGCAGGGGTTGGCGAAGTACGATCCCTTGATCACCGACGCGACCCGCGCCGACGAGATCGCCCAGCGCAAGGGACTTCAGGACGTCCTTGCGAAGCTGAAGAAAATTGAAGCGAAGGAGAAGGACAAAAATGTGCGTGAGGACCTGGAGATTCTCCAGAAGGCCTTTAATCTGCAATTCCTTGAGGACGACTACGAGCTCGGCCACAACGTGCAGTTCCTCGACGCCAGTCAGGCGGTTTTCTCCGGCCTGCACACCTTGCTCGACGACCAGGTGGCGGCGGACCGGCGACCGGCCGCCGTCGTCCGGCTGCGCAAGTACGCGGGCGTCGAGCCGGGGTTCAAGCCATTCACGGATGTTCTGAAGCAGCGCATGATGGAACAGATGGCAAAGCCCGGCGTGGTCTATCCCTCGACCAGTGAGATGGAGGCCGAACTGGGGCGCGACAAGAGCTACATCGACGCCATGCAGCAGCTCTTCGTCAAGTACAAATTGACCGGCTGGCAGGAACCCTTTGCCAAGCTGCAGCAGGAACTGGCCGACTACGACACCTGGGTCCGCGCCACTGTCATGCCCAAAGTCCAGCCCAACTCCCGCATGACGCCCGAACAGTACGCATTCAGCCTTGAAAGCTATGGCGTCGATCTTCCTCCAACACAACTTGAGGCCCAGGCCCACGCCGCCTTCACCGAGATCCAGTCAGAGATGGCGCCGCTTGCCGCCGAGGTGGCCAAACAGCACGCATGGACCTCCTCCGACTACCGCGATGTGCTCCGCCAGTTGAAGAAGACGCAGATCGCAGGCGACGCCATCCTTCCGTTCTATCAGGCGCGGCTGAAGGCGATCGAAGAGATCGTCGCGGCAAAGGACCTGGTGCCGTTGCCCGATTATCCTGCGATCCTGCGTCTCGCCACCGCAGCCGAGACCGCGCAGATGCCTGTTCCGCACATGCTCCCCCCGGAGTCGCTGCACGACCCCGCCCAGAAGGTCAAGTTTGTTCTGCCGCTGAATCCTCCTTCGACCGCCGGCGGCACATCGGGCAGGCCCGGCGACTTCACCTTCGACGCAATGGCGTGGCCGATGACCGCGCATGAGGCGCGGCCCGGCAATGAGCTGCAGTTCGACGCGATGCGCAGGCATGGCCTGAGCAAGGCACGCGAACTCTATGCCCTCAACCCGACCGACGCAGGGGCCTGGGGACTCTACTCCGAGTGGCTCGTGCAACCCTACGAACCTGCCGATGGCCAACTGGCAACGCTGCAACTGCGTCTTCTGCGCGCGGCGCGTACCTTTCTCGTCTCCGGCCTGCAGTCGGGCAAGACCACTCCAGACGACGCAACCAAGCTGATCGAGAACGACATCGTCCTCAGCCACCCCTTCGCCACCGATGAAGTGGACCGGCTCACCAATGGAGCACCGGGACAGGCCAGCAGTAACTTCTATGCCTACACAACGCTGCTCCAACTGCGCAAGGACACCGAGGCCGAGCTGGGGCCGAAGTTCGACGCCAAACGATTCCACAACTTCCTGCTCGCCCAGGGACTGCTCCCGCCCGGCCTGATGCGCAAGGCCGTCATGGAAGACTTCGTCCCGGCACAGAAGAAGAGAAAGTAAGCCCGCCGCAAATCCGCGCGGAGCAACAGGCTGCGGAAAACTCCGTTTTGCTTAAGGGCACGGGTTTACCCGTGCCATCAGTGCTGCATTGGCGATGGGGCTTTAGCCCCTGAGGTCAGCTTTCACATTCAGCAGCAACTGTTCCTCGCAGCCTCTTACGCCCGCTCCAGCACCACCGTAAAAAATCCGTCGCACCCATGCGCTCCGGGCAGAGTGCGCAGCGCGCCATCCCGCACCGCCGAGCCAATCAGCCCAGAGGCCACATCTTGCTTCAACACATCAATCTCAGCCAGCCGCGCGATCAGCGGCCCGATCGCAATCCGCCGCACTCCCGCCTCGGACGCGACTGCCTCCGCCACGCGCTCGTTCTCCTCCGGCTCCAGCGAGCAGGTGGAGTACACCAGCCGTCCGCCCGCTGCCAGCCGCCCCAGCGCTCCCGTAAGGATCGCGCGCTGCCGGGCAGACTGTCGCGCCAACTCCTCCACGCGCAACTGATGCCGTATCTCCGGATTGCGCGCCAGCGTCCCCGTCCCGCTGCACGGCACATCGCACAGGATCAGATCGAACTTCTCCTCGCGCTCGTCTTCAGGAGGAGCAGCCGAAGCGTCAACCACCGCGCAGCGCACGCGCTCGGCGTACGCATACCGCCGCAGCCGCGCCAACATCTGCGCCAGACGCTTCGCGTTCCCATCCGTCGCCAGAATCTCCGCTTCCGCCAGCCGCAGCGCCAGCACCAGCGTCTTTCCCCCCGGAGCGGCGCAGCAGTCCCACACCCGTGCCGCGCGCCGCGCATCCGTCGGCATCGCAGCCGCCGCAAGCTCCGCCACCAGCCGCGATCCATCGTCCATCTGCGGTGCAGCTTCCGCAGAAGCTGCGCTCTCCTCGACAAAGAGTGTTCCTGCAACCGGTTCGCGCTGGTCGTACTCGCAGATCGCCAACGTGGCCTCGCGTCCATACGCCGCCACCCAGCGCTCCACCAGCCACAGCGGATGTCCCAGCCGCTCCGCAAACGCCGCCGGCGACTCGAAGATGCGCGTCCCCGGCTTTTGAGCCGCCGCTAATTTGCGCAGCACCGCGTTCACCATCCCCGCCGCGTGGGGCTGCCCCGCCGCGCGGCATATCTCCACGCTCTCATTCAGCACAGCATGGGCCGGAATCCGGTCCATCTGCAGCAGTTGAAACGCACCCATGCGCAGCGCCAGCGCCACCGGCTCCCCCAGCCTCTGATCGGGCCGCGCCAGCAGCTTGCTCAGGCGCGCGTCCAGCGCGATCTGCCAGCGCAGTACGCCCATCACCAACGCCGTCGCCAGGTTGCGGTCCTCCGTCGAGAGCGCCTCCGTCGGCAGCGAATGCAACAGCTCATCGCTGTGTCCCTTGCCCTCGCCCACCAGCGTCAGAATCTCGAACGCCACAGCCCGCGCCGGACTAATCTTCGCAATCGCCGCCGCCGCCGAAGCCGTCGGCCCCGCCGACGCAGGCCGCGCCCGTACCCGACCCGCAACATTTCTCAATCCTCATACCTCATAGCTCAAGCCTCATAGCTGGAAACAATAAACGCACACCGCCGCGCCGCGCTTCGCTCAAAGCCCAAGCCTCTCGCCGCTGCGCAACTGAAACCCGCGCAGAAACTCCGCCGCGCTCATCCGCCGCTTCCCTTCCATCTGCACCTCGTCGAAGACCACCGGGCCGCGTCCTCCGCAACCCGCCGCCATCTCCTCCCCCACCACGCGCAACACTCCAGCCTCGGTCCCGCTCTCCGCGCCCACATGCATGCGATGCACAATCAGCTTCTTCCCGCGCAGCCGTGTATGCGCTCCCGGCCAGGGCTGAAATCCGCGCCAGCGATCGTAGATCTGCCGCGCCGTCCGCGAGAAATCGACCGCCCCATCCTCCCGCGTCAGGATAGGCGCCAACGTCGCCCGCGCCTCGTCCTGTTTTCGCCCAACTAAAGTCCCCGCCTCCAGCCCAGCCAGCGTCTCCACCATCAACTCCGCGCCCACCGCCGCCAGCGAACGAAACACATCAACCGCCGTCTCATCCGTGCCAATCGGCACCGCCCGCGCCAGCAGAATCTCTCCCGTATCCAGTCCCTCGTCGAGTCGCATCGTGGTCACGCCCGTCTCTCGCTCGCCGTTGGCCACCGCCCACTGCACCGGCGCGGCCCCGCGATACTTCGGCAGCAGCGACCCATGCAGATTGATGCACCCCAGCCGCGGCAGCTCCAGCATCCACTGCGGAATGATCCGCCCATAGGCCACCACCACAATCGCATCCGGTCGCGCCCCCTCCAGCCGCGCGCGAAACTCCGCATTCTCCCTGATCCTCTCCGGCTGCGCCACCGCGGTCCCGTGCGCCGCCGCCGCCTGCTTCACCGGGGGAGCGTGCATCTCCATCCCGCGCCCCGCCGCGCGGTCCGGCTGCGTCACCGCCAGCGCAACCTCATGCCCCGCACGGATCACCGCCTCCAGCGTTCCCACCGCAAACTTAGGCGTCCCACAAAAAACCAATCTCATCGAATCACCACATCAATATGATCGCTCATCGAGCAATCCCACGGAGAGCAACTCCGCTCGTACTACCACGCGAAGCCACCGCGAAGCGGTCGAGAACGGCACGAAGTGCTACCACTCCCCATTCTTCTGCATCTTGCGAATCTTGCGCAGCGCCAGCTCGCGCTTCAGCCGGCTGATCCGGTCGATGAACAGCACGCCGTTCAAATGGTCGATCTCATGCAGTATGGCGCGCGCCAGCAGCTCCTCGCCCTCCACCTCGAACCACTCGCCGCGCTCGTTCTGCGCCCTCACCTTCACCCACGCATCGCGCTTCACCTTCTCGCGGATCTCCGGCAGGCTCAGGCATCCCTCTTCTTCCATCTGCTTGCCCCTGGTCTCCACCACCTCCGGATTGATCAGCAGCAGCTTGTCCTTGGGGTCCTTCTTGAAGCTGACATCGATCACCGTAAGCCGCTTCGGGATGGCGATCTGCGGCGCCGCCAGCCCGATCCCCTGCGCCACATACATGCTCTCGAACATCTCCGCCACCAGCGTCTCCAGCGCCGCATCGAAGACCGTCACCGGCTCACACATCTTCGCCAGCACCGGGTCGGGGTACTTCACGATCTCGTGAATCTTCAACGCTTCCGTCGCCATCTTCTACCCGATCGCAATTTTGCTGATCATTCCGCAGTTGCAATTTCGCTTGTCATTCCGCAGCGCATCCGGGGTCCCCGGCGACCTTGCTCGCTGGGGTGGAAAGGGAATCTGCTTCTGCCCCTGCTTTTACTAACAACCAACAACTAACAACCAACAACTGCTTTAGTACGCCCGGATCTGCGCGCAGTACCCCTTGTAATTCCGCTCCATCTCCTTCAGCGAATCGCCGCCAAACTTCTCCATCGCCAGCCGCGCCACGGTCAGCGCAACCATCGCCTCGGCGGCAACGCCCGCCGCCGGCACCACGCACACGTCGCTGCGTTCATACGATGCCTTCACCGGCTCGCGCGTCGCAAAGCTCACACTCGCCAGCGGCCGCCGCAGCGTCGAGATCGGCTTCAGATAGCCGCGCACCACCACGTCCTCGCCATTGGAGATTCCACCCTCGATCCCGCCCGCATTGTTCTGCTCGCGAGAGAACTTCGTGAAGTCCCCGTCCTTCCCATCGCCCGCGCCCGCATAGCCAATCTCATCGTGGACGACGCTGCCCAGCGACTCCGCAGCCGTAACTCCGCGCCCAATCTCCACCGCCTTCACCGCCTGCAGGCTCATCACCGCCTGCGCCAGCAGCCCATCCAGCCGCTCGTCCCAGTTCACATGCGTGCCCACGCCCGGCGGAAGCCCATGCACCACCACCTCGAAGATGCCGCCAATGGTGTCGCCCGTCTTCAGCGCCGCATCCACCTCGGCCTTCATGCGCAGCTCGTCTTCGGCGTCCACGCAGTTCAGCAGCACCTCGTCCTTCGCCTGCAACGCGACAATCTCCTCCCACGTCGCCGCCCGCCGCAGCTCCGCCTTGCCCACGCGCACCACATGGCTTGCGACTTCGACGCCCAACTCCCGCAGCAGCATCTTCGCCATCGCCCCGCATGCCACGCGCGCCGCCGTCTCCCGCGCGCTCGACCGTTCCAGCACATAGCGCGCATCCGCAAAGTCGTACTTCAAGCTCCCCGCCAGGTCCGCGTGTCCCGGCCTCGGCGAGGCCACCGCCTTATGCTTCGCCGGATCGCCCGCACTCTCCCCAACGAAGACCGGCAGCATCTCCTCCCAGTTCTTCCAGTCCGCATTGGCAATCGTCATCGCCACCGGCGACCCGATCGTCCTGCCGTGCCGTACGCCGCTCAGGATGTGCGCCGTATCGCTCTCGATCCGCATCCTTCCGCCGCGCCCGTAGCCCTTCTGCCGCCGCGCCATCTCGCGATCCAGCAGCGCCTGGTCCACCGGCACGCCGGCCGGCAGCCCGTTCACCATCGCCACCAGCGCCTCCCCGTGGCTCTCTCCCGCAGTTGAAAATCGCAGCATTTATCTCTCTCAGTCCAAACTCTTTCTGCCCAGACTCAGATTGTAACAATACCCACAGGCATCCTTGGCTTCTGGATAGGCCAAGGCTTCAGCCTTGTCAACCCGTACCACCAACAAACCGGGCTTCAGCCCCTGGGATATGCCCTCTTCGCCCGCCCCAATCGCTTCAAAACGTGACTCGCATCACATCCCTCGCCATCTGCATCTAAATTGCATTCCAACCGCGGCCCGCGAGACTCGACTCGATCCGCGCAAAAAAGGGGAAGTCGCATGCCTCTGAAGCTCAGGATCAACAACGTCCTCACCTCCGTCAGTCTGCCGGCAGACACGCCGCTGCTCTGGGCATTGCGCGACACGCTCGACCTGAAGGGCGCAAAGTACGGCTGCGGGATGGGAGTCTGCGGCGCATGCACCGTGCTGGTCGACGGCGTCGCGACGCGCTCTTGCATGACTCCGATCAGCGCCGTCACCGGCCGCTCCATCACCACCATCGAGGGCCTCTCCCCCGACGGCACCCACCCGGTCCAGCTCGCGTGGGAGCAGCTCGACGTACCGCAGTGCGGCTACTGCCAGGCCGGCCAGGTCCTCGCTGCCGCAGCGCTGCTGGCCCGCACGCCGCATCCCACCGACGCCCAGATCGACACCGCCATGAGCGGCAACCTCTGCCGCTGCGGCACCTATACGCGCATCCGCCAGGCCATTCATCAAGCCGCCGCCGCGCCCAGCGCCGCCACCCACACAAAATAATGGAGCCCCTCCCCATGCATCTCGATTCCATGTCCCACGATTCCCTCCATCTCGATCCCAAGTCTCTCAGCTCCAAGCCTCTCTCGCGCCGCAGCTTTCTCGAGATCAGCGCGCTCGCCGGCGGAGGCCTTGCCCTCGGCTTCTTCGATCTCCCTCTCGCCCGCGCGCAATTCGGCCCGCCGCGCGCCGATCTCTCTCCCCGCGCCTTCATCCAGATCGCCCCCGACGGCGCCATCACCCTCATGGCCAAGTCCCCCGAGATCGGCCAGGGCGTCAAGACCATGTACCCCATGATGATCGCCGAGGAGCTCGACGCCGATTGGTCTCGCGTCCGCGTCCAGCAGGCCGACCTCGACGAGACCCTATACGGCGGCCAGTCCTCCGGCGGCAGCGTCGGAACGCAAAGCAACTACCTCCCGCTGCGCCGCGTCGGCGCGGCCTGCCGCCAGATGCTCGTCGCCGTCGCCGCCACGCGCTGGGCCGTTCCCCCATCCGAGTGCACCACCGCGCTGGGCCGCGTCCTGCACGCCGCGTCTGGCCGCACCATCGGCTACGGAGATCTGGCCACCGACGCCGCAGCCCTCACTCCGCCCGCCCTCGACTCCATCCAGCTCAAAGACCCCAAAAACTTCCGCATCCTCGGCAAGCCTCAGCCCAACGTAGACAACCACGCCATCGTCACCGGCAAGCCGCTCTTCGGCATCGACGTCGCCGTCCCCGGAATGCTGCACGCAGTCATCGAGAAGTGTCCCGTCTACGGCGGCAAGGTGAAGTCCGCCGACCTCGACGCAATCAAGAAACTCTCCGGCGTTCGCCACGCGCTCATCCTCGCGCCCGCCCCAGCCACAGGCAGCATCGACACCACCCTAGAGCCCGGAGTCGCCATCGTCGCCACCGGAATCGAGCCCGGCGTGGCCATTGTGGCCGACACCTGGTGGCAGGCGCAGTCCGCCCGCCGCGCCCTCAAAGTCGACTGGGACCTCGGCCCCGGCGCCACGCAGAGCAGCGACAACTTCGCCGCCAACGCCGCCGATCTGTTCAAGGCCCCTCCCTCCGGCACGCTGCGCAGCTACGGCGACGTGGACTCTGCCCTCGCCTCCGCGGCCAAGGTCGTCGAGGCCACTTACTTCTATCCCTTCCTCGCGCATGGAACGCTCGAGCCGATGGGCACAACCGCCTCCTTCAAAGACGGCAAGCTCGAACTCTGGACCACCAGCCAGTCGCCCGGCGGAGGCCGCTCCCAGGCCGCACGCGCGCTCAACATCCAGCCCAGCGACATCACCGTTCATCTCTGCCGCATCGGCGGAGGATTTGGCCGTCGCCTGCAGAACGACTACCTGGTGGAGGCCGCATGGCTGGCCAAGCAGATCAACGGCACCGTCAAGCTGCTCTGGGCTCGCGAGGACGACATCGCCCACGACGCCTTCCGTCCCGCCGGCACGCATCTACTCCGCGCCGGGCTCGACGCCCAGGGCAAGGTCGTCGCCTGGCGGCAACACCTCGCCAGCTTTGGCGATGGCCCGCGCCTGGCCTCTGCCGCCGGCATGGACGCCACCGAGTTTCCCTCGGGCCGCGTCCCCAGCTACGCGCTCCTCACCTCTGCCCAGCCACTCGTGCTGCGCACTGGAGCACTGCGCGCGCCGGGGCACAACGGCTACGCCTTTGTCATCGAGGCATTTCTGGATGAGCTGGCCACCGCCTCCAACCGCGACCCGGTCGACCTCCGCATGGAGCTGCTCGCCACCGCGCCCATCCCCATGCCCGCCGCCGCCAATGGCCGCCGCATCGCAGACTCGCTCAACGCCGGCCGCCTCAAGGGCGTCCTCCAGCTCGTCGCCGAAAAATCCAACTGGGCCGCGCGCAAGCCCGCCCCCGGCCACGGCATGGGCATCGCCTTCCACTACTGCCACGCAGGCTACTTCGCCGAGGTCGCTGAGGTCTCCGTCGACTCATCCAACCGCATCACCGTCCACCACGTCTGGGCCGCGGGCGACGTCGGCAGCCAGATCATGAACCCCTCCGGCGCCGAAGCCCAGGTGCAGGGCTCCATCCTCGAAGGCATGAGCCAGATGCAGCAGGAGATCACCCTCGCCGACGGCCACATCCAGCAGACCAACTACCACCAGCACCCGCTCGTCCGCTTCCGCCAGTCGCCCGCCATCGAAGTCTTCTGGTGCCTCTCGGAGTTTGGCCCCACCGGCCTGGGCGAACCGGCCCTGCCGCCCATCCTTCCCGCCATCGCCAACGCCGTCTTCGCCGCCACCGGCAAGCGCATCCGCACCCTCCCCCTGGCACGCAGCGGCTTCAGCTTCGCCTGACCCGCACCACCTCGTCATTTTGGCGCAGCCCGACGGAACCCGACATTCTGGCCTGAACGAAGTCCAAGGCCAGACTCTCTGTATTGGTCTTGTTTTGCTTAAGGGCACGGGTTTACCCGTGCCGTAAGTGCTGCATGAGCAATAGGGCTTTAGCCCCTGAGGTCAGCCTTCCAGTCCCTGCCGCGACCCATCCTCCGCCTATCCGCGCTTCTCACTGCCCCATGCTTGCCATGCCGCGCATAATGCTGAGCACGGCGGGACCGAGCAGAACCAGGAACATGCTGGGGAAGATGAACAGCACCAGCGGGAAGATGATCTTGACGGTGGTCTTTGCGGCCTTCTCTTCGGCCATCTGACGTCGCTTGAGGCGGATGTTATCGGCGAAGGCGCTCAGCGCGCGCGCGATGGGTGTGCCGAAGCGCTCGGTCTGCACCAGCATTCCGGCGAAGGCATCGATGTCGGGCAGTGCGCTGCGCGCGGCCATGTCGGCCCAGGCCTGGATGCGTGGTTTTCCGGCGCGCTGCTCGCGGTTGATCTGCAGCAGCTCTTCGGTGATCTGGGGATGGCTGTTGCCCAGCTCCTGGCCGACGCGCAACAGCGCCTGGTCGATGCCCAGGCCGGCGTCGACGCAGATCACCAGCAGATCGACGGCGTCGGGAATGCTCTTGCGGATCATTTCGCGGCGGCGCTTGACCAGGCGCGTCAGCGCGATGTTGGGCGCTATGTAGGCGGCGGCGGGAAGCGCGATCATCCAGAACACGCGGTCGTACGGGATGAATGAGCCGGCAACCAGCGCCAGCAGCGGACAGAGGATGCGCGACGTGGTGTAGAGATCGGCGGGCAGCGTGCCTTTGTATCCGGCGTTGGCCAGGCGCTCGGGCAGCTCGGCGTCCGCGGCCAGGCCAAGCCGCGCTCGCACCCAGTGCATCATCTTCATGAATCGCCGGCCTGCGTTGCTGCCCAAAGGAACGCTTCGCCGAAAGCGTCTGCCGTGGTATGTGATCTCGCGGATCCGCTGCAACGCGGCGCGCGAGCTGCGTGTGGAGAAGAAGAAGACGGCAAGGGCGAGTGCGGAAAAGATTGTCGCGCCGAAGGTGAGGTAGAAGAGAGGAGTCATAGCGATCAGTCAGACCTCGACATCGACGATCTTGCGGATGATTAGGCCGCCCAGAACAATCAGGACCCCGCCGGCATAGAGCAGCTTCTGCCCGGTGGGATCATGGAAGAGAACCGACGAGTAGCCGGGGCTGACGATGTTGAGCAGCGCCAGCATGATGACCGGCAGCAGGCCGAGAATCCAGCCGGTCATGCGCCCCTGCGCGGTGTGGGTGCGCACCTCGCCCTGGATGCGGATGCGGTCGCGTATGACGTGCGCGGTGCGGTCGAGGATCTCCGTCAGGTCGCCTCCCGTTTCCTTTTGAACCAGAATGGCGGTAATCAGGAATTGCAGGTCTTTCGATGGGATGCGCGAGCCCATCTGCAACAGGGCCTCGCGAAAGTGCAGCCCCAGCCGCTGCTGTTTGTAGACCTGTACGAACTCGGAGGCGAGCGGTTCGGGCGATTGCTCGGCGATCATCTCAATGGAGGAGTTCATCGAGTGGCCGGCGCGCAGCGAGCGGGCCATCAGATCGATGGCGTCGGGCAGTGCGGTGTTGAACGCCTTGAGACGGCGGTCGCGTTTCATCCGCAGCAGGACGTAGGGAATGAGGGCTCCGGCGACGGTCGCGGCGGCGCCAAGCAGAAACATGTGCGTCAGCAGGTAGCCGAGCAAACCGCAGCCCAGTGCGGCGCCCGCGCTGGCCAGAACAATGCCGCCCATGCTCATGCTGCTGTCGGCGTGGAGCAGCAGCACCTTGAGCTTCTTCCCGAATGGATAGCGCTCAAGGAGGATGCCGAGGCGGGCTAAGAAGCCGTCCTCCCCGGCTGTCTCCAGTTCAGCTCCGCTGGTGCCGGACTTTTGCGCCTGAATGGAATGCCGGATGGTCGTCAGGCGCACCTGGGCGGACTTGCTCGACGCCGTCGGGCGCATGGAGCGCATCAGAATGGCAAAGCTGATCAATAGCGTAAGCAGAAACGTGATTGTCAGCAGGCTCATCGTGGGCTCTCCCTCGCTCGATCTGCTCTATACTTCGACCGAATGGTCGAGCAGGTTGAGGCCAAGCGGGATTCCGGCGGCCTTCAGCCGTTCGCCGAACTTGGGCACAATGCCGGTGGAGTGGAAGCGCCCTTTGA
>Ga0074045_10001923_pt1 | contig 19693 bp, 18 predicted proteins | sample BogForMeECP23OM2_FD_94442 | JGI IMG/M metagenome (GOLD analysis project Ga0074045, IMG submission 94442) | Bog forest soil microbial communities from Calvert Island, British Columbia, Canada - Bog Forest MetaG ECP23OM2 | ecosystem: Environmental > Terrestrial > Soil > Wetlands ...
CGGAGTCGCCCCGATAATTCCATACTCCTGCCTGATGTTGCCCCAGGCCGTATAGCGCCTCGCTCGACCCATATCCGCCGAGGGTCATGTAGTCCTCGGCTCGATAAGTCTGCTCGCCGTTGACAGTTACGGGGGTCATCGTCTTCGAGTCGTCGTGCAGCAGCATGCGACCTGCGGCGTCGAAATACGTGATGCCACCAGTCTTTCGGTCCACCTCGACTTTCAGAGCCGCCGTCCGCAGCGTGATATTGTCATCGTTACTTTCCAGGGTAAAGGCCGTCTCCGGCCAATCTGCTTTTACTACGGCAGGGTTGGCGGTAGTCCGAAGAGTCGACGTGGGCGAGTAAACCAGGTGAATAATCACCGGCGTACAAACCTGCAATCGAATCGTGCCGCCGCTCATGTGGAACAGCACGCCATCCGCCTGTTTGTTGAAACTCATTACGGGGTTGGGCGCTGTCCACTGGGCTTGCGCAGAAGCGGCGAAAAGAAATACCAGGAAGGAGAAGAGGGAATTGCGCGAGGTGCGTTGTCGAATCACGATGTCGAAGTCTCGCAGAGATATTAGACCACGCGAAGGCTGCGACAAAACGATTATGGAGAATGGCCAGAACGTAAGCGCAGTGGCGGACGCGAAGGGGCGGAGATAGGTTCTACCGCAGGGTGATAGCTTGCTCCCCCAGTTGCTCGTTGATCAGGCGATTGACCAGTTTCTTGATGCCTTCTCCGGTTTTCGGCAGGACAAAATCCTTCTTCCCGTCCGACCAGTCGAGTTTGAAACTGGTGGACAGCGCCGAAATCCAGATCTGTCGCGCTGGAGAATTCGGCGAGATGACAAACTTCCCAGGTGGCTCCTCGAAGCTGATATGCAGCGCTCCGGCGTTGTCCTCAGCCTCAAAATCAGCCTCGCCTTCGGCTTCATAGAGGCTGCGTTTTAGTTCGGCAATCGCCTCCTCCGATAATCGTCGAAACATCTGCTCATCCATGACAGGATTATAATCTCGCGCCGTCGCTTGCTCAGCGGCCCGCTCTTTACCGAATCAGCAAATGGACAAAACCGATCTGGGGACGGTTGCGAGTCGGGAGCCGGCCACGGCCGACGATCAGAAACATTCGCGTAAACGCCCAAACTTGGCCACCTGCATCAGCCGGCCATCGGACGCATGACGACGCAATTCGTCACGCTCCAGCATCCAGGTGTTATCGTGAGGCACGAACACCGCATGCAGGCCCGCTTCCAGTGCAGGATTGATGTCAGACTTAGGACTGTTCCCGATCATCCAAGTGATGTCTGGTATCAGCCCATATTTCTCTACAACCCTCCGATAAGCCGCGGCATCCTTTTCGGCAACGACCTCGATCGCCGTGAAATAGTCCTTTAGGCCTGAGCGCTCAACCTTCCCCAATTGTTCCGTGATGTTTCCCTTGGTGACCATAAACAGACGATGCCGTTGCGCCAGATCCGACAGCGTCTCGGGTACTTCGGGCAGGAACTCCATTGGATGCTCCGCGATCCGCAAAGCGATTTCTTCAATCGTTTTGTGAAGCTCGGGCGTGACTGGTTCCAGCGAAAGTTTCTCAAAGCAGATCACCAGCGCATTGGCGAAACTGTGCATGCCATAGCCATGTTGCCGGATGTTCTCGCGTTCGACATCGTAGAGCACGTGCCGAACCTCGTCAGGCGTGTACTGGTGGTGATTCAGGAAGGAAATAAAATCGGCGATCGCCCGCTCAAAGTAGATGTTGTTCTCCCACAGCGTGTCATCGGCGTCGATGAGCAGGTTCTGGCCAGGAGGAATCTTCTCCGGGAGGACGGCGGACATATTTTCTATCTTATCCAACTGCGGTGAGGTAAGTGGGTCAGTCCCGCCGAGCTGATGGCGCTGGGCTGTTGCCAGAACGGGAAAGCCCTCGCCGGACCACCGGCATCGGCTAAGCGGTAACAGCTGTGTCACCCACGAACTCAAGGTTGGGCTTGTTCGTGATGATCCCCTGTTCGTAGCCCATCTGCAGCAGCTTGCTGATGGCTTCGCGGCCGTCTTTGCCGTAGTCCAACGTCCGTTCATTCACATACATGCCAACAAACTTATCGGCCTGCTGCATGTCAAGATCGCGCGCAAACTGCATGGCGTACTGCAAGGCCTCGTCGCGGTGGTCCAAAGCATATTGAATGCTGGTCCGCAGTGCCTTACAGCAGGACGCGGTGAGGGCCGGTCCGAGCTCCCGCTTTATGGCGTTGCCACCCAGCGGCAGCGGCATACCAGTCAGGTCGCGCCACCACTTACCCATGTCAACGATTCGATGCAGCCCCGCCTTGTTAAACGTGAGCTGCCCCTCGTGGATGATCAGCCCCGCCTCGAACTTGCCTTCCAGTACCTTCGGAATAATTTCGTCGAAGGGAACCACTTCGGTGACAACGTCAGGAGAAAACAGCTTCAGTGCAAGATAAGCCGTTGTCATCGTTCCTGGAACGGCGATCTTTACCTTGGTAATCTCTTCCACGGGAATGTTACGCGAGGCCACAATCATTGGCCCGTAGCCTTCGCCGACACTTCCTCCACTGGGCATGATCGCGTAGTTGTCCTGAATGTACGGATATGCGTGGAACGAGATTGCAGTAATGTCGTAATGGCCTTCAAGTGCCTTGCGATTCAAGGTCTCGATGTCGCACAGAGAATGGGTGAACTTTACTCCAGGCACGCGCACTTTGTTGGTCGCCATCCCATAGAACATGAAGGCATCATCGGAGTCGGGGCTGTGCGCCACTTTTATTTCTCGGGTCTTATTGCCAGCACTACTCATATCAGATGGGCCCAATCAGTCGGTCGGTACCGGAGGAAATTAATTCGCCAATCCAGTTCTCGTTAAGGGGCGAGGGATCTATATGGTGCGCTGCAGGCCTCTTGCCAATGCGGCCGCCACCATCACCTTCATCACCTCGGCGAAGAAGAATGGCAACACCCCGAATGCCAGGGCGCGTTCCCAACTCTGTGTCACCGCCGCAAGCCAAGCAGTTCCAGCGCCAAAAAGGATGAGCTCAGCAACCAGTCCGGCGATGATGTTGCGCCCTAAAGAAGCTATACCTCGCTCCGACAGCCAACCCGCTACGAACGCAACCGCCGGATAGGCCATCAGGTAGCCTCCTGTCGGACCGAAAAGTTGGGCTACGCCCCCCAGACCAGCTGGGCTAAAGACCGGAAACCCCATGGATCCCCATGCGAGATAGAGCGCTGCCGCCGCGAATCCGCGTCTGCTGCCCAGTGTAAGGCCCACCAGCAGGACCCCAAAATTTGCCAGGGACAGCGGGATGGGCGTGAACGGTAAGGGCAACACCAGCCGGGCGCATACGGCGATTACTGCGCTCGCGCAAACGACGATCGCCACTTGTTTCGCCGCGTTCAGCCACAGCTCGGCGACGTTTCCATGAGTGCGAACTACAGTTCGTGCCATGCCATACCCCCGTTTGTTCCAACGTAAACAGCCGGTTAAGAGCGCCCTTCAATCGAGCCTCGAGAATCGGACTCGTTGACTTTTGTGCGGCTTTGCGCGTCCGATTCTTCCTGCTTCAGGTGCCGCCTTACTCGCAGCAACAAGGCAATGCCGACCGCCACCAACGCTGCGGTGCACACGACCAAAAGCACAAACAGGATCTTGATCACCACAGATTCTCAGGATAACAGATGGCATTGAAGCAGCAACGGCCACGCGCGCTCGATATGCGATTACCCAGACCTTCCCAAGCTCAGATAAACTGATGGCAAACAGTTTACGGCGTGTCGCGAACCTTGCCCGACATCGTGGTTTCAATCTCTTCGGCGGTATGTGGCAACGTGGCGGTCAAATTCACCAGTTTTCCGTCCGGAGACACCCACACGATGTCTTCGATGCGGACACCCAGCTTCTCCTCCGGGATGTAAATGCCCGGCTCGATTGTGAACACCGCGCCTCGCGGGATTGGGGCCATATTGTCCCCGACATCGTGAACTTCCAGCCCCACGTAGTGTCCCAACCCGTGGATAAAGTACTGGCCAAGCGGCTGACCGTGGAGGTCCTTCCCGTGGGAGTTGATGTAACCGTATGCAACTTGAAACAGAGAATCAGATCCGCGGCCCGAAAGCCTGGTCTTTCCCTGTTTGAAAGCGGCCATCGCGGCCTGCTGGGCCCCGAGCACGATATTGTAGATTTCGCGCTGGCGATCGGAGAACTTTCCGCTCGCCGGGGCGGTCCGTGTAATGTCCGAGGCGTACATGGCGTATTCGCCAGCGACATCCATCACGACCACGTCGCCGGCGTTGATCGTGGCATCATCCGCCGAATAGTGCAGGACGGTCGAATTTGGGCCAGACCCCACGATCGGCGCATAGGCAGGACGCTCACAACCCCGCGTCATGAATTCATATTGCATACGCGCGTCGATGTCGTGCTCATTCAACCCGGGCTTCAGCATTTGTAACGCCGCCATATGTGACGCGATCGACGCATCGGTGGCGTGCCGGATACGATCGATTTCACCCTGGTCTTTCGCTATCCGCAGTTGGGCGAGAGCGGGTTTCACATCGAGCATTGTGGTGCGCAAAGGGAACGTGTTGGTGCGCCGAAGCCATTCCATTGCGCTGGACGCAGGTGAAGTTTCTCCGTCCTGAGGGAGGTCTACGTAGAGGTTCGCGGGCCCGTTGCCAAGAATCCTGGCCAGTTCGGCGGGCATATGGTCCAGATTGTCCACCCGATCGAAGCCGGTCATGGCTGGAGCTTGAGGATTGTCTGCCCCCAACTTCGGCCCCGTCCATCGTTCCTGAGCGGAATTGTGAACCGGCAGGAACAGGATTTCAGAGTACGGTCGTCCCGGGATGTTTTCTTTGGCCTTTACCTCTGAGACGACGACCAAAGCAGCGCCAGGCTCCGACCATCCGGAGAGGTAGAAGAAGTTGTTGTCTTGCCGAAATCCATTGACCGCGTTGGGTCCGTCCGCCTCGGTTCCGGCAAATAGAATCGCAACTCCTCCAAAGATTTTTTGCGCGAGAGCAGCTCGGCGCGCGCGATAGTCGGCATTCGACTGGCGATCAAGGGCGACGCCGGCAGTCTCCATTCCCAGAACCACAAGGAATACAAACAAAAACATTAAGGACTTTTTGCTAAACAATGATTTCATGAGCCTTATCGTCGAGTTACACTCCGACAGGAAATGGTTTCGCACTGTGCTCGTCGGCGCGGGAAGCAACCAAGCTGTCGAACCTTCCTTGCAACAACGACATCAATCCGGTGTACCAATAACCAAAGACGAACAAGAACAGAAACGGGACTGTGAAGTAGTTTTCATTGGCGATGGCGTACCACACGGTCAGGGCGAAGTAGCAGCCGATCAGCAGTTCGATATACGGAATCCAGCCCAGCCGCTTGCGGTATTTCTTTGCAGCCACGCTCTTGTCTTGCTTTGTGACCACGCTGTACTTGGGAGTCCGGGCAAATGCAGTTTGCTTGCCGACTATTGCCTCCAGTACCGCTTTCGTATTTGTCACGGTAAGCCCGATTCCCAGCGCCATCAGTGGCGGCAAGAAAAGAAACGTCCGTAACCAGGTCTTTGGGAAAAGCTCCTTTTGTGACATCAGATAAAAGCTGGAAATGGAAAATGTCGAGGCCATGAACAGGGGAAGGTCGATGTACAGCATCTGGAACCAGCCCTGGTAGAAGCGGATGATCATGGCCGGCATCAAAAGCGTGCTGAGGACGATCATCAACGGATAACTGAGGTTCGCGGTCAAGTGGTACCAGGCTTCGATTTTTTCGCGCCGTGAAACCGGCGCTCGCAGCACCTTGGGCAGGTCTTTCTTGGAACACTGAATGAGGCCTTTGGCCCAACGCGCCTGCTGCGTCTTAAACGCCGTCATCTCGATTGGCAACTCTGCCGGGCACTCCACGTCCTGCAGATACTTGAACTTCCATCCCTTGAGCTGTGACCGGTAGCTGAGATCTGTGTCTTCGGTCAGAGTGTCATGTTCCCATCCGCCAGCATCGTCGATTGCCTGGCGACGCCACATGCCCGCTGTGCCGTTGAAGTTGAAGAACACGCCAGCCCGCGAACGCCCGCCGTGCTCCAGCACGAAATGCCCGTCCAGCAAGATTGCTTCGACCTCGGTCAGGAATGAGTAATCGCGGTTCAGGTGGGTCCAGCGCGTTTGCACCATGCCGACTTGCGGATCGGCGAAGTGGTGGATCACCTTCATCAGCCAGTCGGGATAAGGCGTGAAGTCCGCGTCAAAGATAGCAACGAACTCGCCCTTGGAGACCTTAAGCCCCGCATCAAGTGCCCCGGCTTTGTAGCCCTCACGATTAGTGCGGTGATGGTAGGTGATATTGTGACCCATGGCGGCGTAGCGTTCGACCACCGCACGGGCGACCTGGACCGTTTCGTCTGTGGAATCGTCGAGCACCTGAATCTCGAGCTTGTCGGTCGGATACTCCATCTTGCAAACGCAGTCGACCAGGCGGTCAATGACATATTGTTCATTGAAGATTGGGAGCTGGATCGTAACCTTGGGCAGTTCAGCAAAACGCGATGGCGGGTCGGTTGTCTTGTTCTTGCGGTACTTAAAGTATAGATAAACAAGTTGATAGCGATGCATCCCGTAAAACGCCAGCAGAACCAGGACAGTAAAATAGGGAATCAGCAGCGCCAAATCAAATGCGTTGGCGTGGTAGAGGCCCTTAAATGTCGTATCGAGAAAATGGCTGCGTAGGTAGTGGCGGAGCCCATGTGGTTCCGAGAACACGGTACATAGCAGCATGAACGAAGCGTTCAGGAACGTGGTCTCCTCTGCGATTTGCGCTCTCACAGGGTTGGTGACGACGCGCAATCCACAACGCGATGATTGTACCTGAGCCGACCGTTATCAAAAGAGGGAACTCGCCCGGCACCGAAGCGGAAGTCCCAAACAGAGTTTGGTACTGCGACCGTATTGACGCGCAGCCTCGGCGGGCGAAGAATAGGAACGGGCGTGTCGGGATGAGTCTGCAACCTAAGATCTTGGTCATCGTTATCTGCTTGGTGAGTTGTGCCTGCACTGCGGCTCACGCCCAAGTAGAGACTATCCTTGCGCCCGACGCGCAGAACACAATCTCGACTCAAGACGACCCCGAGCACGCCTACCTCTCAGCAACCCGCTACACCAACGTCTACTTTGGATTCGAGATTGATCTTCCCGCGGAAGCCCGGTTAGCGCCAATCCCGCTGCCCGCAGCCCGTGATCGCCGAATCCAGTTACTGGCGTTAATCGGACCCGCTCCGCAATATGCTGCCATTTCGCTTTTCGCTTACGAATACAAGGGAAAGAACTGGACCGATGCTAAGGGCATCCTGCGTCACGAACTTGACCAGGACCTTTACACGGGGGTGGAGGAGCTGCATGGCCTATCCAAGTCCACGATAGGCGGACACCAGTTTTACTACTTTGAAACGCGCAAGGGAATCGCGCAACACGAAGAATTCGCTACGGACCTCAGTGGGTACGTGCTCCAAGTGGTACTGGAAGCCAACGACGCTCAAATGGTCAAGCAGCTGACAACAGCGTTCTCCCGGCTCATTTTCTTCCCTCCCCAGGAGGCGCAAGAGCACGCTGGCAGTGGGGCGCTCGCCTATGAAGGCCCAGCGGTTTCGTCACAGCGCCTCCGCGAGTTGAGAGCAACTCCTCCTGCGGAACGAATGGATCCAGGAAGGATTGACGGGAATCTCTACTTCAACCAGGAAATCGGAATGCGCTTCGAGTTACCCAAGGGCTGGAGCATTCAGCCCCAGGGCGCGGTAGAGCCCGCAGTCTTGCGTTACCGCGAAAAAGTCTCGGGTGAACCGTTGATGGGACCGCGCGAGCGGGACGTGGTGAAGGCCTGTCGGAAAACTTTGTTTTCGGCATGGAAGACCAAACCCGGCGCGGATGGCCAGGTCCCCTACGACGACTTCGGTGAGGTAACGCTGTCGACTATGCCCCTGGCGTGCTTTCCCAATATGCGATTTCCGGACAGCCCTCACGATGCCGATGCGGTTCGCAGGTTTCTGGTGGGGTTCAGCTACAGCCACCCCCTTCAGCGTGACATGACCGATGCTCGCACCTTTGAGGCCAGTGGGAAGACCTTTGTTGTAACACACGGAACCATAGCTTATAAAGAAGCCGGAGACGAGCTTTCGCGGCGAATCTCGGTGGCAACGGTCCTGACTCAGCATCGCGGATATCTGCTGGTGTGGCTGTTCGCCGCTCCTCACGACGCCGAGCTGCGCGAACTGATGAATGCCAAGATGGGTTTCGATCCTGAGCCGAAGACAACGGACGCAAAAGTGAGCATCAGCCCCAGCTCGGAGAAGGCACAAGTTGCTGGAGGATCGGTGCCCGCCGAATCAGCTGCCGGCGGTTCAGGATTGCCCGCCTCAGCGTCTGCGAGCTCGATGGCGAAAAGCCAGTCCCGAGAAAATACTATACCCGCAACCGATCCGGCAACGTACCGGCCCTCACTGCTGAAGCCGGGCGAAACCATGCAGGACGGGCAGAACCAGGGAAAGCCGCTCCCCAAGAGCAGTTCTCAGTAGGATTACGAGCTACGCACGTGTTTTGGAACGGGATAAGTACCTAGCACTCGATCGCTTTTCGAATCTGTTCGACGTGGTTGACGTCGTGACCCGCTACCTGACGCACCAGATCCGCAACGGTCATCCGCCCTCTTTCGGCGTGAATGCCGTGACACTGCCACTGTTCAGGACTGAGGCGATCGAACATCCTTAAGTTTGCTTCGCGAAGCGATCGAAACGTCTGGAGTGATTTCTCGGCGTCGCGCGATGAATATTCCCCCAAAGCTTCCCAAAGGTCCTGGTCGTAACTCGGGAGCGCAGAGCCATCGTGCTCAATCATCTGCCGGTAGCGCCAACTGCTGACGATCTCGGTTTCGGATAGGTGGGCCAGAATCTCAGCCACAGACCATTTGTCCGGCGCCGGCCGTTGATTAAGCCTTTCCTGCGGAAGTCCTGCGATCAACCGTGCCAAATCGTTTACGGTTTCGCGTTGAACAGTCAGCGAGTCTTTGCCCTCCACCAGCGCGAGAATGCGCGCCTTGTATTGCTCTTGACTCTCCATAGCGACTGCTAACCTTTCAGCTAATTCAGGAAGAACTTAGTATAGAGCGTATCGCGCTGCGCAGGACGGAAGCCCGCATCCCGTATGATTCGCCGCAGTTCTTCTTCGGTGGTGCAATTCCGGACACCGGCGGCTCGCACGACGTTTTCCTCGATCATCACCGAGCCGACGTCATTTCCTCCGAAGCGCAGGCCCATCTGGCAGACTTTCAGGCCCTGAGTCACCCAACTTGACTGCACATTTTCGAAGTTGTCGAGGTAAAGCCGTGCAATGGCCAGGGTCTTCAGGTATTCCACGGCGGTCGCCTCGTCCCAACCCCGTCCTCCGAGGGCCGTATTTTGTGGCTGGAATGACCACGGAATAAAGGCCGTGAATCCCCCCGTTTCTTCCTGCAGTTCCCTAAGGACCTGGAAATGGTTGACCCGATGCTCATAGTTCTCGCCCACCCCGAACATCATGGTCGCGGTGGTGCGCATGCCGAGCTTGTGTGCGGTGCGGTGGACGTTCAGCCAATCCTCGGTAAGGCACTTCAGCCTGGCAATCTTGAATCGCACTTCATCGTCCAGAATCTCGGCTCCCCCGCCCGGGATCGAGTCCAGCCCCGCATCGCGCAATCGCCGAATTGTGTCTTCGATCGACAACCCGCTGACTTCGGCGATGCAGATTACTTCCGACGCCGAAAAGCAGTGCAAATGCACCTGCGGGAAACGTTGTTTCAGCCCGCTGAGCAGGGACTCGTACCACTCAATCTTCAAGTCGGGGTGCAGGCCGCCCTGCAGCAGAACGCCGGTACCGCCCAGTTCCACCGTTTCGCGCACTTTGTCATACACCGTTTCGAAGTCCAGGATGTAGCCTTCGGCGGCCATCTTGCCCTTCAGCGGCCGATAAAACGCGCAAAACGTGCAGTACTCGGTGCAGAAGTTGGTGTAATTGATGTTGCGATCGATGATGTACGTGACCACCCCATCGGGGTGCAGCCGGCGGCGCACCGCGTCGGCATCCATTCCGATGCCGATCAGGTCGTCGGAGCGGAACAATTCCAGCGCTTCAGCTTTGCTCAGGGACATAGAAGATCACAACCCCTTGTGACATTCTAGAACATCGGGAAGCCCTCAGGCACTCAGGCGTCTTTCGACCCAGCTGGAGAGTCTGCAGTGGGCGCCGCGCTTCGAAACAAACCGCACCGAATCGCGTTTATACAGAATGTGACGATCGCGCCGATCCCTGTAAAATGTAATGGTGTTCAGGGTCACCGTGTATTATGGCGCTTCTATGACCGCTAGATATCCGCATGTGTTTTGGGAAAAGCCATCAAAGGAAAAATCATGAACCAAGCTCCTCCCTTTGGATTTCCGAATGGAAAGACCCTTCGCCTATTGCTCCCCAGCGTCCTGCTGGCGCTCGCTTTTCCTGCCTGGGCGTCGTTGGGAGACAATGTCACCTCCGTGCAAACTGACAATGCTCACATGAAGGGGACGCTGCGCAGCGTCGCCACGCAGCAGTATGTCAGGCACGAAATACAGACACCAGCCGGGCAGACGGTGCGCGAGTTCGTCTCCCAGGAAGGAACTGTCTTTGGCGTGGCGTGGGAGGGGCCAATTCAGCCCGATCTGCAACAAGTCCTGGGTTCGTTCTTCGAACCGGTGAAGCAGGCCGTGGCAGCGCAGCAGCGCCATGGACATGGTCCGATTTCAGTAGAAACTTCCGGTTTCGTGTTTCAGCAGGGTGGACACGCGCGCAGCTTCCATGGCCGGGCCTATGTGCCGTCGATGGTGCCACAGGGCGTAGATGTCACTGAGATCCAGTAAAGGAGCAAGCGTGCGAATTCTAGGAATTCTTGCGGGAGTGTTCTCTCTCGCACTGTTGTCGGCTTGCGGAGGCAGCAGCGGAACCACGGTATCTACGATTACCTTGGTGGGCGCGAGCTGCTCGCCTACGTCGATCACGTCGCAGCAGACCACTCAATGTACAGCTACGGTTTCGGGTACTGGTAGTTTCAGTTCAACAGTGTTTTGGACCGCGAATACGGGCGGAACAATCAACGCGGCCAGCGGCCTCTTCACAGCTTCCACCGTTCCTTTCAGCACGCAGGTCACGATCACCGCCACCTCAACGCAGGACTCGACCAAGACCGGTACTACCACCATTACTGTGGCCGCTGCCGGTACCGTAACCTCGGTGAACGCGTCGTGTAGCCCGACGTCCGTGCAGACGGGACAGTTATCCACTTGCACGGCCACGGTTGTAGGGACGGGCGCATTCAGCCCCAACGTTACCTGGTCAGCCAGCGGGGGAACCATTAGCCCGATCACTGGCTTGTTCAGTGCTGCTAGCCAGGGCAATTACACGATCACGGCCACGTCCCAGCAGGACTCCACGAAGAACGGAACGGCGACGGTCAGCGTAACCCCGGGAATCAATAACTTGTTGCCCATGGTGGTCGACGGAGGACCAGCCGCCTACCAGGCCCTCGGCAGCTCCTACGCCAACGGCGCATTTGTCACCGTTACGGTTTGTCCGCCGGGCACGTCGACCTGCCAGACCATCGATCATGTGTTGGTCGATACCGGTTCTGTTGGACTACGGCTGCTCGCCCAATCGGCAGGCGGTGAACTGAATCCCGCCGCATTTCCGATTCAGCAGACCAACGGAAACCCGACTGGACAGTGCAACGTGTTCGTCGATGGCTTCACGTGGGGTTCAGTCTCCCTGGCCACCATACAAATGGCGGGCGAGAGCACGGCCACCAGCCCTAACTTTGCCAACGGGGTGCCCATCCAAATCATCGGCGACTCTCGGATTCCAACCGTACCCAGCAGCTGTTCGTCTCAGGGCATGGGTATCGACGAAAGCAGCCTCAAAGGGTTGGGAGCCTACGGCGTCCTAGGCGTCGGGACATTCCAGCAGGACTGCGGATCGGGTTGTGTGACTAACAGCGGAAATAACATTTATTACTCATGTGCGAGCGCACCTTGCATCTCGGTTGCACAAGGCCTGGCTCAACAGGTGACGAACCCAGTGTGGGCCCTCCCGCAGGACAATAACGGGGTATTGGTCCAATTGCCTTCGATTCCGTCAGGCGGCACAACTGCAGTCAACGGAAAGCTGATCATCGGCGTCGGTACGCAGACGAATAACGGGTTAGGTTCAGCGACGGTCTTCAACACCGATGCGAATGCGTATTTCATCACGAATTACAACGGACAGACCAACAGCTGCAGCTACATCGATAGCGGTTCGAACGCGTACTTCTTTCCGAGCTCCGGGAACCCTTTATTGGTGAATTGCAGTCAGACCAGCAACGCGCCGAACTTTTATTGCCCTGCCACCCTACTTCCCCTTTCGGCGACCAATCAGAGTGCAGCCAATACCAACAATTCAAGTGGATCCGTCGCGTTTAGCGTCGGCAATGCCACCACACTGTTCAATAACAACGGCGGCAAGAACGTTGCGTTCAGCGAGTTGGGTGGCCCCAACGGCCCTGTCCCCAACTGCGGTACTTCGTTTGATTGGGGCCTGTCGTTCTTCTACGGCAAGAGCGTGTTTACTGGAATTGAACAGCAGCCGGTGACTGGAACGTCGTACGTGGGACCCTTCTGGGCCTACTAAGGTCGATTTTCTTAGGCGGCGGCCGGAGACGTTAAGACTTCGTCCACTTTCTTTTTCTTGACGGGCCGACGCGGGCAGCATTTCAATGTGGCAATGGCTGTAAAGAAGACGCCGTCCAAATCCGCAAGAGTCAAGAAATCTCAAGCACTTGCAAGACAAGCGCCAAAATCAAGCCGCCCAGTGCTGCCGAAGGTTTATGGCGTTCCGGCGAACCTGGAAGGCAGCCTTTCCTGGGACTGGGCCCGCGACAGAATCGCCGACTCTCACAATTACCTCATCACCACTGTGCGCCCTGATTCACGTCCGCACTCCATGGTGGTGTGGGGCATCTGGTTGGACAACGCCTACTACTTCAGCACCGGTTCGACGACGCGCAAGTCAAAGAACCTGGCTGCCAACCCGCACTGCGTGGTCTGCAACGAAAACATTGCGGAGGCTGTGATTGTGGAGGGGCAGGCACGACAACTTGCCGTCGGGGAGATTCCCCAAGCCGCATTCGGCCTATACCAAAAGAAATACGGCTGGAAGCTCGATCCCGATCTGGGCCCAGTCTTTAAGGTCACACCGCGCGTCGTCTTTGCCATGCCGGAGAAGCTATTTCCAGCCGGTGCGACGCGCTGGATATTCGACTAGTTTGCCGGGCTGTTTCCCGAGGGCTCAGGCGCGAATTACTTTCGTGCACTACCAAACGCTACGGGACCCAGGAAGCGTAGTTCGGGAACAGCGGGGATCAGGCCCTCTTCGTGCGCATAGGTCAGAAACAGTTGCAGACCCGCATGATTCTCGCGGTCGAGATAGTAGTGGATGTTTTCGGTGAGGTAGGAGGCCACTTCCGCCTCAGAGATTCCGAGCTTTGGGGCCCAGTCTCTTGCCAGCATCTCAATGCTCTCCGGTAGCAAGCCGTGATCGCGCGACTGCTGAAAAATCTGAACCAAGTTCATTCCTTGCGGTTGCCGATGCAGGGCATCCATCCGAACAGCCCATAAAGCGAAGACGAACGGTTTGCCCGTCAGCCGGTGCCAGTCCTGGCCGAGGTCGTGAAGGTGATACCGGGAGTCGTGCATCGAAATTTGCAGAGCCGAGTCGCCAATCAGAAGCGCGGCATCGTTGTCCTTAAGCATTTCCGTGAGATCGGGCGGATGCGGTGTCAGGGTTCGCTTTCCGCCGAAGAACTTCGCAAACAGGACCTGCATCAGGGCGACCGAGGTCCGGGAAGACGTGTCAGTTGCCACCGTGCGGATGTCTTCAATGCGGCACTTGCTGACCAGCAGGATCGAACGCACGGGTCCCTTTGAAGCGATCGCGAGGTTGGGCAAGATTGCGAGTCCAGGTATCTCAGCGTACGCGATCGCCGGGATGATTCCTATGTCGGCGCGATTGGCCGCCAGAGCCGCAGCGCACTCCGAGGGGATGGTGTATTCAATTTCGAAGTTCTTGGCCGCTGAGCCGTGCTCGAAATCCCACATCAGCGGGGCCGTATTCAGGAATGAGATTGCGGAAATGCGGAGGCCGGGCATGAAAGTTCGAGTCTAACAAAGCGAAGCCGCCAGAGTTCAGATGCGCAGTACGGGCAATATGTCGGCTTTCTCTTGCCTTGCGGTCCTGCCTTAGTCAAGCACAGCTCGCTGTGATGACCATCCTGACGGTAACCGGCGTCGACGTTACCCTCTAAACGCGTCATATTCTGTGCTGATTCTGGGGTCAACATGTTGGGATCTAGATCCGCTAGCGAAGTCCGGTACGCCACTGACACTCGAACCCTGAAATGGCTCGCACTGGCTCTGACGCCCGGGATTGGAGCGGGCAGGGGCCGCAAGCTGGTCGAGCTGTTCAATGCTGTCGACAGGCTGTTCTCAGCCAGCTTGACCGAGCTGGAGGCCGTTGCTCTGCCTGCCGCCGCAGCGCAGAGTATTGCGTTGGGCAAGTCTGCGGACTGGGCGGGCGAGGAACTTGACCGGATCAAGGCGCTTGGCGCCCGGGTCCTCTCGCAAGACGATCCAGACTATCCCAAGCGCCTTTACGAAATCTACGATCCACCCCTCGTTTTGTACGTCAGAGGAAGTGCCGAAGTTATTAACAAATATGGACTTGCCGTAGTCGGCACACGCCATCCCACTCCTTATGGGGTAGGCATGGCGGAGCGTGTGGCCTGCGACTTGGCGGCCCGGGGCCTTGTCATCATGAGCGGGATGGCTCGGGGTGTGGATGCGGCAGCTCACCGCGGTGCCCTGAACGCCCGGGGCCAAACTGTGGCAATCTGGGGCACCGGTGTGGATGTGACGTACCCCAAGGAGAACCAGAAGCTTGCAGACCAGATTCTGGCCAACGGCGGTGCGGTCGTTAGCGAGTTCCCATTGGGTACATTTCCCGCTCCGCAGAACTTTCCGATTCGTAACCGAGTTATTAGCGGTATTTCTGTTGGCGTGCTCGTGATCGAGGCTGGCGAGTACAGTGGTACCCTGGTAACAGCACGCTGCGCCTTGGAACAAGGTCGAGACGTTTACGCAATACCAGGGAATGTCACCAACAAGCTCTCGTGGGGCCCTAACACATTGATAAAACAGGGAGCTACCCTCATCGCCACTTGGGAGGATGTATGGGAGGCATTGCCCGCCGACATCCGTCTTTCCCTGTCTCCGCCAGCCCCGTCTGCATCCCAGACCCCGGAGGCTGCATCATTGTTCACAGCATCGGAACTGCCTCCGGATGAGAAGAGGATATTCGCCGTCCTTCGTGCTGACGAATCGACCCACATCGATGAAATCGTGGAACGGCTGGTTTCACACCTTTCTTCGTCGCAGATCTTCGCCGCACTTTTCGAGTTGGAGTTGGCCGGCAGGATCCGAGTGCTGCCCGGCAAGTATTACGTCAGAGTGATTTGAGGCTCGCCAGAGATACCCTCCTGGGTCAATCAAATCAGTGACTTTGAAGCGCGAAGGGTGGCAGGAGGAGCGAGCTGCCAAATGCGCGCTGTTGCATGGCGGATTGGGGCAGTTTTTGCCGCCACTGGACTTCCATGCTAGTTTCATTACGTATCGCGCAATTATAAGGATGAGGTTCCATTGTCTAAAGGCTTAGTCATCGTCGAATCGCCCGCCAAGGCGAAGACGATCCAAAAATATCTAGGAGCTGGGTTCGAGGTCGAAGCTTCGCTCGGCCACATCAAGGATCTCCCGAAGAAGTCTCTGGGGGTCGATCTCGACAACGAGTTCGCCACCGAGTACGAAGTGATTCCCGGCAAAGAGAAGGTCATCGCCAGGCTGAAGAAGCTGGCGAAGTCCGCGGAAACAATTTATCTGGCGCCCGACCCGGACCGCGAAGGTGAGGCGATAGCGGCCCATTTGGCGGAGGAGCTAGGCGGCGAGCGGATCGATGGCAAGAAACTGAAAAAGGGCTCGGCAGTAGTCAATATCCGCAGGGTCACCTTTAACGAAATCACGAAAAAAGCCGTCCAGGACGCATTTCTCCACCCCAGGGACATTGATCGCAATCTGGTCGATGCGCAGCAAACACGCCGCGTTCTCGATCGCCTGGTGGGCTACCAGGTATCGCCTCTATTGTGGGACAAGGTACGGCGAGGGCTGTCCGCGGGTCGAGTGCAGACCGTTGCTTTGCGTCTCATCGTGGAGCGCGAGCGCGAGATCAAGGTCTTCGTCAAGGAAGAGTACTGGACGATCGCCGCTCACCTTGCAGGAACGAAGCCGCCGCAATTCGCGGCCAACTTTATTGGTATTGGCGACGAGAAAACGCCGATTCCCAATGGGGAAGAGGCAGAGAAGCTGCGCGCGGCGCTGGAGAACGCGGACTGGTCAGTCCGGTCTGTTGATAAGCGCGAACGCCGCCGTAATGCCGCCGCCCCGTTCACTACCAGCAAGCTGCAGCAGGACTCCTCGCGCAAGCTGCGTTTCAGCGTGAAGCGCACCATGATGATCGCGCAGAGGCTGTACGAAGGCGTTGATCTCGGCGAAGAAGGCACCGTCGGACTGATCACCTACATGCGTACTGACTCGACGCGCGTGTCGAATGACGCGATCGCCGAAGTGCGGGAACACATCGGGAAGGAATACGGCAAGGAATTCCTACCGGAGAACCCGAACACGTTCAAGTCCAAGAAGGACACGCAGGATGCCCATGAAGCTATTCGTCCGACATCTGCGTCGCGCAATCCTGAGGAGATCAAGCAGTACCTGCAGGAAGACGAATACAAAGTCTACAAGCTCATCTGGCAGCGATTTGTTGCTTCGCAGATGAATCCGGCGGTCTTTGACCAAACCACCGTCGAAATCGACGCGAAATCTGGTGGCATCGACTACCGCTTCCGCGTCACCGGTTCCGTGCTCAAATTCGAAGGCTTCTTGAAGGTTTACGAAGAGTCCAAGGACAGCAAAGACGAAGAAGACGAGGCACTCAAGCACAAGCTGCCGGCGCTAATCGAAGGCCAGAAGCTGGCGCTCAAGGCACTCGATACAGAACAGCACTTCACCGAGCCGCCGCCGCGCTTCAACGAGGCTTCGCTGGTGAAGGAGCTGGAAGAACGCGGCATCGGTCGTCCTTCCACCTACTCCGCCATCCTAAGCACGATCCAGGAACGGCAGTACGTACAAAAGGTTGGCGGCAAGTTCATTCCAACTGAGATTGGCTTGGTCGTTACCGACCTACTAGTCGAGAACTTCAAGGACATTTTCGATCTGCAATACACCGCGCGGCTGGAAGAAGAGCTCGACGAGATTGAAGATGGCAAGGAACAGTGGAAAACCGCGCTCGCGGAATTCTATGTGAAATTCGAGAAAGATCTTCATTATGCCGAAAAGCACATGGAGAACGTAAAGCGCATGGAGAAGCCCACCGACGAGAAATGCGAACGGTGTGGCTCACCGCTGGTGATTAAGTGGGGCAAACACGGGTCGTTCTACGCCTGCAGCTCATACGACAAGACGGACCCCAACAGCTGCACTTTCACGAAAGAGAACCCAATCGATCTGCCCGATCTCGATTCGGCAGACCTGCAGGAGACGACGCAGGAGGAGTATTGCGAGAACTGCGGCCGTCCAATGGTGCTTAAGCGCGGGCGATTCGGGCAGTTTATGGCTTGCACGGGATATCCGGACTGCAAGACCACGCGGCGGCTCGATCAGGCGAAGAAGGTGCCGGACATTCCTTTGGACGAAAAGTGCCCGCAGTGTGGGCGCAATCTGCTGATCCGGCACGGCCGCTTCGGAGAGTTCGTCTCGTGCAGCGGTTATCCGGAGTGTAAGTACGTCAAGCAGAACCTTATCGGAGTGAAGTGCCCGGAGTGTAAGGACGGTGATATTGCCGAGAAGAAAGCCCGGCGCGGCAATTTCTTTTACGGCTGCACCAACTATCCCGATTGCGAGTTCACCTCGGCATTCAAGCCGGTTGCGGAATCTTGTCCCGAATGTAAGAGTCCATATCTGCTGGAGAAGACCTTGAAAGACGGGACTTTCCTGGTGTGCCCGAACAACAAGCGGACAACCTCAGAAGAGCCCAAGCGTCGTGGCAAGAAGAAGAAGAAAGAAGCTCCCGAGAGCACCGTGAAGTGCGATTACTCGAAGCTAATCGCGCCTCCCGCGGCGGTTGCCTGACTTCTGGGTGAAACCGGCTTCGTCTCACCCTGACCTCAGCCCGGCACGTCAGCCGGACCGGACACGCAAGGTCGCTGAAGATCAAGTCGGAGCCGAGGGCGACGAAAAATCGATTGCTTTTCAGCAGCCTGAGTCATGCCAAAAGTCGCCAATCCTTGATTGGCGTCAACTGTTGCAATCCGACTCCGGCAGTGGCGCGAATCCTATCGCCTCCAACTGCTTGCGCAACTCTGCTGGAGAATTTGCCACGATTCCCTTGATGCCCAATTCTTGAGCGCCTTGTACATTCACCGCTCGGTCGTCCACGAACAGGGCCTCGCGGGGTGTCACTTGCAGGCACTCGATGCAGTGCTGGAATATCGCGGCTTCAGGTTTCGCCGTACCGATCTCCGCCGACAGCGTCAGGCAATCGAATCGCTCCGCCCACGCCGGTTCATTCCTGATCTTCCGCACCATGTCGTCGTGCATATTGGAGAGCACGGCGGTCTTTACCCCTGAAGAACGTAGTTGGCCGGCCCAGCGCAGCACCGACTGGTTCAACCTGCTCCACATCTCGACGTCCATCTCGCGCAGTCGACGCACTTGACTCGCGCTCAGCTCAACTCCTGCGTCGCCAGCCAACTCCTCCCAATATTCATTGCCATCGAGGTCCGCGCGATCGTAGGCATGACGCCGGGAAGCGTAAAGCTGTCGAAATCGATTTTGTGGCAATCCGAACATTCTCGCCATCGTCGCAAGCGCCTCCGGATCGGGAGGCTGTGAAATCACTTCGCCGTAATCGAGGATCACCGCGCGAATCGGCGAAAGCGGGCGAATTTGGTTCTCTGGTTCAGCAGGCAAGGTTCACTGTCCCCGTTGCGCGCTCTTCAGAGGTAAGCAGCACGCGAAGATCATCGTAACGCATTTGCACCTTGAAACCGGCTCACGGTTGATGAGCGGGCGCTCGAATTGGTGAATGTTTTTGTTATAATCACAAAGTCGCAACACTGCGCGCCCTTAGCTCAGCTGGATAGAGCGTCTGGCTACGAACCAGAAGGCCGGGAGTTCGAATCTCTCAGGGCGCGCCAGTTTTATTGGCAGAAACGCATTACCCGATTTAGCTTTTCTGGCTGTGCTACAGCTGTGCTACGGGCGAGAATGTCGACGTGCCAACTTTCTTCCCTGAATACGCCCCGTGGCAGGAGCCTCTGCTGGACTCCCGCGACTGGGCGACAAGCTAATCCAGACAGGAGAACGACTACGACAAGGAAGTCCTCAGCGGGGACATCCGAATCGTTGAGCGGATCGATTCCGTTGACCATGAGCATCCGGCTGTTAACCGGAGGGTTGTAGGTTCGAGTCCTACCTGAGGAGCCATTTTTTCAGCAA
>Ga0074045_10001926_pt1 | contig 19679 bp, 17 predicted proteins | sample BogForMeECP23OM2_FD_94442 | JGI IMG/M metagenome (GOLD analysis project Ga0074045, IMG submission 94442) | Bog forest soil microbial communities from Calvert Island, British Columbia, Canada - Bog Forest MetaG ECP23OM2 | ecosystem: Environmental > Terrestrial > Soil > Wetlands ...
CGGGAGGAAGTCTGGCGCGATTTTTCGGCGACGATGACTCCCACCATCGCCGGCGGCGCCTGGATCAATCCGCGATTCAAACTCCGCTCCTCCATAAGCCGCGCTTTTCGCGTGCCCAGTTACACCGAACTCTATTACTCCGACCCCAGCGATTTCGGCAATCCCAACCTGCGCCCCGAGAGCGCCTGGACTTACGATGCCGGCGCCGATTGGCAGCCCAACTCCCGCCTGCGCGGCGAGTTGACCGTATTCAACCGCCAGGTGAGTGATGGCATCGATTACTACCGGACCGACGTGGACGCCCCCTGGCAGGCGTTGAACATCGACCGGCTGCGATTCACCGGCGTAGAGAGCGGGCTGCGCTTCGCACTCACACGATCCCAAACGCTCGACCTGCACTACGACTGGTTGGTTGGCACGCAGAATACCGTGCCCGGCACATACACTAAGTACAGCTTCAATTACCCAGCCGATTCCGGCGTGGTGGCGTACCAAGCCACTTTCAACGGCCGCTGGATGCTGCGCACCCGCGTGGGCGCACTCAACCGCCGAGCCCTCCCCCCGTACGCTCTCTGGGATCTCTACGCCGCCTATGCAGCCGGCAAAGTCCATCCGTTCTTACAAGTTTCCAATCTGACGAACACGAGTTATCAGGAGATACTGGGAGTGCCCATGCCCGGCCGGACTGTGGTGGGAGGGGTGGAGTTGCTGGTAAGAAGGAAGTAAGGGCGGAGGACCGGGGGAGCCCCGTCCTCAGGTTACCATTGACGCATTCAGTCCGCCCTGAGACAATGCGTTCTATGAATTGGGTTCAAGATTTGAGGCTCCACGTCGACGCGCTATCGTCCGCGATGGAAAGCGACAAGAAGTTCTTCGCATCTGTAATACCCTACGTCAGGGAACTGGCACGACTGGTTCGACTGCCGAGCACCGAGGCGACGAAATCGATGTTCGCTGCTCCTGTTAAGAGGCTAATTGAGTTCTATGCCGACTACCAGAGCAGCTCAAGTCCTGGGTTCGTCTACGTTTCGCCAACGGAGATCTCCAACACCGACGCCACCGTGCGGGAAATCTCAGATTTGATCACGAAGCTAACAACGCTCCCCGACGACCAGTTTGCCGCATGCTTCCAACCGCCTACCGTGTGGGGAAGGACCCTGCCGAAGCCGCCAGGAGCGGAAAAAGCCGCAGCCATCTTTATCGGTCACGGCAGGTCAAAAGAGTGGCTTGAATTGGAGAAGTATCTGACTCGAGAACTGCATCTGGGCTGCGAGGAGTTCAACGCCGAGCCTCCGGCTGGTTACACGACCCAAGAGCGCCTCGAAGCCATGCTTGAGAAAGCTACGTTTGCCTTCCTGGTCATGACAGCGGAAGACCAGCACTCGGACGGGACCATTCATGCGCGCGAGAACGTGATTCATGAGGCCGGCCTTTTCCAGGGCAAGCTGGGAATACCCAATGCAGTATTGCTTATCGAAGCTGGTTGCGCGACTCCGTCGGACATTTCCGGCCTGACATACATTCCCTTTCCGAGTGGAAACATCCGAGCCGCGTTTTACGAAGTGAGTAGTGTCCTGAAGGCGCGGGGCATAATTGGTGCATAGCGCAGCAGGAGGACAAGGGGAGGCATTTCCGTGTTGAGCCCCGGCTGGAAAATGCGGCCGCTTTTGTTCCCCCTTCTGTTCCTTCTGCTAAGGGGTGAATCAGATAGCGATATCTGCTAAACTTCCCAAGTGCCGGCCTTGCCGTCAGGTGAGCGTGCTTCCGAGCTCCGATCAGCTTCAACGGGATGGCTGTTGCACATTGTCTTGCCCTTGTTCGTCGGCAGCTTGATCTATGTCCTATGGCGCGCGCCGACCCTGCGAGTCTTCCGCTGGATCCAGCTCGTGGGGCTGCAGCATGCGGTCTTCAGAGCTCGAGCTTTAGCGGCGCCGTTGAGACCGGCCTTGCCCGGGTGGGCTCTCTTCAGCCTGCCCTCAGGGTTGTGGATGTATGCCATGGTCTCTTGGTTCGGGGCGACCTGGAAGGGCGCGTCGAGCGCCTGGAGCTGTTTATGGATGCTCGTTGCCCTAGTGGTTGGCGTCGGCAGCGAGTTGGGACAATTGGCTGGCGTTGTGCCGGGCACGTTTGACACGATCGACGTGGTCTTCTATCTGCTCGGGTGGTCGGCTGCATTCATTCGTGTAATGAAGAGGGACATATGGATTCGACACGACACCTGATCTCAGCCGCAGGCTTGGCACTGATGATCTTTTTGGCAGGGGGCAGCGGTGATACCGGAACAACGTCCAATGGTGGCGGCTCAGCGGGGGTAGGCGAGGCCCAGAAGCCTTGCCTCGAATCGGTCGATGCGCGGGCGTCCTCCGGCGAGTACTCGCGGTATATCGTCGGCACAGTGAAGAACAGCTGTAACAAACAGTTCTCATATGTGCAGATATCGTTCAATCTGTACGATGCGAAAGCCAACCAGGTCGGCAGCACCTTCGCAAACGTGAACAACCTGGAGCCCTACGGCACCTGGAGATTCAAGGCCCTTATCATGGAGGACTCGGCAACTCGGTTTAAGCAACAGGAGATCACCGGGTTCTAGGCTGCCCTGAGCAATGCCGCGGCGTTGCCGAATCCGCTTGACCTAAACTGCTATAATCGTTCTGACTAGACTAGTCAGAAATGCGTGCGCCCATGAGCAGAGTACCTAAACGCTCTCCCCGGCAGGCCCTGATTCCAAAGCCTCATGCGGTACGGAAGGATTGGCAACTGCAGGAGGCGAAGGCGCGGTTTAGCGAAGTGTTCCGTCTGGCGCGGGAATCCGGGCCGCAGCGCGTCACCAAGCACGGCAGAACGGCTGTGGTGGTGCTTCCGGCCGAGGAATACGAGCGGCTTTCCAAGTCCAAGGCGCGCCAGGGGAGCCTGGCCCAATTCTTCGCGGATTCGCCGCTGGCTGGTTCGGGTATTCAACTGGATCGGCCCCGCGATTTCGGCAGGGCGGTTAAACTGTGAGCGGCTTCCTGCTCGATACCAACGTCATCTCCGAACTGGTGCGGGCGAAGCCCGATGATCAGGTGCTCCGCTGGATCGAGGAGACGGACGAATCGATCCTGTTTCTGAGCGTGCTCACGCTGGGCGAAATCAGGAACGGCGTTCAACGTATGCGGCCGGGGCAGCGGCGGGGCCGGCTGGAATCCTGGCTGCAAGTGGATCTTCCGTCCCGCTTCCAGGACCGGATTTTGCCGATCGACGCGGCTATCGCGGACCGGTGGGGAACGATCGCCGCAGTTGCCACGGCGAAGGGCAGGCCGGTTCCCGTCGTCGACGGCCTGCTCGCGGCAACGGCAATCCAGCACAACCTTACGCTCGTTACGAGAAACAGCTCGGACGTTTCCGGTACTGGCATTCCAACTCTGAATCCATGGGCATGAGAATCCAGGTGGCCTGAGGAGGGTGCGCGAACCATCGACACCGCTTCGGCCCCACACCGCACGCTGTCCGGTGCGCGAAGCGGCACCGTCGAATTCCCTGGCTCAGACAGGCCGCTTGAATCGTGGCCATGCCGCCATCGCGCAAAGTAAAAGCGCCGCCGCCAGCGAAACAGCGAGCGATACCGGCACAATCGCCGGTTGAAACCACATCGCGACGGCGTGGGTGCCGGCCGGCACCACGAGGCCGCGGAACGCAATGTCGGTTCGCACAATCTCGATGGGTGCGCCATCCAACGACGCGCGCCATCCCGGATAGAAACTCTCCGCCAGCACCAGGAAGGCGGCTTGCGAAGTTCGAACAGAAAGTTGAAGCGAATCCGCCTGGTAGTCGATTACTCGGACTACACCGGCCGTTCCAGCGCCCGGCTCACTTATGCCGCGCACCGCCTGGACCGTCATCGCGGTATCGCGAAGATCCACGATCTGGCGCTCCACTAACTCCCTGGCTTCCCCGTCCGACCTGACCTGCCTAACGCTATTCACGAAAAAGAACCGCGGCCGCACCGACAGGTTCTCAAATAGCTCAAGGTCCAGCGGCAGGGTTTCGACGTTGCGATACCGGGGCAGCGAACGCAGGCGCGCGGCGGCCTTTTGACTGGCGACCAGATACTTTACGTTCATCAGATCGAGCACCGGAGAATCGAGGTTTTCGATCGGATAATACCAGCCCCAACGCTCCCCCGGATGGAGCAACAACCGCGCCTGAATGGTGTGCTCCAACGCCAGGGGGCTCATTCCGTTTCCAGTCGGCACTTCAATCACGGGCCCGTTCAGGGCCCAATTCATATCGCCGTCCACAGCATCGATCCGTGCGCGAGGGAAGTCGCGATTGGCATACCGCCGGATCTCGCCGAGCAGCGCCGGACTGCCTTCAAACGCCGTCCGCGTCACGCCCGGCTCAGCTTGGAGGGAAGCACAGTTCATCGGGCGTCCCGATCCAACCAGAAACAGGTCGATGGCAATCGCGATTCCAATCGCGATGCGAGCAACGTTGGCGATCCGCAACGAATCCAAACCAACTGCGGCCAATCCGGCGAGGCCCAGACTTACAATGCAGTAAGTGAATTCCGGGTGAATGCCCAGTCTGACTTTCTCCGGCAAAGCAGGATAAATCAGATTCCAGATAGGAGTGTGCTCTCCTAACATAAACAGAACACCAAATAGAACCATCGTTCCAAGGACAAATGCATACCGGTTGCGCCACCGAGTCAAACCAAAAACAGCCAGCGCCAATCCGGCGATGCTGACATAGAGGTATAGAAACGACGGGTCGCCGGGGCCGTTAAAGCGGCTCATATCGAAGATATGGTAGTGATTGGGCGAAATCAGAGATACGAAACTCTCCCAATGTAGGCCGCCACCCTTTCCCAGCCAGTCTGCCCGATACTTGGCGACGCTGTTCTCAGTGAGCTGCGCCGCCGGCAGAAACTGCACGGCGGCCAGCGCAATGCCCATCGCGCAGGCACCTGCCACGCCCAGCAGCAGGCGAGGCCGCGCCAGTCGCGCCACGATAAGGACCACCGCCAGCGCCACCGTGGACATGAAGACGGCGAACGTGGCCGCCGGTCCGCCGCCCAGGACGGACATGCCCAGCGCAGCCGCCAGCGCCGCCAGCCAGGCCGGCCGGTATTCCTGGCGCAGCTTGATGACGGCCAGCCAGGCGAGCGGCATCCAGGCCACCGCCATCATGGCCCCTATGTGCTCGACGCGGGAAGCGAAGTATCCGCCGGTTTGAAAGATGATGGCGCCCGTCCAGGCCGGAATCGCTTTGGTGCCGAAATTCCGGAAGAGATGATACGCGGCAATACCCGCCGCCCACACCTGCAACGCGACGGCCCATTCGAGCAGAATGGGCAGGCTGCCAGCCGATGTGTGCCCGGCAATGAAAGCGGCGGCGAGAATCAGAGGGTGAAAGAAACATGCCTCGATGTTTGCAAAGACGGGGTACCCGCAATAGCTGAACGGGTTCCAGAGCGGAAAGTGTCCCCGCTGGAGCTGATCCGTCAGAAACGTGAGCATGGGCAGTTGCACGTACGAAAAGTCCCAAGGGAAAAGATAAGCGGCGCTAAACAGAGGCTTGTGAAAGAAGACAGCGACGTCTGCCAGCAGCGATGCGTAGACCAGCAGGGCTGTGCGCCTCACAGGCGCCAGCGGATGACGGGATTCGGCGGGCACAAAGCTATTCTCGCTCGCCGCGCCGAAATTTGCTGAGAAAAGAGTCGCTGCGGCGGGCCTATGGCCGCCGATTTCCGCATCGTTCTTGGAAAACGCCGCGTCGAAACCCTATAATCTTGGAGTGGCGCGTCTGAAACTGCCCGCGACAATTCTGTTTCTGGTCTGTTGCGCGGCTTACTATCTGAAAATGAATCTCGCGGATCAACTGCCTGGCATCACGGATTCGCCCAGCGATTTCACCCAGTATTACCGGGCCGCGCGCTGCGTGCTTGCCGCCCAGAGCCCCTATACCAATGCGGAGTACCTCTACCCTCCGGCCCTCGCGTTCCTACTCGCACCGATGGCGCTGACCGACTACGTGACCGCGCGGCGAATCTGGTTCTGGTCCTCCCAGGCGTTTCTGCTGATGGCGGCGTTCCTCGCCTGGCGCGCGCTCGGCCCCGACCGGATAGCTGCGTGCTGCGTGGCTGGCGTTTGGGCGCTGGGTGGCGCGGCATGGGAGAGCCTGGCTCTGGGACAACTCGGGCCTCTGCTGGTGCTCTTGCTCGTTTTGGCATACTGGCAAACCGCGGCAGGCCAAGGCGCCGCGGTGGCTGCGGGGTTTTCCCTGAAGTTGGTTCCAGGCGTTGTCGCGATTGTGCCGCTGCTGCGCCGCGATTGGCGCGCACTCGCGGTGCTGGTGGCCGTGGCGGCAGGCGGCGTGGCCGTCCCAACAGCCGTGATTTCCCATTGGATGTCGGGCCCGCCCCCTGGCGTGCAGGGCGGCTACTTGATGGGCACGCCAGCGGTGCTGAACTGGTCGCTTCCCGCCGTGGCGCTGCGTATCGCCGATCCGCCGGTCTCGCGGACCAAACTGCCATCCAATTGGGAGTTCGGCAACATGTCGGAGAGCGCACACCTACCGCGCAACCAACAGTGGTTGTCAGCCGGCGTTGCCGCGGCAGTCCTGCTGGCCGGGCTAGCCGCGCTGCTGACGGTGTGCCGCGGGAAGCTCGGCGCGGCTCAAGTGCCATGGGCGGCGGCGGCGTTGATTTCGCTCAGCGTGGCTGCGTCGCCGATCTCCTGGAACCACTACCAGATCCTGCAATACCCGGGACTGGCCTTGGCGTTGTGCCGCTCGGTGAGACAGCGCAGATGGATGGTCGGAGGCTTGACGGTCGTGTTGGGTGCGCTCCTCTATCAGATTCCGAGGGAAGCCCTGCGCTCTTACTATGTGCAGTTCTCCGGATGGACGGCAGCCTCGCCTGCCTCGCTCTACATATGGACTTCAGTCGCACCCGTCGCCGCGCTGGTGCTGTTCGGTGTTCTGTTGCGGCAAATGAAAGCAGAAGCTTAGCTGCCGCCACATGATTCAGCGGTCTCGAAAACCGGTGAACTGTTATACTCGGACAGGATCTATGCGGGTAACTGTAATCGGGACTGGATATGTCGGAACGGTGACTGGCGCGTGTTTGGCGTACCTGGGGCACCGCGTGACTTGCGTCGATACCGACGCTAGCAAGATCGCGAAGCTCGAACGCGGCGAGTCTCCCATATACGAACCGCTGCTCCTGGAAGTTCTGCATCTGGCGGCAGGGCGCGGAGGAATCGATTTTCGCACCTCGCTCGATGCGGCCGCAGTGGAAAGCGACGTGATCTTCATCGCGGTGGGCACGCCGCCGTTGCCATCGGGCGAGGCCAACCTGGAGTACTTGGAGGCCGCCGCGCGCGCCGTGGGGGCGGCGCTGGACGCCTCGCGATTCCGCGTGGTGGTGAACAAATCGACCGTCCCTGTGGGCAGCGCGAACCTGGTGGAGACGCTGGTGCGGGAAGGCATGGAGGAGGCTCACGCGGGCGAGCGCACCGACATTCGATTCGGCGTCGCCAGCAACCCGGAGTTTCTCCGCGAAGGCTCCGCGATGGCGGACTCGCTTTATCCGGACCGCATCGTGGTCGGATCGGGCGACGAACGCGTGATCGGGATGATGCGCGAGTTGTATGCACCGCTGGTGGAGCAGACGTTCGATCCTCCGCCGGGGCTGCCGCGGCCCGCCGCTACAGCGCGAGTTCCGCTCCTCATCACATCTCTCACGGGCGCTGAGATGATTAAGTACGCGGCCAATGCGTTTCTCACGCTGAAAATCGGCTATGCCAACGAGATTGCCAACATCTGCGAGCGGGTGGGCGCGGAGGCTCCCGAAGTGATGGTGGGGATCGGACTGGATTCGCGCATCGGCACAAGATTCTTGAACCCGGGCGTGGGGTGGGGGGGCAGTTGTTTTGGCAAGGACGTCAACGCGCTGCTGCATACCGCTCGCGAGTACGGCTATCAGGCGCGGCTGCTGGAAGCGTCACTGGAAGTCAACGCCGCGCAACGCAATACGGTGATCCAGAAACTACAGGAGAAGCTGTTCATCCTGAAGGGCCGCACGATCGGTTTGCTGGGTCTGGCCTTCAAACCGGACACCGACGACTTGCGCGACGCGCCCGCGGTCTACATCGCCGAGCGCCTGTTGCAGATGGGCGCGCGCGTGAAAGCCTATGACCCCGTCGCCGCGCAGGCCTGCCGTGCGCAGCACCCGGAGTTGCGCATTCGTTACTGCGACACGCCCGCCGAGCTGGCCGCCGACGCCGACGCGCTGGTGCTGGTGACCGAGTGGAGCGAATTCCGCGAGTTGGATCTGGCGGACTTGGCTCAGCGGATGGCTTCGCCCATCCTGGTGGACGGCCGCAACCTGTATGCGCCGGAGGCCGTCGCGGCTGCCGGCTTCGACTACATCGGCGTTGGCCGGGGCGGGCGGCGCGCGCAGCAGAGCACAGTCGCGGCCGCCTCGCCGAATCGCCGCTGAGGAAAGCCGGCTGGGCGCGGCCGGCCTTCCGACGCTACGCTGCCTGGCCGCGCGCCATCATCTGGATCAACGAAAAAGTCGCCCCTTGGGCGTCGTTGATGACGGCGAATCGTCCCACGTTGGGGACATCGGTCGGTGGCACGCATACCGCCCCGCCCAGCGCTTTGGCTTTCGCCGCGCGCTCGTTGCAATCGGCCACTGTGATGTAGATCATCCAGTGTGGCGGGACGCCCTTCCACTCCGGCCCGCGCATTGGCATCACGCCGCCGAAATGCGTCTCGCCGTTGATCCACTCCACATAATGGGCGGATTCCACGCCGGAAGCCGGGTGTGTCGTCCATTCAAACAGGCCCGCGTAAAAAGCCGCGGCGCTCACTACGTCGGTCGTGCGCAATTCCGGCCACATCAGCCGCCCCAATGGCCCGCCGTAGGTGGCCCCGATGCTCTTTTTCGCCTGCCACAGGGAGAACGTCGTACCCTGCGGATCCTGGATCACCGCCATCCGGCCCACGTCCATCACATCGAACGGCGGCGCGATCAGTTTGCCGCCCAGCCGTCCGACCTTCGCCGCCGTTTGATCGGCGTTCGTCACCGAAAAATAGACTCCCCAGTGCGGCGGCAGCTCTGGCCGCGCGGCGTGCGCGGCGGCAACATCATTCCCGTCGATCTGGAACATCGTGTAGACGCCCCCGCCGGGAATCGGGTAGTCAAACGCCTTCCGTCCAAACAACTCGCCATAGAGCTTCTTGGCAGCCTCGAGATTGTTGGTAGCCAGTTCCGCCCAACAGAACGATCCTGGCGGATAGCCTTCAATGCGTGCCATGCAGCATCCCTCCTCGTGCGAACGATTATACGCCGCCGAGAGTCGCGGCACTCGTTAAATGATGCGGCTTCGTTGGATCCAATCGTGCGGCAAAGCCATTCCAAGCATTCCGGCCTACAGCACGACCTTGTGGCCCGTCCGGCACGAACGGTACACGGCGTCGACCACTTCGAGCGCCTGGTAGCCTTGTTCGCCGGCCACGCGCGGCTGACGGCCTTGGCGGATGGCGTCGCCGAAATCAAGGAACTGGCGCTCGAACGGCTCCAGCGAGATCGCCATCGGGTCGGAAGCGCCGGATGCCACTTCTTTGGCCAGCGGCGCCGGCTCTCCGGAGTCGTTCTCCACGTCCCAGGCGGTGAGCTTGTCGCCGGTGATCACTGCCGTGCCCCGGCTACCGTGGATTTCGATGCGCTCGGCGTAGCCGGGACGGAACGCGGTCGCCGCCTGTATCACGCCAGTAGCCCCGCTCGCGTACTCCACCACCGCGTTCACCACGTCCTCGGATTCGATCTTGTGCAGCGCGCCCAGTTGCCAAACCCCAAACACCTGCTTCACCGGGCCGCCCAACCAGCGCAGCATGTCGACCTGGTGGATGGCCTGGTTCATCAGCGCGCCGCCGCCTTCGGTTCGCCAACTTCCCTTAATCGGCCGCGCATAGTATTCCGGCGGCCGGTACCACTTGGTGTAACCATCCAATTCGAGCAGCTTGCCCAAGCTGCCTGCGGCGAGGGCTTGCGAAACGAACAGGCTGGCGTCATCGAAGCGGTGCTGGCTGACAACGCCCAGCAGAATGCCGGCCGCGCGCGCGGTATCGATCATGCGGCGGGCGGTTTCGAGATTGGTCGCGATTGGTTTCTGCACCTGCACGTGCTTGCCAGCGTGTGCGCAGACCTCGACGGGCTCGAGACGGAAGTCGGGAAAGGTGCAGACATCCACGTAGTCCACTCGCGGATGGTGGCACACCTCTTGGTACCCGCGCACGAATTCGGCCCCCCGTTCCTCCGCGAATCGCCGCCCGGTGGCCTCATGGGCGTCGGTGCAAACCGTCAGCTCGTAGCCAATCTTGCGGTAAACGCGCGCATGCATCCGCGCGATCGCTCCAGTACCGATGATCCCCACTCGCATAGAAAACCATTCTAATCGCGGACTGCGGGTACCAGTGAATAAGCACACACGACGGGCTGCGACGTACCTAGAACGTCGGCGACATTATGACTCGGATGCAGGTAGGGATGACGTGTGAATCGGGCCGGGACTCAAGCCTCGGATCGGACACCCGCCCGCTCGTCCAGGCGGCCGGCCAGGACGCCCAGCACGTCCGCCATCTCGGCAAGGGCGCGGCGGGCACTCTGCGGAGCAGCGCTTCGCGTGACGCGGAAGCACCACTGCATGACGCGATAATCCAGAACCAGAAGCCGGTCTTCAATGGAGTTCAGGTCAAGCCCAGCGGCGTGTTCGATCAAGTATGTCAGCAAGTGATAGTCGCGCTCCAGGGCGCGCTCGATTCCGTCCACTGGGACAGTGCTATGCAACTGCTCCCGGACCTGCCGGAAGCTGAACTGGGAATTCACAGCCACCGCTGTCCGAGTCTCGGCGATGGAATTCCGCAGCAGGAGCATGCAACTATAGCGAAACCAGTAGAGGAGCAGACCGAACGACAACGCGATAATGATGATGCTGACGATCATTCCAAGTCCCGTACTTGTTGACGTTATTCCGGTACTAGTCCATCCATAACTAGAATACTTAACTGTGCTTTTAATTGCAATAGTTTTCTTAGTCCCGGCCCCTGAGCCGGGAAATCACCGTAGGCCATTGAGCTGGTTCCACTTGGCGGCGCTGCGAGGGCCTCAAATTGTGCCGCGCCGGCTCCAGCCGGGGAACCTGCGGCAGTTTGCATTCGTATCGTATGCTGAAAAGCTTGCTGCACAGCCGGCCGGCGAACCTCGCCCGGCCAGTGCGAGGAGACGCCATGATCGCGAAAAGCCTGCCGCTCGTCGGGAGCGTCCTGTGCCTGGCCGGTTGCGTTATCAACACAACCCCTACAGGGCCGCTGCAATATGATTCATTCCATCTTGATCGAGACCGTTCCGAGGTTGTGAAAGTCAATCTCAATATGGGTGCCGGCAAACTTCAGGTGGGCAGCGGTACGGAGAAACTACTGCAAGCCTATTTCACCTACAACGTACCGCGCTGGAAGCCAGTCGTTCAGTACGATGCGGGTGTGCTGACGATCGACCAAGGCAAGACGGAACACGTCAACTTCCAGCCGGGCCAAATCAAGTATGATTGGGACCTCCGTTTCAGCCGCGAGACTGCGCTCGATTTCGGCGTGAATTTCGGCGCAGGCGAAGCGCAACTCGACCTGGGATCGCTCAACCTGCGCGGCGTCAATGTTCAGATGGGTGTCGGCCAGCTCAACCTGGACCTGCGTGGACGGCCGCAACACGACTATGACGTTCACATTGAGGGCGGCATCGGCGAGGCCATCGTGCGGCTGCCGGCGGACGCCGGCGTTTACGCCGACGCCAGCGGCGGCATCGGCGAAGTCAAAGCTCGCGGACTAAGAAAGCAAGGCGACCACTGGGAGAATGACGCCTACCCGACCGCGAAAGTCAAAGTGCACGTCAATGTGCAGGGCGGCATCGGTTCCATCACTCTCATCGGCGACTCGGACTGAGCAGCATACGCCGATACTCCGCACGGTGCTCTCAGCCCGCCAAGCCGCCGGAGACGATCAACGCCGCCACGGCTGCAACCTCGAATTCCATAGCGCGGTCCGCGGATTGAAACGCAGCCAGCCGGCGCACGCTCTGGTAAACGCGTTGCGAACCCCGCCCCAGCTTGGCTTCCCCGCCCCGCAGATCCACCGCCTGCGTGACCGCCAGCAGCAGCATCGCGGTCTGGTTGCGCAAACATTCCAGCGCATCCATCGCGGTGACCGCAGCGTGCATCCCCAGGCTCACCACGTCCTGGTTGTACTGCTCGGTCGGCAGCGAGTGGATGGAACTCGGCCCGGCCATCTGCCGCACCGCGCAGGCCAGGCTTGTGATGCTCAACTGGATCCCCTTGAAACCGGAATTGACGCCGGGCTCGGGCGTGAGGTTGGCGGGCAGACCGTTGTTGAATCGCTCGTCCACCAGCACCGCGATCAGCGCATGCGCCCAATTGGCCATGGCGGCGAAATCGATCTTCCAGGTATCGAGCAAGCGGGCGATGTGGCCGCCGTAGAAATTGCCGGCTTTGTGCAGAACACCGGTGTCCGGATCGATCAGCGGATTATCGTTGGCTGAATTGATTTCCCGCTCGATGACGGCGCAACCATCCCGATTGCCTTCCCACACTTGCCCCAAGCCTTGCGGAATGCAACGCAGGGAATAACAGCTCTGGCCACTCGACGCGCGCGTGTATCCGGATCCTGCCAGCATTTCGCGCAGATACGAAGCGACCGCGATCTGGCCGGGATGCCCTTTCTGCTCCTGCACCCAGGCATCAAATGGCTGCGCGGGAGCCTCCGTGGCTTCGATGGCCAGGGCCGCGGCAGAGAGCAGCGCTTCGAGTACGCGGCGTGCATCCACCGAGATCAGCGCGGCACAAGCGGTCATGACGGTGGTGCCGTTGATTAGCGCCAGGCCTTCCTTGGGCGCGAACGGGATCGGCTTTAAGCCCGCGGATTCGAGCGCCTCGGCGGCAGCCATCCTGCGGCCGGCGAATTCCGCTTCTCCCATTCCCATCAGCACGCGCGCGATATAGGCCGAGGGCATCAAATCGCCCGACGCTCCTACCGAGCCGTAGCGCGGCACCACCGGCGTGATGCGTCGATTCAAGAGCGCCGCCAGCGCTTCGGCCAGTTCCGGACGCACAGCCGAAGCGCCAGTCGAGAATGTTACCAGGCGCAGTAGCATGGCGGCGCGCACCACATCAATCGCCAGAGGCTGCCCGGTGGCGCAGCCCAGTTGGCGCACCAGGTTCAGCTGCAGTAGCTCCATCTTCTCGGCCGGCAGCGAGATGCCCACGTTGCCGCCCACGCCCGTATTGACGCCGTAAATGCGTTCGCCGCGCGCCAGCAGCTCGTCCAGGCGCCTGCGTCCTTGCGCGATGCGTTCGCGCGCCGCCGCCGACAAGCGCACCTCGGCGCCTTCCCGCGCCACGCGCAGGGTATCTTCGATGCTCAATCGCGCTTTGCCCAGTTCGAGTGGATCTGCCATGTCAGTTAGCGTAGCAGGCGCCGGAAACGCATTTCCCGTAATTCAGTCCGCCACCGTGGCGCAGGCTGTCTGCTGTGCCGGGCAATTGCGAGACTTCTTGTTCCCCGCCCGCTACTCCACGGTGAATGGCTGGCGGCTCTCGAATGTCTGATTCCCAATTGCGTCTTGCACCTGCACGGCTACGATATAGGAGCCCGGCTTGACGCCGGCTTGCAGGTTGACGCTGAACTCGCCCGAGATATATCGCTTGGGATAGAACGACTGGCTCTGTTCGGCCGCCGGCTCCGGCTGCTTCCAGAGCACCTTTCCGCTGGGCAGCATGATGGAAGCGACATAACTGACGTCGATCTTATTGCCATCGCCGTACCGGTATCCGATGATGTCGAACCGGCTCCACATGGTTTCACCCGCGTGATAGACGGCATTCTCGACGGCCTGCTTACCGTCCTCATCGCGGTAGAAGTGAAAGTTACGCACGACGACCGTGTCGCTCGGTTCCACGAAGTGGCCGCGGACCTCAAACGGCACCTCGATCTGCGCCATAGTCTTGGCTATCTCGTCTTCGGCTTTCACTAAGATCTTGTAAGTGCCCGAACCCGCCAGCGGCGGTATCATCACCTGCGTTTGGATTCTCGGCATCCAATCCTTGTCCTCGCTGGCAACTTCGTTGTCGAACTCGTTCTTGTATGTTTCGTTGAGCTGCACGCCTTTGGGATCGAACGCCACGACGGAGTAGTCGATACGAATCTTCGAATCCGCCGTCTTGGTGTAGTGCGCCACGCGGCAAGTGAAAAACAGAACCTCGCCGGGCGTGTAATGGAACCCCTCGGGCGCAGCGGCGCCTTCTTCCACCTGGCTGATGACTGGCCGCACCAAGGCGAGCGGTTCGGCGGCGGCGAAAGCCAGCGAGCCGGCAAGCGAAACAAGCAGCAAGAGCCGCATTCTTTCCTCCAGTACGATTCTACTTCCCCTGCAAGCCGGCGAGATACCGACCGGTGTGGGAACGTGCGACGCGTGCGACGGTCGCCGGCGTTCCGGCCACCACGACTTCGCCGCCGCCAGCACCGCCCTCGGGACCCAGGTCGACAATCCAATCGGCGGCGCGAATCACGTCCAGGTTGTGCTCGATCACCACCAGGCTGCCGCCGTTTTCGATCAGCCGTTCGAAGGCCGCCAGCAGCTTGGCGATATCGTCGAAGTGCAGGCCTGTCGTCGGCTCGTCGAAGATGAACAGAGTGCCTCGGCAGCTTGCCGCCGCAAGGTGCGCGGCCAGCTTCACGCGCTGCGCCTCGCCGCCGGAAAGCGTGGTGGCGGATTGGCCCAAACGCAGGTATCCCAGGCCGACGTCGTCCAGCACGCGCAACCGCTCTACCAGCCGCAACGCGCCAAGGAAAAACTCGATGGCGCCACTCACTGTGAGTTGCAACACTTCGTGGATATTGAGCCCGTTGTAGCGTACATCCAGAATGGCGCTCTTGTAGCGCGTGCCCTTGCACTCCTCGCAGATCAGCTCCACGTCGGCCAGGAACTGCATCTCGACCGTCACCGTACCATCGCCCTGACAGGTTTCGCAGCGCCCGCCGGGAATGTTGAACGAAAAATGCCCTGGCGTGTAGCCTTGCTTCTGCGCGTCGCGCGTGTTGGCGAACAGCCCGCGAATCAGGTCGAACGCCTTGATGTAAGTGACTGGATTCGAGCGCGGCGTGCGGCCGATGGGCGATTGGTCGATCATCACCGTGCTCACGATGCGCTCGGCGCCTTCCAGTTTGCGGCACGCCATGCGCGGCGCGGAGTCCGCATCGATGGCATCCTCGGTCACCGCTTCATCGCCCGCGTCGCGCGCCTTGTGCAGTGCTTCAATCGAGCGGAACAGCACATCGTGAACCAGCGTGGACTTGCCGGACCCGGAAACGCCTGTGATCGCCACCATCATGCCCAGCGGAATCTCGACGTCGATGTTCTTCAAGTTGTGCACGCGCGCACCGACTATGCGCAGCACGCGTTTGGGATCTACCGCCCGCTGCCCGCGCTGCGGCGCTACGCGCAGCTCGCCGCGCAGATAGCGCGCGGTGAGCGAGCTGTTACCATCGGCGAGCAGCTTTTCGAGCGTGCCCTCGTAGACCACGTTGCCGCCATGCTCGCCCGCACCCGGTCCCAGGTCGAGCAGATGGTCGGCGGCGCGCATCACTTCCGGATCGTGCTCCACCACCACGATGGTGTTGCCCAGTTCGCGCAATTCCTCGAGGATGCGAATCAGCCGCCCCGTGTCGCGGCTGTGCAGGCCAATCGATGGTTCATCGAGCACGTAACATGCGCCGACCAGCCGCGATCCCAGACACGTGGCGAGTTGTATGCGCTGCGATTCACCGCCGGAGAGCGTCGAGGACAGCCGGTCTAGCGTCAGGTACTCGAGGCCCACATCGTTCAGAAACTTCAACCGCTGGCGGATTTCAACCAGGATCTTCTCGGCGATGGCGGTTTCTTCCGGCTGCAACGGCAGCGCGTCGAAAAACTGCGCGGCTTCGGCGATATTGAGCCGCACCACCTCCGCCAGGTTGCGTCCGCCCACGCGCACGTACAGCGCTTCCTTGCGCAGCCGCGCGCCCTTGCATTCCGGGCACAACGCGTAGCCGCGGTAACGGCTGAGGAAGACGCGCACATGCAGCTTGTACTTCTTGGTTTCCAGGTGCGCAAAAAAGCGGCGGACGAAATCGTATACCAGCTCGCGCTCGTCGTCCGTCAGGTCGGCGAAGGCCGCGCGGAAACGCACTTTCCCGCGCGCCGACTTGCGGAAATTGCCGAGCCACGAGCGGAACTTGGGTTTACTCCACGGATCGACCGCGCCATCGTCGAGCGACAGCGATTTATCGGGAATCACGCGGTCCAGGTCGAAATCGATCGTGTTGCCGAAGCCCTGGCAGCGCGGGCAGGCGCCGGCCGGCGAATTGAAACTGAACAGAATCGGCTCTGGCTGGGCGAACTCCGTGCCGCACGTCTTGCACTCGAACTTCTCGTTGCAGCGGATCGTCTGCGCCGGCGGCGCGGCGCTTTCGAAAATCACTTCGCCGGCTTCGCGATAGCAGATCTCGACCGTGTCCACCAGCCTCTGGTGCAGCTCCGGCCCAATCGCGATGCGATCCACCAGGACGAACACCGGCCGGCTGAAATCGATATCGAGCAGCGATTCCGGCGTAGAGAACTCGAACGTCCGCCCGGCCTGAAACAGCCGCGTGAAGCCCTTCTTGCGCAATTCGAACAGGTGATCGCGTAACGAAGCCGCGCCGGCATGGTCGCCGCACAAGAACAACGCGTACCAGCGCGAACCCTCCGGCAGCGCGAGCAGCCGCGCGGCCACTTCATCCACCGTGTCCTTGCGCACCCGTGTCCCGCAGGTTGGGCAAATCGTCTGCCCCACGCGCGCGTACAGCAGGCGCAGAAAATCGTAGCACTCGGTGGAGGTGGCGACGGTCGAACGCGGGTTGCGGCTCGAGTTCTTCTGCCGTATGGCCACCGCTGGCGCGATGCCATCGATATCGTCCACCGCCGGCTTTTCCATCCGCTCCAGGAACTGCCGCGCATACGCCGACATCGATTCCACGTAGCGCCGCTGGCCCTCGGCGTAAATCGTGTCAAACGCGAGCGACGACTTCCCCGACCCCGACACGCCGGTCACCACGGTCAACTGGTTGTGCGGAATCGAAACCGAGATGTTCTTCAGATTATGGGTTCGCGCGCCGCGAATCCGGATGTAGTCTTGCACTGGAATGACGGGTATGTCCCCAGTATAGCCCGAGGAGCGCCTGTCTCCTTGGCTCAAGCTAAAGCATGCCCCACCACGGTTTACTTCACCGCCAGCCACGCCAGAAACAGCCCGTCCGGCTTCACGTCTTCCCAATAGGAGATGTCTTGGCTTTTCACCTGGCGGCAGTGGCGCTTCAAGAGGCCTTCCAATTCGCGGCGGCCGAACCAGCGTTCCCATTCGGGCGTCTCCAGACGGCCACGTGCGCGCGCGTTCTTGTCGATGATCGCGATCCGGCCTCCCGGCTTCACCACGCGGCAGATTTCGCCGACGGCTTTGGCGATTTCGACGGCGTGCTCCAGGCTTTCGGTGGCATAGGCGGCATCGAATGCGGCGTCGGCGAACGGTAGCTCGGTCATGGAACCCGCACACACAGGCACGCCCGCCGGCGCGTACCGCAGCATCTCGATCGAAAGGTCCAAGCCGCAGATGACGGCCGCCGGCTCTTCGTCGTGCAGAATGCGTGCGAAGCGGCCTTTACCGCAGCCGACGTCGAGCACGCGCCGCCCGGCCAGCGCACCCAGGTGCCGGCGGACGAGCTTCACATGATAAATGCGGGGATCGATGGTGGAGGGGAAATGCTCCTCGTCGCCGGCGGCGCGGTCGAATGAGGCGCGGATGCGGGCGCGCAACTCATGGTCGAGCTGCGCGACCCGCCGCGAAAACAGTCGGCGCCAGTGCAAGGCTTACGCCCTGGTCAGGAAGATGGGCAGTCCCAGCTTGTGATCGTAAATCGGCCGGAAGCGCTCGGTGTTGTACATGGTGGCCACGTCCACGTGGCGCGGGCCCAGCTTGGGATCGGGAATCGGCACCATGGTGTAGCAGCCGCCGCTGATGGCGGTCATCAATCCGCTCTTGCCTTCCTCGATGGCGTCCATCGCCATGCCGGCAAACGTATTCGCCACCAGGCGGTCGACGAAGTCCGGGCTGCCAGAACGCAAATCGTACGTCAAATCGCTGACGATGGTTTCCTCTCCGGTCGCCGACTTGATCTCGCCCGACAGGTCTTCGGCCACGCTCATCTTCTTGCGGTGCCCGAACGCGTCGGCCTCGCCGTACTCTTTCACTTTGTAGCCTTCCCACTCGGCGCCCTCGGAGAGAATCACCAGCGAGTAATTGCTCGGGTTGTGCTTCTTGTCGTTGACCAGCATTTCGATCAGATGCTGCAAATTCACCTTGTATTCCGGGATGCAGCAGCGCACCGAGGTGACATACGCGGTGTAGAGCGCGGTGTAGCCCGCGTCGCGGCCAAACACGCGAAAGACGCCGATGCGTTCATGGGAGCCGACCGTCGTCCGCTGCCGCTCGATGGCATCCATGGCGCGCGAGATAGCGGTCGAAAAACCGATGCAATACTCGGTGCCCTGGACGTCGTTGTCCATGGTTTTCGGAACGGCAATCACCTTAACGCCACGGCGATCCAGTTCGGCCGCGTAGCTGAGCGTGTCGTCGCCGCCAATCGCGACCAGGCACTCGATCCCCAGCGCTTCCAGGTTCTCGAGTACCGCCGGGGTGACGTCATACACGGTGGAAGTAACGCCCTTCTTGGTAGTCTCGCGGGACGGGAAAGTACGCCGTTCGAGCGTCGGCGGCAGCTTCGACATCTTGGACGGGTTGGTGCGCGAGCTGTGCAGATAGGTGCCGCCTGTGCGGTCGATGGTGCGCGTGTTCTCGCGGTTCAACGGCAGGACGTAGCGGCTGCGGCTGGCCGGATCCTGCAGGTCGACGTGCGTCAACCCTTCCCAGCCTCGCCGGATGCCGATTACATCCCATTCCGATTCCCCTGCACGGTAAACAACCGATTTGATGACCGAATTCAAGCCGGGGACGTCGCCACCGCCAGTGAGGATACCGATACGCTTCGAAGACATGAAGACTCCCTTTATGAGAAGAATTGGTTTCAGATGGAGAAAGCTCATTATAGAAGATGGCGCGCGCCGGGTCATCTGCGGGGGTGGCGACGGGGCCTCCGCGCGGCGAGGCCCAAATTCTTCAGGTTGCCATCGCGGCGAGAGCTACGCCAGTCGCGGTGGAAGGGGAGGGTCGGCCCGATGCCACTTGCGCCGGATCCACGGCGCCGCAGCGTCGAAAGCCGCGTCGCCGCGAGCTTCGACGATCTCTGCGTAGCGAGCGAGCAGGTGGACAGGCGGCGGCTCCAGTTGGGTTACCCGGACCAGCAGAACGGCGAAGCTGTCGTCATCGCTCACGGCCGGAACGCCGTCCCATCCGCGCGCGGTAACTACTGCCGGCGGCTTTTTGCAGAGCGCGCGCCCGGGGAAACAGGCGACCGAACCATCGGTAAGAGCCAGCAGCGACTCCTCGCGAGCGATCGCCCGCAACGCATCTGTTCGGTTGGCAGGCTGAAGC
>Ga0074045_10001928_pt1 | contig 19669 bp, 21 predicted proteins | sample BogForMeECP23OM2_FD_94442 | JGI IMG/M metagenome (GOLD analysis project Ga0074045, IMG submission 94442) | Bog forest soil microbial communities from Calvert Island, British Columbia, Canada - Bog Forest MetaG ECP23OM2 | ecosystem: Environmental > Terrestrial > Soil > Wetlands ...
CGAGCAAGAAACGCAGCCGGCTAGTCCGATGGTTCTCGCCCAAGCCTTACGGACCGAAAGGCTCAGGCCAGCTCACTGTATGACGCTTCTTGCCGGGCCCGTGAGCAAAGCCCGGGGAAGCGTGCGCTTAATTAATTAAGCAGCAAGTGCCAGATTGTTATTGGCAGTTCTAGTTTCCGACCAGTTATGGGCGGTTGGCCCCCAGCATGCCTCCGGGACGCGACAGCTTCCGTCGAAACCGTGTCGCCCCCTTTTCTACTTCTCTATTTTACCACTCCCTGCGATCAATTCCCCACTACCGCTAACTCTCTGGGCCGTTTCAAGCCAACTGCCCCTGCACGGCACAGTCGCCGCCAGCTTCTTCTCCGCGTTCGGTCCTAACCCATTGACTCTTCACTGATTAAGCATTCCCTCCCGGCAAATTCATGGTCCTCCTATTGCACCTGTCGATTCAGGCGGAGGTGTGGGAATGCTCGCAAAACTCTTCTCATTTTGGGCCTCGCCGCAAGGCCGGTTCTCAGGTTCTCTCTTTCTTTCCCTTTCTCTTGCCTCGCTCGTTCACCCCCAAACTCCGCCGGCCGACCTCACCCAGATGAACATTGAAGACCTCATGAATGTCGAAGTCACCTCCGTCTCTCGCCACGAACAATCTCTCTCCCAAACCGCCGCCGCAATCTTCGTTAAGACATTCAACGCTCCGGCGCCACCAACATTCCCGACCTGCTCCGCATGGTCCCGGGCGTGCAAGTCGCGCAGATCAACGCTAGCAGTTGGGCCGTCAGCATCCGCGGCTTCAACGGGCGATTCAGCAACAAAGTTCTGGTCATGGTCGATGGCCGAACGGTGTACGTGCTTTCTTTCGGCGGAGTCTTTTACGAAGTTCTCGATGTCCCACTCGAGCAGATTGCACAGATTGAAGTGATCCGTGGTCCCGGCGGTGCCGTTTGGGGAACCAACGCGGTCAACGGAGTCATCAACATCCTCACAAAAAAGGCCGCCGCCACGCCTGGCACAACCATCGTGGCAGGTGGCGGAACCATCGACCGCGCCGCAGCGTTGGTGCAGCGAGGCGGCCAAGCTCGGGGACTCGGTGATTTTCGCGTCTTTGCCAAATACTCCACCGAAGGTAGCCAGCCCGGTCCTGACGGCTCTCTGGCGGAAGACGGCTGGCATATCCTGCACGGAGGGTTTCGCACCGATTCCCAAGTCTCCTCGAAGGACTCACTTTCGCTGCAAGGCGACCTCTATTCTGGGCGAGAAGGTATCTCTACGCCGTTCCAGTTGTACTCCCTGCAGAATGCTTCGGTGGATACCTTCGCGCAGGTGCACTTTAGCTGCGGCTTTTTTCAGACCTCCTGGGACCACCGGTTTTCTGGACGCTCGGACACCATGCTGCTTGTTTCCTATCAGCGCTACGCTCGCACTGACGTCCTCCAGGAAACCAGAGGAACGCTCGACGTCGATTTCCAGCACAATCTTTCTGTCGGCGAACGCCATCAGTTCGTCTGGGGATTCGACTATCGCCATTCCGATTCCCTAACGGAACCGACTTTCGCCGTCTCGGTCGTTCCTTCTGATCACCACACCAATCTCTACAGCGGTTTTGCGCAGGATCAGATCGTCTTGCTTCCCCGCGCCGAGGAACCCGGCGAGGGCCTCGCGATCCTCGTTGCGGAAGGTAACGTGGTGAACCAGCGCCTCGCCGTCCGCCTGCTCGAAAAGCGAGGTCACCGCGTGACTGTTGCTGCCAATGGCCAGGAAGCTCTTGATGCGCTCTCCCGCAATTCATTCGATTTGGTTCTCATGGACGTGCAGATGCCGGAAATGGATGGACTAACCGCCACCTCCATTCTGCGCGAGCGCGAACATGGCGGAGACACTCATGTAACGGTCATCGCCCTGACTGCCCACGCCATGAAAGGCGACCAGGATCGCTGCCTGCTTGCCGGCATGGACGGATATCTCACCAAACCGATCCGTCCCCAGGAGCTGGACGAGGTTCTCTCCAACCAACTCAAAACCCGTAACACCGCTTCTCGTCCGACAGTCGTTCCCGAACCTATCCCCGGCGACGCTTGATTCCAGACCAGAGGACCATGCGCGAACAAGACAGCCTCGCGACGCTCCTTCTATGCTTAAAATAGGGTTCGCCTTCATCGCCATCCGAAAGGTTGCCATTTTTTCATGCCGCTCTGTTTCCTTCGCGCCAACCAGGCCGACCTCTGAATCCTTGCTTCTTCTGATGCGCCACATGCAGAACGATGATCCATGGGCCGAGTCCTTTGATGAACTCTGCGTGCGAAACAATCTCGCCGAACTCCTCCACGATCCACGCTATGGCCTCATTTATCTGGTCCGCAAGGAGCGCACTCCCGTCGCCTACCTGGTCATCTGCTTCGATTTCAGCTTGGAGTATCGCGGCAAAGGTGCCTGGATCGACGAGTTGTTCGTCGAACCCGCCCATCGAGGGCAGGGAATTGGCACCCGCCTCCTCGACCTCGCCGAAACCGTCTCCCGTGAACACGGCTCGCGGACTCTCCATCTGGAAGTGAACCACGGCAATCGCGCCATCGAACTCTACCGTCGTCGCGCCTTCGTCGATCATCATCGCTACCTAATGACCAAGTGGCTCACTCGTTGATTTGTTCGTGCTTTTATTGCGGCCGCCTTCTGAGGCTGGCGCTTTTGGAGTGCGGCGGCTCGCCGCCGCCTTTTTCGCCCAGTGTGCCGGCTGCGCCACCCGCGGTTTTCAGGTTCTGTGGCCTTACCTTGCAGCGATCTCGCCTGCCGGCAACCGTCCGTTCTGGGGGTTTCACACCACACACCCATTGCTGTTTTCAGCACTTCCGCCCCGGCAACCTAAGCACGGATTGGGCACAGCCGCACCCCCAGACCGTTGACGCACCGCCCTTCCCATTCCACAATGACAAATGGGAGAATCCTGGGCAAAACGCCCCGAAATCGGCATGTCACCTGAACCCAATTCGATTGAACAAGCCGTCGCCCGCGCGCTTCGTGACAACCTGGAAAGCCTTCAGCGCACCGGTGAAGCGCTGAACCAGGCCCTCAGCGACGTCGTCGCTGCCTGTGCCAGCAGCCGCCCCACGAACGCCCTGCCTCCCATGCTTCGCGCGCAAACCGCGGCCGCCGCACTCTCCGCTTCCCTTGAAGTCTTGTCGCGCTTTGTGGCCATGGCCCTGCAGCCCGCCGCCCGCAATCCCCTCGAGGAAAAGATTACTCAGGCCATTGGCGCTTTCGCCCCGGAAGCAGCACCGGCTCCCACGCGCCCGGTTTCACCGGTGCCTGAGCCGCAAGCTGCCGCGCCAGTACCCGTGGAGCCTCCGTCCTATGACGTTGAGCCCATCGTAGAACCATCCGCTCCTGTAGAATTGGAAGTACCGGAAGTTGCGGTTGCATCGGACCCCGCGTTCGATACCAACCAGTTAACTCCTGAGGAACAAGAGCTTCACCGCCGCGCAAATCGCGTGGCCAAAGTTTCGATGCAGGATATTAAGATGTTACGTCCGGAACAGGTTAAACTGGGCCGCGAACACAGAGACATCTGCATCCGATTGAAAGACGACATTGAGAAAGCCCATCGAGAATACGATCGCAGATTCAGACCCATCATGGACCACCCGGTCGATTACTTTTATCGCTGGATGGTGGAAATCCTCGCCGACGGGGATTCCTCCGCGCTCGGCGAATATCCCTACGCCACAACCAGCAAGTCTCGCTAGCGGTTTTTCCGTAGACAGGCGCTGGGAGGGCACGGCTTCAGCCGGGGAGAAAAAGCCTCGAACAAATCGGGCTTTAGCCCCCGCTACCGCTGCGTTTTCTAGCTCTCTACTCGGTCGTTTGGGCGCTGGTCTTCTGGCTTTCTGTCTTCTCCTCGCTGGGAGCTTCGACGCTCTCGCGCAATCTCCCCAGCATAAGAAGAAAAAGTCCGTTAAGCCAAAGTCCCCCGCGTGCCGCGTCGGCTGCAAACCGGAAACCACTACGCCCACTCTCGACACCGCCACTCCGGAAGACGCCGCGCTGCAGAAAGAGCTGGCTCCTCTCGCCCGCGATCTTCATCACGGCGTACCCGGCGCCTACGACAAGGTCGCTGCGTTCGCCAACAAAAACGCCTCCAGCGTTTGGGGAAAACGTGCTGCCCTTGCGCTAGGCTACGACGACTTCACGAAGGCTCGCTGCGCGCAAGCGCTCGCTTGGCTGCAGAAAGCCGATGGCGACGCGCTCTTGAAGGAATACACCCTCTACTGGACTGCGGAAAACGAACGCGCCCTGCAGAAAAATGCTCCAGCGGCTCAGGATTTCGCCACTCTTTTGAAGGATTTTCCAAACACGGCCCTCAAGGAGCAGATCCTCGAAGCCTACGTTCCCACCACGATTTCCATCGGCCGTCCTCTAGAGGGCCTCGAGGTTCTCGCCGCCTATCCTCCCGCATCCGCCAAGCCCGCTCTTTTGCTCGTTCGTGCTCGCGCCAATGAAGCCGCCCGCAAACTCGCTCTTGCTGTCAAGGACTACCAGACTCTCTATTACAAATTTCCTCTCTCCGATGAATCGAAAGATGCAGCCATCGCACTTCCTCGTTTGAACAAGGATTTGCGCAGCGAATTCCCTTACGCCACCGCCGAGCTGCAGGACCAGCGCGCTCAGGATTTCTACGACGCGCACAAATGGAAAGAAGCGCGCCTGGAATACGAAAAGCTCGCTTCCATGCTCAAGGATCCTGCCAATCCCACCCGTCAACGCGCCATGGTTCGCGCCGCTGAGTGCCGTCAGCATCCCAGACCTTCTTCCTCATTGTTTACAAAGCTGACCGTCAGCGATCCGGAAGCCGATGCCGAGCGTCTCTTTGATCTCTCGCAGGCTTATCGCTCGCAAAAAAATGAAATTGCCATGCTCACCGCGATCGAGGACGTCGCGCAAAAATATCCGAAATCCCATTGGACCGACGAAGCTCTTATGGCCACCGGCAATTATTATTGGGTTCAGCTCGAACGCCCCAAGGCCATTGGCTACTATCAGCGCATCCTGGATTCATTTCCCGAAGGAAAGAACGCCTACAACGCGGAATGGCGCGTTGCCTGGCTCGCTTACCTGGAACATCAACCCTATGCCGGCGACAAAATCACCGTTTTTCTGCGCAAGTATCCTGTCTCGTCCGGTGCCGACAACGCTCTCTATTGGTTAGGTCGCGATGCCGAACGCAGCGGCAATCCCGCCCATGCGCGCGCTTTCTACCGCAAAGCCTCTGACCGTTTCCCGACCACCTACTTTGGACAGCACGCCGCTCAGCGCCTTGAAGCCCTCGGCCCCGGCGAAGAAGACTCCTCTGATTTCCTTGCGCAAATTCCTCCGGCGCCTCCACTCCGTCCATTCGACGAACCCATCGCCGCCAGCGTCGCCGAGCGCTGGAATCGCGCGCAAGGTCTCCGCACCATCGCCTTTGATGCTTCCGCCGAACTTGAACTGAAAGCCGCCTTCGCCACCACGAACTCGCCGCGATTCCTGGTCGAAGCCGCGCAGGTCGCTTTTGATGAGGGGCACTTCGCAGCAGGAATGAACTATGGACGCTTGGCCGTTCCGAATTTCGAGGCGCGCAAGTTCAACGAAGTTCCCGTCAGCGTCTGGAAAGTTTTGTTCCCATTCCCCTACGAGTCCACGCTCCGCCGTGAAGCGGAACGCAACGATTTCGATCCCATGTTCGCCGCGGGCCTCATTCGCCAGGAATCCACCTTCCAGGCGGACGTCGTCTCCTACGCCAACGCCATTGGCCTCATGCAGATTCTTCCCAAGACCGGCAAGATTCTCGCCAAGCAGCGCAAAATCCGTTACACCAAAGCCTCGCTCTTCGATCCCAACATCAACATTGAACTCGGCATGCTCTACATCGCTGATCTCACTCGTTCCACCGGTGGGCTCGAATACGCGGCCGCCGCTTACAACGCCGGCGAAGATCGCATCGCCCTCTGGAAATCCGAGCGCTCTTACGACGAAGTCCCCGAACTCGTCGAGTCCATCCCCTTCACGCAGACTCGCGAGTACGTCCAGATCGTCCTTCGCAACGCCTCTATGTATCGCCAAATCTACGGTGATTCCCCGAAAACCACAGTCTCCGCCGCCACCCGCTCCCGTTAACCGCTTGCCATTTTGGAGTGCGTCGGCTAGTCGCTGCTTTTCCGCTCTCACGTTCTACCGTTGCTCATTTCGACGCACACGTGCCCAGAGCCGGTCATCCTGAGGCCCCTCGTGAGAGCCGAAGAGTCCTTCTCGGCTTCGAAGTAGTGGATGCGCCGCAAGGCGGCGGGATAGCCCTTGGCGGTTCTGATTCCCGTCAGCAGAATGGTTTGGTCGCAGCGCAGCCCTGCGGATCGTTCGACCGCGCGCGAATAGCGACAACAGAGAGGCAAATAATTCAAATCGAAAAAAACTCACGGAAACCTCTTACCTTCGTTTAATCAAGCAGTTACACCAAACTACGCGGACTTTCTTGGGACAGTACTGATATCCGATTATTCTTACCCTCTTTCACATCTCCACTGCCTCTCCGCGCTCAACAATCCGCAGCTCTTTGTTACAATACCGTCCCATGCCCACTCCCGAGACCAACGTCACTCACGTCGCGCGCCGCCTGCTGTCCGGCAAGGCCGAGCAATTCACCGAATCCGTCATACGCGAAATGACGCGCCTGGCCATGAAGCACAATGCCGTCAACCTCTCGCAGGGCTTCCCCGATTTCGCTGCACCCATGGAAGTGAAGGAAGCCGCGCGCCAGGCCATCTCTGACGACATCAATCAGTACGCCATCACCTGGGGCGCCAAACCGCTGCGCGATGCCATCGTCGAAAAGTTTGCGCGCACTCAGCACGTTTACTACGATCCCGAGCGCGAAATCACCATCTGCTGCGGCTCCACGGAAGCCATGATGGCTTCCATGATGGCCATCATCAATCCGGGCGACGAAATCGTGGTCTTCGAACCCTTCTACGAAAATTACGGCCCCGACGCCATCCTTTCCGGCGCCACCCCGCGCTTCGTCAAACTCCAGCCGCCCCATTGGACCTACGACGAAAGGGAACTGGCCGCCGCGTTCGGCCCGCACACCAAAGCCATAATCCTGAACACGCCCAACAATCCCACCGGCAAAGTTTTCTCCCGCGCCGAACTCGAATTCATCCGCGATCTTTGCGTCCGCTGGAACGCTTTCTGCATCACCGACGAGATCTACGAGCACATCCTCTACGACGGCAACGAGCATATCTCCATGGCGCGCATCGAAGGCATGCGCGACCGCACCATCGTCATCAACGGCATGTCCAAAACCTACAGCGTTACCGGCTGGCGCGTCGGCTGGGCCCTTGCTCCGCCGGACGCCACGCAATCCATTCGCAAGGTTCACGACTTCCTCACCGTCGGCGCCGCTGCTCCCTTGCAACAAGCCGGAGCCCTCGCGCTGAAGCTGCCGCAAACCTATTACGATAATCTCGCCGCCACCTACGCCAAAAAACGCCAGCGCCTTCTCACTATCCTGGAATCAGCCGGCTTCACCGTCTACAAACCTCGCGGCGCCTACTACATCATGACGGATACTTCGCGCCTCAAACTCCCTGCGCAATATCGCTCTGCCACCGAATCCGCCGACGTCAGTTTCGCGCGCTATCTCGTCGAACAAGTCGGTGTTGCCTGCGTCCCCGGCTCCAGTTTCTACAACGATGCCCAAGACGGCGCCACGCAAGTCCGCTTCACCTTCTGCAAGAAAGAAGAAACCTTAGCCGCCGCCGAAGCCCGCTTCGCGAGTCTGCACAGCTAACCCTCAAAACATTCGCCAAATTAACACGCCACGGCTCTGCGTTGCGTCCTCTATCCTCTGGGACGAGGGGAAGATCATTGCGAGAGCGACTAGATCGTTTGAGTGTCTATCATGAAATACACTGTGATTCTTCAGCGCGAAAGTGACGGAGGCTATGTAGCCACAGTCCCCGGGTTGCCTGGTTGTGTCTCAGAAGTCCTCAAGAACATTGAAGAGGCTATCGAGTTGTACCGGAAGATGTCCGCGAAGCGGGCGAACCAATTCCGGTCGAGGCGGACCGCGAGTACGTCGAAGTCGCTGCCTCCTTATCATGAAGAAACTTCCGACCGACCTCCGGGCGCTCTTTAGTCCGTGCGCTTGAGAAGGTTGGCTTCGTGGTGAAACGTCAGCGCGGCAGTCACATCATTCTCAGTCGAAGCGATCCCCTGCCCGGGTCGTCGTTCCTGATCATAAGGCCCTCCGCGTTGGCACTCTTCGCTCGATTCTCAACAGCGTAGAGATGTCGGTTGAAGACCTACTCAAGCTTCTTTAGTGGACCCAGGACAATCGAGAACGCCATCTTGTCGCTGAATTTGATATTCTCTTCCTCCGCGCTTATCTTTTCCTGGATTTCGGCGTCCGTATCCCCGAAATGCAAATCTCGAAAAAGCCGTGGCTCGCACCGCGCGCAACTTGTCCATCCCGCGCAAGGCCTGCCTCGAAGCAAACCCGTGGGAGCCCACTCCTGTGGCAAACGTCACAATCCCACTTTTCTCGTTGTGTTACACTCCGGCTGAAGATGGAAGGGAAACAAATCGTGCCCCTGCAAATTTCACTGATTCCTGCGGAAACCAAACTCCTTGCCAACACCGACGGCGAATCCTCCGACATTTCCGCCGGCGCTTCCCGCACGTTCCTCTGCATATTGAAAATCACCGACCAGATCGAGCAGGAATCTCTCGACGTCTCCATCTGGGGTTCCGCTGACGGCCAGGACTTCGGCAAAAAGCCGCTTCTGAAGCTTCCTCAGCAATTTTATCGCGGCACCACCAAGATTATTCTCGACCTTTCGTTTCGTCCGGAAGTGAAATTCCTGCGCGCCAAGTCCGAGCTGAATCGCTGGGGCCGGGTCGCACCCACGCCCATGTTCGTCGCCAGCCTCGACCTCGAGGAAATCCCTCCGATGTCTCGCGACACCCCGACCAAGCGCGCCGTCCTGACCCCGCGCTAAGCACGCGATTTTTTGTTGCCTCCACTCGCCCCGGCGGGCGGGCGTTCTTGGGGTTCTTTTCAAGCTTTTGTAGCGGCCCTCTTCGGGGGACCGCTTTTCTAATTCTTTGTGGTGGCCGACCTTTCAGGTCGGTGCATTTTGTAGTCTGTGCGTTCGGCGTTTTTTCGTCTCGATCAGACAGCTGCGCCTTTTGCGGCTCGAACTGGAAGGCGTGGCAAGATCTCTACACGGAGTTATCCTCTGGCAGCATGCCGCTTTTTCGTGTATGTTCTCCGGGAAATTTTACGCACCGAAATTTTAAGGGGTAGGAGACCGACGGTCGGTTGCCCTGTGGTGGTTAGTCTCCTACCCCGCGAGTGGTCTTGCTTGTATAGACGATAGTTCCGTTAGAAATGTTTCTCGGTTCCCGAAAGAAATTTGGTAAAAAAATTGTCACCGAGCCGCCTGTTTACGTCTGGACACTCATAGCCCATCCCGAAATATGTATCTCCATTATTTTCTTATTGTTACGTCTATGTTGGAGCTAAACCTCTACGGTATCGAGGTATCTTGCCACCGCGGCCTTCCACCGGAACTTCTCCGTAATTGCCTGCTGCAGCGACTGCGCCGCCGCGGGCTCCCCGTGCGTCAGGTGCACCTGCTTCGGGGGCACTTGCAATCCCGTCAGCCACCGTAGCAATTCACTTTTTCCCGCGTGCGCGCTCAATTGCCCCATCTGCACGATCTCGGCGAGTACCGGCACCATCTTTCCGTACAGGCTGAGCGTCTTGGCTCCCTCCTCTAGCGCCCGCCCTCGCGTTCCTTCGGCCTGAAATCCGCCCAGAATCACGCAGTTCCTCGCATCGCCCAGCCTTTGCGCCAGGTGGTGCAGCACGCGTCCCCCCGTAACCATGCCGCTCGCCGAAATGATGATGCACGGTGTCTTCACGTCGTTGATGCTCTTCGATTCCTCGACGCTCCTCGTCAGATGGAACTCGTGCACGCTCAAGGGATCCCCGCCGTTCTGCTCATCCCGCGCGAACTGCAGATCGTGATCTTCATTGTGCTTTAAATAGAGTTCTGTCGCGCTCAGCGCCATCGGGCTGTCCACATACACCGGCACTTTCGGTACGCGCTGCAAGTTTTCCAGTTGTCGCAGGTAGTACATGAACGTTTGCGTCCGCCCAATCGCAAATGCCGGGATCACGATCGACCCGCCGCGCTTCACCACCCGGTTGACGATATCGCCTAACACTTGCAGCGGATCCCCCGCCTCGTGCTCCCGGTCCCCATACGTCGATTCGCACAACAGCACATCGATCTGCTTGGTCACCGGCGGCACCGGGTCGTTCAGGATGGGCTGATCGTACCTGCCAATGTCCCCGGAAAAGACCACCACCGTTTTCTTGCCATGCTCATGGATCGTTAATTCCAGGCTCGAAGAACCCAGAATGTGCCCCGCGTCGTACGACTCGATGTGGAATTCCGGCGAGATATCGAATCCGCCGTTCCGCGCCATCGGACGTAACAACCGCAACACCGGGTCTACGTCATCGCTGGTGTACAGCGCTCGCGGCTGCGGATGCTTGCTCCATTCATGCTTCTGCGCATCCTGCGTCTCTTCTTCCTGCAGGTGCCCCGAATCCTTCAGCAGAATCTCCGTCAACTCAATCGTCGCCGGATTCGCATAAATCGTCTTGTTATATCCGTCGCGCACCAGCACCGGCAGCCACCCGGTGTGGTCCAGATGCGCGTGGGTCAGCACCGCGTAATCAAACGTCTTCGGATCGATCGGCAGCGGATTCCAGTTCCGCTCCTTCAGGTCATCCGTGCCTTGGAACAATCCGCAATCCACCAGCAGCTTCTTGCCTGCCGCTTCCACCAGATATTTCGATCCCGTTACACACCCAGCCGCGCCCAGAAATGTCAGTTTTGCCATGATGTCTGCATTCTACTCGAACTTGCTCTCGTCGCCGCACTTTACTCCTTATGTTTTTCCAAATATTCATTCACCGATTTCTCCCACTCCGCGCCCGCACTGCGATCTTGTTCCGCCAGGTGTCGCACGTGCGTGTCAGCTTCGGCATTCAGCGCGCTGCGGTCATACTCCACTTCGACCCGCGTCTCGTTTCCTTCTGGCGTCAACCGCAGCGTAATCACGGTGGCCAGCGCGTCAGGGATTACATACACATACTGCACTCGCCCGTTCTTTAGATCGAACTCCGTGTTCACCCACACCGATGCCAGATGACCGTGCGCTACCGTGAACACCATTCCTTGCGCATCCTTCGCGGGCAGTGGGTAGATGAAATGCGGCTCCCACTTCGCTGACCACACGCGTTCCTTGTCCGCGCCGAACAGCGGTGCCACTTTCTCCATCGGCGCGCGCGCGGTGAAGACAAACTTCTCTTCCGTGTGCGCTCCACCTGTGCCGCTCATCGTTTCACCACCATGCGTGTTGTGTAGGTGCATTGCGGCCCTTGGGAGTAACCCTACAACGGCCCCGCACACCGCCCCGATGACGAACAGCCATGGCCCTCTCATGAACCCCTCTCTTTCAGCTTGTGGCTGTCGCTGGCGTGCAACGTCATTCCATAAATCTTCTTCAACTCCCCGATCTGCGCCAGCGATTCCTTCCCAAACGGTGTTTTACCCTCGAATGCATGCAACACGATGCCTTCCAACAAATCTCCCAACGTGATGTCCTTCAACTCCGCGAAACCTTTCAATACCTTAAGCAGCCGCTTCTCGATGCGAACCCCGGTTTGTACTCGTTCAACCTCGATCATTTTTCCTCCGGCATACATCTGGGTACATATGTACCAAGATACCTAACGCACGTCAAGCACCATTAAACGGTGTGGTAGACGTGTCCGCTAGTCGGAGGCGAAACCCGTTCCGCTGTGGGCTTTTTCTCTTTCTTGAATTGTCATTCCGACCGGAGTGCCGCGCCTTTGCGGCACGGACGGAGGAACTGTGGCGAGATTTCAGCCTACGAAAAAAAGAACAGGGCGAGCTTAGCAGCCCGCCCCGCTTGTGTTGCCTAACTCAAAACTGATAACTTGAAACTTCTTTCAGTCTGCCGCGCTGGTCGGCAACTTCTTGCAGGCCACCGCTTCCTCGTCCAGCCCTAGTCCCTTTGCCACTCCGGTTCCGTAAGCTGGATCGGCTTTGTAGAAATGCTGCACCTGCTCTCCTGTATTCGCAGCGGCGTTTGTTTCAGGCCACTCGCACCATCGACGCGGTTCTCCTTCGGGGACGCTCCCTCACCCGTGCCCACAGCGCACTCCTCGCGCACCTCCGCGCCAATCAGCCACCTCACGGCACCACCTAGGCCACCTAGGCCGGCTGCATATACGCTCTCTTCAATGGTTGTGCTAAGATTGAATTCTCTTCACGGTGGGGCCGTGGCGCAGTTGGGAGCGCGCCTCGATGGCATCGAGGAGGTCGTGGGTTCGAATCCCATCGGCTCCACCATTTGAAGAAAGCAAAGAAGTTACCTCAGAAAACCGCTAACTGTTGCCAGCTACTGTTGCCAGCTTTGCTGTTTTTTCTTGCATTCCAACATGAATCTTTCACGCTTTGCGAGGAAAGCAGCCCATGCCGCATTACACGCTCATCGCGCGCATCAACGCCGGCGACGGAAAATTTCCGTTCGTCAATGTGCAGTTCTCGAAGAATCATCGCCCGATTCCAATCGAAGGAGCAACCTACTATCTCCGTCCAAGCAATGCACGCCCATCCGCATCGGCAAAGATCTCGCCGCAGCTCATGCTGCCTGCCTGCAAATGGATGACCGAGAAGTACCCAACGAAGTGCGCGAGGTGACGCTGCGCACACCGTCTAACAGACCTGTTAGCTCACGACGCAAAACCGTCGTTGACGAAGCTACAGAGTACCTCGAACGCAGCAAACAGAAGTCACGCAAGACATACATTGGCTACCGCACAGCCGTCAATCTCTTTGCCCAGAACTGCAAAAAGACGTATTTCGATGAGATTCGCCGGGACGACTTGCTCGACTACGTGTACCTTTTGCGGAACTGCAAATCGGCAAAAACCGGCGCTCGATTCGGCGAGTCTACGGTGTTCAATTACTTCCTCAAAACTATGGTCTTTCTGAACGATCGTGGAATTGCGAGGCATGTCACGAAAGAGGACTGGGTACAGAAGAAAGACTGGCCCGTGAATGTCGATAAACGTAACAAGAACAAAAAGTACTCGACCTACCTTGAAGAAGAGATAGCTGCATTGCTCCAGGTTGCTGACAACACCGAAGAAGCCCTAGTTCGGTTCCTTGCGGGGACCGGTTTCCGCATAGGTGAAGCTGCCGTTGCGGAGTGGAGCGACGTCGACTGGGAGGAGAAAACTGTTTCGGTGCGCTTCAAGCCTGAGCTTGGATTCAAGCCCAAGGACTATGAAGAGCGCGTCATCGCACTCAGCGACACTCTCCTAGCTTGCCTCAAGAGTTTTCGCGGTGACGCGCCGGAAGATGCTCTCATCTTCCCCTCGCCCATAACCGGAACGGTGGACAAGCACTTGGATCGAATCATCCATTCCCTCCTCGACAAGGCGAAGCGGGCAAGCTACCAGGTCAAGAAGCCCAGAAAGCCGTGCCACGCCTTCCGGGTGCTTTACGCCACGCGACGGCACCAGAAGGGTGTCGACATCGAGACGCTGCGGCAAGAGCTCGGGCACTCTGACATCTCGACAACCCAGATATACCTACGCTCGGCGGACAAAAAGTCCGACGGGCATCGCGATCGGATCAATCAGGCAGACAGATTCTCGCTTCCCCCAGCAAGTGGATTCGTAGGTCAAGCGCGCGGGAAGTTGGTTTTATTTTCGGATTTCACGCTGCGCCAGGAACAATTCCACAGCCGCAGGCCGGAAGCGAAACTGGTTACCAACTCTGATGAAGTTCAATAAGCGCCGGGAGGCCCAACGACGGATGGTCTTTGGCGCAAAGCCTGTTAGGTCAGCCAGCTCATTCGTGCTCAACAGGGTATTCGACAAGCGTGGACCAAGTAAATCTGGTCTCGACGCCGCCGATCGCGCAATCTTTTCGACTACAACGGATCTCATGGGAAGAATCGCGCCGCTTTGTACCGCACTCAATGCGCACGCGTCCAAGGCAAGCGTATTGCTTTCCGACTTCTGACCGCTCGTTGATTCCGCGAGCAATAGCCGATAACCATCTGCCTCCGGAGGAAGCTGCCTGTAGCGAACAGCTTTGTCAGCCTGTTGGGCGAGAATGTAATCGGAGAGTGTACGCCCGGTCTGCTGTCCATATGCCCTGTCCATGTCAAGGCGAGAGACGCCGACAATTCTAGGCGCCCACTTATCGAATGCCTTGATGAGCCCCTTACCGGCCAGTCCCTGCTGCTTCAATACGCCGAGTAGGATCTTTCCTTCCCAGAGCGGAGAGACATTCCAGTTGCCTCTCACACGACGCCGTTCGAATGCTTCGTTGTGCGATAGCATAATCTCTCAAACCTCTCTACAACAGACCAATCCTGTCGAGTTGCCCGAATAGATCACGCTGCACGACTAACAAGCGCTGCTTTGTCATGATCGTGAAATCCGTCGCCTTCACGGCTTGGTCGAAGGTCAGTTTGCGCGAAATCATTTCTTCCATATCTCGACCAAAGGTATCCGCTGTCCGCCGCGCGATCGCCACTGACCCGTGCAGCTTGTTGGTGTGCTTCTTGCAAACCGACATATCCGCAAACCCAGCTCCGTCTTGCAACACTGGGCCGAAATATTCGTTCAACCACACCACGATGTTCTTCTCCCGGGTGGTCTCCGCAAGCGCCTCGAAGCCGCTCAGCGTATCGTTCAGCGACTGACCGCCGGTGATTACCGAATGGATGAACACGCGCTTCCCTTTCTGCCGCAAATGATCGAGGGCATGGTTTTCCAGGATGTAGTGCCACAATGGAATGAAAGTCGAGGCGCCGGTGTCGACCACAAACGTGCCGTCTTCTTTCAGGAATCGCTCCATCAGCAGATCGAACTCCCGCTGGTCAATGCTCCCTTCCCTCAGAAGATTCAGACATTCCACCCGCAAACCTCCGTATTCAGAGAAGCTTTGATTCACGGGATCTGCGTCAATTCCACACACATCCTGGCCTTTCGACGAAAGATACTGAGACAAGATGGCCGAAATCAGACTCTTTCCCACCCCTCCCTTCCCTTGCAGTGCTATGTGAATCGCCGTTCTGCCGCCTCCGTTACCGTTTACTTTTGTCATTTACTGCCTCCCTTCTATTCATCACCGTTCTCTGGCTATTCGTTCCTTGCCAATGAAACCCAGGCCGGTTCTCATCCAACCGTCTCAGATTTGCTAGCGGATCGCGGCCTTCAACGTTCAACGGCTCGCTTTGTTGCAGCGGCTCCTGCAGCGAAGGGACGTTGACTTTTTCCCAATCGCGTGGCGCGGTTGTTTTCTTGCTCCTTCTTGCGCGCCAGACGGTCATCTGAAAAACCCGATAGGCCATACCGCGGCCCTTGTTCTCCAGTGCTGTCCAAATGTCCTTCAGGGTTTGGCCAGAGCTGAGAGCTGCTTCGATGCTTGGCAGGAGAGACCGTATGAGTGCGGCCTTTTTCCTGGGCGTGGCGGCCGCGAGTTCGTTTAAGCAGGTGCGGTATTCGTTGAGCGTTGACATATGGCACGTCGCTCTGTATGGTGTATGCATATAGCATGCTGATTCGAACGTGTAAAGCGGAAAAAGCGAGCGAAGCTCGGCGGACTCTACAAATGTCATCACTACTTCATCGCGGGGAAACGGATGCAAACGGTTGCCAGCGCAAGCCTTCCGCTGGTCAGCGTTTGTCGTCCGAGAAAAACAGTCTGAAACGCAAATAAGAGGAGAAACGAAAGAATGGGCGTGAATCTATGCGTCGAAGCTGGGTATTGGAACATAAAGGGATGTGGCGACGCCGTGCAGGATTTCGGAGCTAACTAAAAGCGCTTCATGCGGATGGACAGTGGCTGCTTTCGGGTCATTTGTGCCACAAATGCGCCACCTGCCAGAAGGGGAGAAAATGCAATGAAAAAAGAACGAATCGAGCGGAATCTCCTATTCCCGAGTCAGCAATTTCGCGATCGCGTGCGGTCGGCAGCCCAGGAACGTGGCTTTCGCTCCGAGCAGGCATTCATTCTTGCTGCGTGCAGCAATGAGTTGGATCGGGGCGACAGCGCCGAGTCGATGGACGACTTAGAGGATCGTATTGTGGCCACCCTCCTGAATGTAGCGAAGGAGGTACAATCGCTCTTCACGCTGGTACATACGCAGGTGGCGCTCACGAATTGCCTGTTGCAGTACGTTCTGACCTGCGTAGCTGAGCCTCCTCAAGACGTGCTGCCCGCGGCTCGAACCCGGGCGAGGCTGAGATATGCAAAGATCCTCCGCTTGGCCGGTCAGGAGGTCGCAACGCGAAACAAAGCCACTCTGGAGCAGGTCCTCGAAAGCGGCAAACAGCCGTGATCGAGAACGGCCATCGGTTCTGCAGGCCGCCGCGATTGCACAGGGAGGGAACTAAACGTTTTCCACAAGCCTAGTTGAAGCGTTCAGCAGGGTCATGTATATATCGTACCGAATGGACCCCTGTAGCAAGGCTACAGTGGGGACCCCCAAAGGATGTTGGTGCGGCCCGTGGCAATACGTAGAAACCCCGGTTTCGATGTATTCAACGTTCGACTGTTGATCAGTCTGGACAAACTCCTTCGCGAGAAGCGGAGGTATCAAGGTGATTTGTCCGCCTCGATCAACGACGCGCTGCTGGCCGTCAACCTCAACACCGTCAAGCTGGTCACCCTCCAGGGTAAGAAGAAACAAACCGCACGGGAGACGCAGGTCGTTCTTCTGCGCCGTCTCATCCGCAGGATTAAGCGCATTGCGGATACGCGAGGCTGTTCGATCAATCAGCTCGTGAATAGCGGTTTGATGGCTTTTTACTCGAGGAAGGGGAGAGCAAAGCGCGGCGGTGAATCCAGGCCAACACGGGGGTCATCCATGGCGACCTATGACAAGATGAGTGCTGCCGAGCGGCAGCAACTGATGGAAGCACTCGGGAGTCTGACTGGTTTGCAAAAAGGCCCCGACGAGGGGTTTCCGGACGGCACTCGCTATGCGTATGACGCTGCATCGAAAGGGACCGTGGAGATCGCCCCATCTGGGGAACGGTACCCGGTAACCGTGGTCGGAGGAAAACTCCAACGCAAATCAGAAAAGGCGCTTGCGCAAAAGACTGCACGATAAGGAATCTTTTTGAGCGAACAGAAACCCACACTGGTTGTGATCGCAGGCCCGATGGGCGCGGGTAAGACTACCTTCTACGACGCCCACCTAAAAGAAGCATTCCCAACTTTAGTCCCCCCAGTTCCGCACCAGCGGGACGCGATGCTACGCAAGCACCGCTCGTTTGCGGTCGAGGATCTCGTCGTAGACACGGGACTGCTGGAGAGCGCGCGGGAGGCAGGATACACGACAAAGGTCTTGTTCATCTCCACGGAAGACCCGGACCTAAATGCTGCTCGAATCGTAGTCCGGATGGCTCACGGTGGACAGGCGGTGCCCCTCGCCACTGTTCCAGAATCATATGAGGAATCCATGAAAGGGCTGCCACAAGCTCGAAGGCACGCGGACGACCTTCTTGTTTACGACAACACGCCGAACGGCAGAGGTCACCGACTCGTGGCCCGTTTCATTGCAGGAGAACTGGTCAAAGTGACCCGCTCGTCTCCAGATTGGCTGAAGGATGTGTTCGGTCGCGAGTTGCGCGCCGAAGGGAAGCAACAAGAAAAGCCCGCGCGCGGCCGATAGCGGCGCATTGCCAGGCCGTCGTCTGCGGAGGATTATTCGTGTCGCAGTGCGAACTGACATTGTCAAGTGTCAAGTTTTATCGCAAAAAAACTTGACAACGCATTTGGAGAACCTCAGACTTTCCTCGTGAAAGGGCATTCCAACAAAACAAGGCGTTCGGGCCGGACCATGGCAACCATTCGCCGGCGTGTTGAGGCCGAAGGCGAACGTTTGTGGCGGCTTGAAGACTTTGCCGACCTTCCCTTCAGCGCAGCCGCGCAAGCCCTATCCCGCCTCACGCGCCAGGGTCTCCTTGAACGCCTCAGCAAAGGTCTCTACTACAGCACGCGGCAAACAGCGTTCGGCAAGAGCCGTCCCAATCCGGCCGCAATTCAGAGACTCGCCTCGCGCCGCAAAACCGTCTTTCCCGCCGGCCTTTCCGCCGCCAATCTCCTGGGGTTTACAACGCAGACGGCGCGCAAGGCCGAAGTCTCTACCAGCGCCATGAGCTTGCCGCGCAAACTTGTCGGCGAAACGATTGTTCATACGCGCCGGCCAGAGGCCTGGGCAGGTCTCTCCGACACGGACGCGGCCTTGCTGGATTTCCTCCGTCGGGCTGGAAGAACGAGCGAGCTCTCTCCGGAAGAAACCATCCGGCGCACGATCAGCCTTCTATCTGAAGATAGTCGTTTCGAAAGGTTATTCAAAATTGCGCCTTCAGAGCCCCCGCGCGTCCGCGCAATGCTCGGGGCCATCGGCCAACAACTAGGGCAAAACCCCTCAATTCTCAAACGCCTCCGTCAGTCCTTAAACCCCTTTTCACGGTTCGACTTCGGCTTGCTGGCCGGACTGCGGTACGCCCGCAACTGGCAGGCCAGGGGGCGCAGCTGACATGAAACTTTTTGAGCACAAGGATTTTGACCAGGCCATACTAGGGGCGGAGCAGCACTTCCGTGCGAGGAAATTACGTCCCGCGATCATCGAGAAGGATTACTACGTCACGGAAGCGCTGCGCATCATCGCCGCGGCAGATCCCGACAAGATCATCTTCAAAGGCGGCACGAGCCTCGCGAAGGGTTGGAATCTCATCCAGAGGTTTTCGGAAGACATCGACCTCTTCCTCGACCCCCTCGCCTTCAGGCCCCCTCTCGGCAAGAACGCCATCGACCGGGAACTCAAGAACCTCCGCGATGTGATCGCTGCCCACCCCGCGCTCACCTTCGTCGCGGCCGAGAGCAAGACCATCGGCGGATTCGGTCGAAATGACCGCTTCTCCTACACGCAACGCTTCGGCGGCACCGGGGAAGTCGCCAATCGCGTTCTCCTCGAAGCCGGCACCGCCAGCGGTCGCGAGCCCACCACCGTCGTCGAGTTGCGCTCCTACGTGGGCCAGTTCCTCGAGGAAACACATGCGTCCCTGGGCGCGGAGGACGAGGGGCGCTTTCCCTTGCGGCTGCTGCATTTCCGACGAACCTTCGTCGAAAAGATGTTTGCCATCCACGGCAAGGTGGAAATTCTCAAGCGCGACAAAACGCCGCTCGGAACCTACGCAAGGCACTACTACGACCTGTTTCAACTCGCCGCGCAAGCAGAAGTCATCGCCATGCTGAAGTCTGGCGAATACGCCGACATAAAGAAGGATTACGACGCGATCAGCCGTGAATATTTTGCGAGAAGCTATTTCCATCCAGAAGAGATGAGCTTCGCCAAAAGCGACGCCCTTTTTCCACCGGCGGATCTGGCCAAGGTCATTAGCGTCGAATACGAGGGCCAATGCAAGTTGCTCTGTTACGGTCCCTATCCGTCATGGGAAGAGCTTCTGGCAAGGTTTCTGGGAATTCGAGACCTCTTATGA
>Ga0074045_10001929_pt1 | contig 19662 bp, 9 predicted proteins | sample BogForMeECP23OM2_FD_94442 | JGI IMG/M metagenome (GOLD analysis project Ga0074045, IMG submission 94442) | Bog forest soil microbial communities from Calvert Island, British Columbia, Canada - Bog Forest MetaG ECP23OM2 | ecosystem: Environmental > Terrestrial > Soil > Wetlands ...
CGGTTCCCTCGACGGGACGGCGGCCCAGCTCGAGAGCATCCAGGCACGCGATCCCGAGCACGTGCGGGCCGTCTTCCTCTGGCGAAACTGCGGTCAGACCGCCGCGCTTTCGGCCGCGCTGGACCTGGCCCGGGGCGAGATCCTGGTGCCGATCGACGGCGACCGCCAGAACGACCCCGCCGACATCCCCCGGCTGCTCCAGACCCTCGAGCAGGGTTTTGACGTCGTCTCCGGCTGGCGGCGCAATCGCCACGATGCATTCCTCAGCCGCAAGATCCCCTCGCGGATCGCCAACCGCCTGGTGGCCCGGATCTCCGGAGTCTCGCTCCACGACTTCGGCTGCACTCTGAAGGCGTATCGCCGCAGGGTTTTATCCGGAGTCCGGCTGTACGGCGAGATGCACCGCTTCATTCCCATCTTTGCCGCCTGGCAAGGAGCGCGGGTGACCGAGCAGGTTGTGAGCCACCGGCCCAGGACCGCCGGCAAAACCAAGTACGGGCTCGGGCGGACGTTCAACGTGGTGCTCGACCTGATCCTGATCCGCTTCCTGCAGCGCTACGCTCAGCGGCCGATCCACTTCTTCGGCCGGATCGGCCTCTGGTCGTTTGCAATGGCGTTTGTTTGCTTCATCGCCATGCTTTATTTCAAGTGGGTCTTTCCCTGGCCTCATCTCTGGTGGGATCCCAACCTGGAGCCAAAGACATTCGTCCAGACCCCCCTGCCCTCCCTGACCGTGATGTTCTTCCTCGCCGGGGGCATGAGCGTTCTGCTGGGGATCCAGTCCGAGCTGATCATGCGGACGTATTACGAGTCGCAGGCCAAGACGACATACTTGCTTCGCGAGGTGCGGCAGGGGACGCCGTCAACGACCCCGTGATGTGGTGAATCCGTCCTTTCAAACTAAACCTTGGCCAGATCTCTCCCGCCGGGCGAAAGAGTTGCGCCGAATGCCAGGACCCCCGCCCGCCAACTGGTTCGAACCCCGAAAGCTTCGGCTCACGATTCGTCCTGCTGGGTCTGATCGGCTTTTGGTCCGGCTTAACGAACGGTCGGAATGGATGCCTCGAAGCTGCTCAGGTTTGCCGTCCCGCTCTTGACGAGAGAATTGCGCTCCGTCTCGACGGTCTGTTCGGGCGAGCTGGTAAGCATCTGGATGCCGGGGATGAGTTTCACCATCTGAACCACCGGGGTGACAGCGGCCTTGCCGATATCATGGAGCCGGTCAGCCGTGGCATCGCCGGCATTTCGGAGCTTCTCGTGAACCTTCCGTCGGGCCTCCGGAAGGCCTGTGCGCTGGATGAAGCGCCTGGTGGCCTGACGGGCCTGCTCCCTGGCGACTTTCGCCTCGGTCAGAGCAGAGGCTCCCTGCCGGAAGGCGATCTTCGGCCGGCCGTGAGCGCCGAATGACAGAATGACGGATTGGAATCCATAGTTGTACTCGATGGAATGCCTGGTGTAGATGACCCGTGGCGCGCCCGGCGGCATCTGGATTTCCAGGTAGATTCGCTCTCCGTCCGCGGGGTGGTTGAACACAACGATGGTTGGCCCGCCCGGCAGCATCGGCCCCTGAAAAGAGCGGTCTCCTGTGTAGTAGTATTTATGAACGAGTACGCACGGCGGAATATCAATATGCGCCACGCCGTCGGGGCCGACGATCGGACTGACTTTCACGGTCGGTCGGCCCAACGGGTCGACATTGGGATCGAGAAGTTCGAGCTCCTGTGTGGGAGGGACTGGCGTCGCCTGGGGCAGATGAGCCCGGGCACGAGCCTGAAGCGCCATGGCGACGCTGGGCGAAACCGGATTGAATCCCGCCGGAGCCGGAACACCACGAATCGGCTGGCCGTCAGAACCCGAGATGTGCACCATCTGTTGCCCTGGAAGGGTATTCCCCGGCACTCCGAGGATCGGCGGTGGATCGGCGGCTCTGGCAGTCATGGCTGCGAACAGGGTGGCCGGAATGATCGCCCCCAAGACGAGACCGATCGACTTCCCTGTCATGTCGGGCCTCCTGACCAGCCTCATCCTGAGGCAAGGCTAACGCAGATTATCACCGGTAAGAAAATTCGATTTCCACGCGATCGATCATATCGAAGAACGTCTTTGCGTCGGGATGGAGCCCGTCGCTGACCAGGGGAAACGGCACGCCGTTCTGCACCCAGAACTCGATCGGGCTCAGTCTGAGCAGGACCGGTTTGCCCAGCGCTGGAGGAGACGCGGGAACGGCGATTGGCTCAGCGAAATCGCCGAGTCCACGAATCCGGATCACGAACAGGTTCCGTTTGATGTATGTCGTGTCCTTGAGTCGCAGCGCGGGCAGGCCCCGGATTGGGGCTGTGGTGAGAGCTGGTTTACCGGACGCAGGAACGCCCCCGCTTACCAGGGTCGGAGGAAGGACCGTGGTCAGGCCGGTGGAGTTTTCAACCACCGGGTTCTGGTCCGCCTGCAGGTTGAGCCGCCATTGCCCGTTGTCTTGCATGGAGAACGCGATCCGCGAGATCGAGCAGTGGTCGATCTGCATCGCGGTCGGTACGAACTGAAAAACTTTGACCCGAGGGCTCTGGTTGGCATTTTCCGCCTGAATCTGTAGGCTCATTGCGGTCGTTCCGGTCAGAGGTTTGGCGGGTGGCATGATCACATGCCCCACGCTGCTCACGAGCACCACGGGCACAACGGCAGGAGGGGGATGAGGCGGTTGATAGTCGGCGGGAGGGATCCCACAGAGCTGCTTGGGCTTGACGTGATAGTGGCGCACCCCATCGGCGCCTACGATGCCCGCGCCGATCGCCAGAGTTGCGGTTAGATTGCGGGTCAGGTTTTTTCCCAGGTATCGCGCGGACATCCATGTCCTCCCAGTCTGATCACCTGGCGTCGCTCGTTTGTTTATTGGTCCCGAAGAGACGAGAAAGGACACTCCGGCGTGGGGCCTTGACCGGAGCGGGCTCGGTGGGGGCCGCGGATGCACGCCTCGTGGCCGGGTCACTGGTCGACCGGCCCGTTGTGTGAGTCGATCCCGCGACGGGCCCCGAGGGCTGAATTACCGGCTGAGAGGGTCCTCGAGCAGGATTCGTGACTCTCGCCTTGGGCATGGGTATAACCGGCCGTGAAGCGGCACTAGCCGGCTTGAGTGGCTGTGAGCTGACAGGACTCGTCGCGCCCTGGCCCATACTCGGCCTGAGCGTAGTGCTTGGAGCGGGAATCGGAGCATCCAACGGCCGTGTAGGCAGGAGCGTCAGTGCGGATCGCGGCGATGGAGCGCGAGTACCTGATGCATCGGCCGAGATTGGCTTGGTCTCGGAGTCTATCCCCCGCAGCCGGGAGGGGCTCAGCCAAGAAGACGCCCCCTCCTGAGACGGTATCTGGGCGTGGCTCGAGTCGGCGGGCGTGAACAGGGTGGGGGGATTCGCCCGTGTCGGGTCGTACCCTTCTTGCAACTGGCTGTCTTTCAGATTCAGGCCGGGACCATGGTAGCCGTTGGGGTGGACGTCGGGGATCGTCTCCTGAGTGCGATAGAGGTCGGGCCGTCGCTCGGCGGGTGGCACGCGCAGAGACTCGTCAACGCGCGAGGTCGAGTAGTCGAAGACCCGGTTGGACACGTCGCGGGCACGACCACGGACGAGAAACTCGGAATTCCGCAATCGGAGGGTGTCCAGATCGGCCACGGCCGGAGCGATCCGCAGGCCCATCAGATCGAACAGGGTCGGAAAGATCGTCGACTGCCCCAAGATCACGTTTTGCTGCAGCGACGAGCTGGCGCTGGGCAAGGGTCGAAAAAGGATGCCGAGCCCGGGGATATCCTCGAATAGTGGAACTCCCCGACTGGTCCGCGAGGCCTTCAAGGCGACGACATACCGACTGACCTCTCGGAGCTCGTAGTTGCCGAGCTGCACCTCGGTGTCGATGAAATGCCGCTTGATGCGGCCGAGGTGCTTCTCGTCGGCCCTGACCGGTTCGCGCACGTTGGTGGTGTACATGTAGTCGAGGTGGAAGACGACCGACTGGCCGTCGGGCTGGATGACAGGGCGGATCTCGAACCCGGTCCCGGTCTCGAATTTGTAAATCGCTGGGTCGGGAATCAGCGCTTCTAGCGGGGAGCCGAACTCGCGGCGACCGGCCGGGGCCTGGCTGAGCAGTTGCTCGTCGTTGGAACGAGGCAGGCCGGGCAAGACGTTGCGAACCGTGTTAGCCCCGCCGAAGCCCTGCGCCGGCGAGCTCGTCGGCTGGCCGCTTTGCATCTTCGTCAGCGCCAGGAAGCTCGGATCGGTGACCAGTGCCCCGTAGCTGTCCATCAGCGCCTTGGCGCCGTTCATGGCCTCGTTGATCAGAATATCCCGCTTCGGAAGATCGAACTCCATGGTCGCCTGTGGCTCGACCTTGGCGAACATTCGGTTGTTCGTGAGGATGTTGGTTGTTTCCACCTGGCCGAGCTGGACGTCCCAGTACGTGCTCGACTTGCGGATCTCCTGGAATGCCGGGTAGTAGAACTGGGTATTGAAATCATCGTCGAGCGCCGTGGCGATGGACTTGACGTAGCCGTCGATATTGGCGGTGTGCGCCCGAATCCCTTCCAGCAGCTCGATGTACTTGTCCTCGATCTCGTCCAGGAGCATGTCGAGCAGCTTTTTCGCGTCGAGGGGTTGCCTCGACATCGCAGCGTTTTCGCGGGCAGTGCGGTACTTGATATAGGCTTCAAGCTGCTTCTGGAATCCATCGTCCACCTGCTTGATCAGCGGCTCGATGTCCAGCAGGAGCGTCCCTGTGAACGTCTCGCGAATCAACCGGCGAAGAGCGGTCCACTGGCTGAACGGCCTCGCGGGCGAATCGGTTTCGCTCAAGGTCAGCAAGAGGTCGCGGCTCGACATGTCGAACTCCTGAGCCCGCCTTTTGATGCAGTGCTCCGCCAGGACTCTGAACTTATATTGCGCGATCCAGATCCTGTTGAACGCTCTGAGGGCCGTCATGTCATCTGGCCCATACTCCGCCAATCGATCGGAGAAGAAGTTGGCGTCTTCCAGCGCTTTCGTACAGTCGCCGTCGAAGCGAAAGTTGTTGAACAGCTTGCGGACCCTGAGAATCTGTTCAATGCTCCTTCGGACTTCCTCTTCCAGGCGTCGTTCGGCGTCCTTGTTGCCGGATTCACTGACGAGCTGCTTATTTGCCTCCAGAGTGAATCCCTCCCCGAGCCCGGCGACCTCGAAGGATCGCCGCCCGCTGAGGATTCGATCGCTTATCCGTCTTACGTTGTCAAAGAAATTATTGATATTTTGCATAGTTTTGACATCATCATCTGATTTTTCCTTCTGCGCCTTGAGGCTCTCATTGTATGTATACAATACATGCTGAAATTTAAGAAGTTTGGTGAGGATTTCGGTTCGGAAAGGGAGGTCGGTTTCACGGGACCCCGCGCTTTTCCAGGTCTTACGGATCTCGTCAAGCTGGTCCTGGAAAGGCGGGGGGAGCCCTCCTACATCGCCGAGCAAGAATTCCGCCCTTACCTGGGCATACCCCTCGTCGAACATCCCGCGGTTCAGGTCGGAGATTATGCGTAACTTGTTGTCGATCTCATCGACCTGGGCAAGGTCGTTTGTGATAGTGCCGTGGAAGCTGCCGTAAACAGCCTGGAGTTTTTCCTTCTGATCGTTCAGCGCGTTCCGGGTGTTCTCGAGCTCGTCCTTTGCCTTTTGTTCCTTCTGCTTCTGCTTGCGGAGTTCCTCGATGTAGTTGCCCAGCCGGTCTTCGATCAACCCTCTCTCCTTGAATCGCTGGGTGTACTCCAGCTCGGTGACGAGACGGCTCTTGAGGATCTGGGCAAGCTTGATGAACTCGCGCTGCAGCGGGTTCAAGGTGTCGGTACCGGAGACCTCGGCGTTGAAAAAGCCCATGATCGACTGAAATCGGGCGTTCTGAGCCAGCGGGAGCACCTTGAGGTGGTGCTCCTTGCCGGTACGTCCCGACGATTGCTCGTAGTTCATCTCGGCCTCGGGCAACTCTGTTTCGATCTGTCGTTTGAACTCCTCGAGGATTTCCATCCGGGTCTCGTTCTTGGCCAAGGCGAGCATGAACAGGGCTGAGGCCAGGCTGGTGGTGTCCATCGAATGCAGCGAGAGGAGCTTGTTGCCGGTGTGCAGGAATTCGGCGTCGATCTCGTGGAGCTCGTTGATGAAATCAACACCGAAAAACGATTCCTGGTACTTGCGGTCACGGAGCTGCTGGCTGGCGGCCCACTTCTCGGGCTCCTTCCACTGGTCTGGCATCGGCTCGGCACAGGCCTCCTCGGCCTTCCGGCTGGCGACCTTGACAACTGAGTTCCTCAACATTTGAGCGGATTGAACAGTCAAGAATCTAGAATGATCTACGTAGGCCTGTATACGCGATGCGACCTTCTCCATCCGGTCCTCGTGCTCGCCGTTGATCTGCACCGTGTGCAGCGCGATGCGGACCTGGCCGGCTGGAGAATCGATCTCGTTGATCATGCGTCGAACGATGTTGATCCCCTTGATCGGCCCGCGAAGTTGGAGTACTCCCTCGCCGATGACCGAGATCGAGACCTGGAGCACCGGATCGACGCTATCGGGCTGGCCGGGGACGTAGAAGTTGGGGTCCTCGTGCGCGGCGGCGACCTCGAGCCGGAACTGGCTCTCGCGGGCACGGTCCTCCTGGGCCTGGTTTTTCAAGGTCTCGTCGCTCGACTGGGCCTCGTTGCCGCGGGCCGACTGGAGTTCGGCCTGAGCCGACTGGACGGCAGCGTTCTGCTGGGGGCTCTGTGTGGCTGCCTGCGAGACCTGGGACTGAGCCTGGGCAATTTGCTGATTAACAGTGTCGAGCCGGGCGGCAATCGTGGTGGCGGCCGCGGCAGCCGCAGCCTGATCAGGTGTAGGTGTCGCCGAAGTGGTCGCGGCGTTGGTCCCGGTGGGTTGCGCGGCGGCGGCCCGAGCGGCGTTCAGTTGCTGCTGGAGCGACGCCTGCTGAGTCTGTAACGTGTTCAGGTCCTGGTTTGCCTTGGCGGTCATGGCCTGTGTCTGCTGGAGGTCGGCCTGCGCCTGGTCGAGCCGGCGCTGCGCCTCACGCGTGGCCTGGGCGGCGCGCACAGCCTTCACTTCCTGCAACCGCCGCTGGTCGGTCAGCGTGTCGGCGCTGGTGCGCGCCTTTTCGGCAAGCCTGCGGCGCGTATCGACGGCGGCCTGGTTATACGATTTCAGGTCGCGGTTGATGATCTCGGCGACTCGCCGCGCATCGCGGTAGAAATAGAGCCGGGAGACTCGCGTATCCACGTGATCAGACGGGTTGAACCCGTTGGTCTCCGGCCGTGGGTTGTTAAACTCCGGGAAGACGGCGTTGGGTGCCTTATCAGCCCTCGGGATGGCGTCAGCGGCGTCGTAACCGTCGGCCGATCGGGTCACGGCCAGGGCCGTCGGAGGCGAGATCGGGTTGCCATAGAGGTCCTTGAGGAGAGTCTGTCCGTTCGCAGAATTGGGATCGGTCGCGAGCTGGAGCTGGTAATCGTTGGGCTTGATGACCTTGAAGCTCAGGATCACTACGTTTCTCGCGGGGTCGAACGTGGCGCGGTCAGGCTGCGTCGCCGCGGAAGCATCGAAGAAGCCAGATCCGTTACTTGGCTGGAGGGTGTAGTTCGAGGGTTTTTGAGCCAAGTCCGGGTCGAGCTGGTTCCCTCTGAACCGTACAGAGAGTGCCGGAGCGCCAAGCGGGGTGCCCGGGCTCGTGACGCTAACCGAGTCGAGCGTCGGACCCTTGGTGCTCACAAGAAAGGTCACAGGGTCGGAGAACTGTCTTTCCTGGTCTCCTTGTGACATGGTCGCCCGGACCGTGTGCGTGGCTTGGTCTTGGATTTCGTCCGAGAGCGGTGTTTGCCAATCGCCATCGGCCTTGAGTACGTCAGTCTTGGCGACTGGTTCTGACTTGCCGTCGACACAGATCAAGACGCGGGTGTTTTTCTTGGCATTGATCCCATGGAAGATCAATCGTTTCGAGCTCACGAAGAAGCGAGCGCCCGAGGTGTCCTGACGAGGATCGCTCTTCAAGGCGTTCTTCGCCGGGTTGGCGGGGTCAGGCCCCGGCTGGTAGATGGCATCGATCGATGGTTTCTTGCCCGCTTCAAACGCGATCGGATCACGCTGGATCGTAAGCTTCTTGGAGAATCTTTGATTGTCGGAGGTTTCCGTCACCGCGAAAATCCGAGCCGGGGTGCCAAGCGGCAGATCGGGCAGCTTCAGCGTTGCGTACCATGTCCGGGAGGAGCTGTCGATCTGGACTCCCGGGTCGGGGATCGAGCCCGTCAGCACGAAGTTATTGCCATCGCTGACGTAGAGATAAAAGTCAAGGTCGCTGGCGTTGTTAGGCGCGTCCTGTCCGAATAGTTTGAGATAATGACCGTACACGGTCACATGCGGAGGTGTAGCAGTATCGTCTGGGGCCGGAGTGGGGTCCATATCGACGCCGTTGGAAGTGGTCGTGATCGTGGGCGGGAGCAGTCCGGCTTTGGGAACGATCACCTCGACTACAGTCTTGCCGACAATGACGCTGGTCCCCGCCGCAGTTAAGACGATCTCCTGCCTGCCGGCAAGGTCCGGCCTGTTCGAGAGGTCGAAATCGAACAGTGCGCCGTTCTGGGCCCCTTTTTGGGTTCGGGTCGAGCCAAGACTGACCACAGCTTGCGGGTCTGGGGAATCGATTACTACGGAAAACTTGGTCGATCGCAGAGGTACCGGGTTCTTAAGATCCCGAGTGATATAGATTGGTGCAGGGCTTGTTCCGCCTGAAGAGGCTTCAGGATCGACCTCGTGAAGTTCTTTGATGGTGGTCGCGGCCGGGATGGAAGTCGGGGCTGCTGCGGGCGCCGGAGCCGGGGCGGTGGCGACTGCAGCCGGTGGTGCCGCCACTGCTGTGCTCGCCGCGGGGGCGGGCGCCGAGGCCGCGGTCGGCACCGACGTGTTCACCTGTGCCTGGATCACATGGTCGTCGAAGGGAGGGACCTGGAGCAACTCCGCCCGCAATACACCAGGCGATTCGGAGTGGCTCTCGAGCTGAATGGACTCGCGCCTTGTAGGGTCACGCCCGGGCGGGCCAAGGCGAATCCATCCGCAGCCCAGGCCGTAGCCAATCAGTCCACAGGCCCCGACTGTGAGTGCGACGGTGGCAGTGATACGAGTACTCATGAGTCATCCTTGACTCGAGATGGGCTCGGATCGTGGGGAAGTCAGAATCGACATTCCTACGATTTTACTTCGCTGCATATTGCCGCCATCGCATAGGTGCACAGAGACTTGTGCACGCTCCCAGAAACCGGTTCAACGACCTCTTCGCCTTGGCAAAGCGGTTCTGGATACCGGCATTGGCTGCCCGATCGGTAAGAATGAGCCCTGCCGGTAACGTTTAAGAAGAATGGTGCCACATACGAACCTAGAGCAGGTACATACATCCGCCACGAACGATACAACCTTACTTATCGTCCTAATAGTTATCCAACTTGAAAGCCAAAAGATCATTTCGTGCTTTCGCACCGGGCCTTGTTGGTGTCCCGGTTCGGGAGGGCGTGCTCGCTTGGATTGACGACGAAGGACATCAACGTCAAGGTGTTGCCTGCTGGCGGACGCCGCTGCCGAAGCGGGCTGTACCAATTCGCTTCACGAGGAGGAAGGTACCATTGTCGGGCTGATGAACCTCGCGAACGACCTGCGAATAGCCCAGAACGGTGACAATATAAGAGGTTGGGTCTACCCCCGCCTCGAGGTCATCGGGGAATGCGTCCAAGCTCGTCGGCTTGAGCACGACCGGCGGGAGTGTCAGCGTTCGGGGAACATGACCATCCTTTTCGTAAAGCACGAGCTGAAGGCGCACAACCACGGGGATCGACGGCGCTGTGATGTTGAAGCGCACCTCGTATTGCCCATCCTGACGAGCCAAGAATCGCATGCCCTCGTGGATGATTGCGCCCTCGTCCTCGAACGCACAACAGTCGTTACCAAACCTGGTGACCGGAAACCGAGCGGGTAAGTCGAAGTGGTACGTCCGAAGGCTCTCGTTCTGGCGAGCGACCAGTTGCTCGCGTGAAGAATCGATATGGCTCTCAAGGTCGCGTTGGCCACTCGCTGCATCGGAACTAGGCTGAGAAGAAGGGACAGGTACAACCGTCACTTGGGGCTCAAACGAGAACGGATCGCGCGAGGTCTGCTCTCTCCGGGTCACCGAGCCACTCCCGGACCTTGCTTGGTCGTTCGGAGCAGCGATGGCCCCGAAGTATCGGAGTTGCCTGTGCGTCTCTGGAGTGTCGGGGAGGGGCAAAACGGGCCTACCCAGGTTCGGATCTGTCGCCGGTGCCATGGGCACTGGCGGCGCGATGGTTTCGGCCGCGGGCGGACTGATGGTGTCCTGAGCTTCTTCAACTTGAAAACTAGCTTGTCTCACGCGCCGTGTAGGTACAGCCGACCTGTCCCGAATCGGCATTGGGCCCGAAAGAGTGGGAGGGCCGGAATCGACTGCGGGGACGAACTCTGGAGTCGATGGGCGCTCATGGGGGTGATGGCCCCTCGCCGGCTGAGAAATCGGCACTCCCGGCCACGCGGTGGCCGGGACGATCGACGAGCCGTAATCGGGCCCAATCGCGGGGAGCAAGCTCCCCGCGACCGGAACATCCACAAAGCACCCGCAGCCGCTCGTCGACCTGGCGTGCGGGATTCTGACGGGGCAAGGCCCCGCCATGCAGGGCACGCTGATTGGTCCCTCTGAATACTTCTGGCCGATCAGTGTGCCCGTGCTGCCGATCGTCATCGGCGTCAGGGCGCTGGCAAGAAGGAGCAGATTAGGAGTGGCCGCCGCGACTTGAGTCGTTTTCGAGGCGGCGGCTGGGGTGAGCTGAGCCTGGTTGAGCAGCTCTTGGACCGCCTGCTGCGCCTTGGCGTCAGCGTCCTGCTGGTCCTTCTGCAGGATGTTGTACTCGCCCTGCTTCACGTCCGCGTTTTTCTCCGCGGTTTTCACCTGCTCCTGGGCCTTGAGCTTGGCGAATTCCGCATCCGAGACGGCCTTGGTCGCGTCGTCAACCATCTTCTGCGCCGCAGTCTTCGCGGCCTCCCACTCCGCATGTTGTTGCTGCCATCTCGCGTAGTCCGCCGCGAATCTCTGGATGTCCATCGCGCTGATCCCGGCGGGATTCGGGGTCGTCGGGGCCGGCGGCGCGGGGATAGAATTGAGAGTGGCAAGGAGCTTTTTCTTGGCCTCGACCTCCTGATTGGCCTTGTCCAGTTTGCCCTGCGAGTCCTTCAACGCAGCGTCGGCTTTCGCCGCCTCGGTCAGGGCTTTCGCCAACGCGGTCTCGCCCTGAGATGCCCTGACTTTGGCTTGGCTCTGCTCCGCTTGAGCTTGCGTCACCTTCGACTTCGCCGCGCTGAGCGCCGCATTCACAACGGTCGTGGTCGACGTTGTCGTGGTCGTGCTCTGACCCGTGTTTTGAGCCGTGGCGATCCCCGGTGCCAAGGCGAGGCAACCAAGGACGATCGGTGCGCAGAATCCACGGCCGGCGATTGCATTCCTGAGTCGCTTTGTCATGACGGGGATTCTCCTAGGTTGTAAAGTCTCAAAAACACCTGAGCTCTGCCGCAGTGGGCACTGACATCACAATACTAAACAGTCTGCCACCATTTCCAGAAAAATCTATCCATTTTATGTATTCTTCCTAGACGACTTTCTTATCCCGATTCTCGCCGAACTCTGTGGTGTTCGTAGCCGACCGCATCTGTCCGTGTCTGAAGTCTAGCAAGCACTTCGGCACGGTTAGACTTAGTTGAATCTCGACGGAGAAACGTTGTCGAAGCTTCTCCGCCTGGTATAGTGTGTGTGCCCATCGATGGCGATAGTCAACTTGTCCTGGCGATCCTGTCCTTACTGACAACCGCCCGCTGCAGGTCTTCCTTCGTACCGCTCCAACCTCCGACTCGGTTCATGGCCCGACGATCAAGGAGTCACTCATGGCAAAGAAACAGCCCAAACCCAAGGGATCCACGCGAAAGGGACAGGAAAAAGGCCCGAATCTCAGCACCCACCCGCTTGTAGCTAAGTTCCTGGACGAGCTGCCTCCAAGAGGGGAAAGTGTCGCTCTGGTGGGCTACCTCGGTCCGTCGGCCAAGAAGGATCACCGCCTGCTCTACTTGGACCTTAATTTCCGAACCTTCTACGAGATCTACAAAGAGGACATCGTAGATACCTGTCAGATCGACCCGAAGAACGAGTACAGTCCGACGCTGGTCATCATCAAGCCCACGGCCAAGCGAGTGCTAAGCAAGCTCCCGTATCCAGGCTCAGAGACGGAGTTCCTGAAGGGCGACATAACGAAGGGTTTGTCCGACAAGGCGAAACCAAGCAGCCCTGAGCACGGCCCTCTCGTGGGACCGAAAGATCTTCAAGCGGACACCGGGTGCGAGCCCCCTGCTTCCGATTTTGCCGGGACCGCGAGTCGCGAGCTCGCAATCGAAGAAACACTGGAGGCGGACGAGGACATCTGCCAAGGCGCGTCTGATTGAGGAGTGATGCCCAATCTTTGTATGTTGTTATCCAAGTCCGCCCCAGGCACGAGAGGGTCTAGGCCCTTACGGGGTGCGCATCGACAATTTGTTGTCGATCTCTCGGTCTTTTGTAGGAGGGGGCTTTGTCCCCCGCTCGGAATCGCCGGACGGAGCCGGCTCCTACAGGACTGCCCCGCGGGGGCCACTTTTCCGGGCGCAGTCCCGGAAAAGCGTAGATTCTCCTACCAACAGTCGATTCTCGGCAGAACGAGCCTAGATTTTGATCGCGTGTCTCCGATGATCTCAGATCCCGGAAGTCCCCACGCTGCGAGGTGGTCCAACGATGTTGGATGTGGACGAGGCAGTGCCCTTTCTGGTCAAGCAAGGCTTGATCCATCCCACCGCGATCACCGCGGCAAGCCTGACGATCCGGCGGGCGACGCGGCGGAACCGCAATCTCCGGGTGGAAGGGCCCCGGGGAGTCGGCTACCTGGTCAAGCAGCCCGACGACTCGGTCTGGGATGGCCACGGCACGCTTCGCGTCGAGGCGGCGTTCTACGAGTACTGTCGACGAGAGCCGGCTGCGGCGAATGTGGGGCGGCTCGTCCCCCGCCTTGCTCTCCACGATGCTCGCCATTGCGTCCTCGTGGTCGAACTCGTTCGTGATGCTGTCCCCCTTTGGTCATTCTACCAATCCCATGATGCCGCGGCCTTCCCAGTCAAAGTGGGCCGGTCGCTCGGCCACGCCCTGGGGACGGTCCACCGGACCTTCCGGCTATCCCGCCCCGGGCAAGCACCCGTTCCGAGCTGGATTCCTCGGGACCTTCCTCGGGTACTGGCGATTCATAGACCGGAGCCGGAGCTACTCGCCACGCTGAGTCCGGCGAACCACCGGGTGCTCCGGATCCTCCAAGGGCAGGATGGCCTGGGTGAAGCTCTCGACCGCTGCCGCGAACAGTGGCGTGCCGAGACAGTTATCCATGGGGACATCAAGTCCGACAACGTGCTGGTCCGGCCCGCGCGGTCTAGGCCCGCGCGGCGGCAAGTCGAGGTTTGGCTTGTGGACTGGGAAATGGTCCGGATTGGCGACCCTGCCTGGGACCTGGCCGGTGTCCTCCAGGATTTCTTGCTCTTCTGGATCTCCTCGATGCCCCTGACGGGTGGTATCGAGATCGGCGAGAGAGTCTCCCAGGCGCGTTATCCGCTGGCCGCGCTCCATGGGATGATCCGAGCTCTGTGGGACGCGTATGGCAAGTCAGCCAGGATTCCACCCTCCGAGGCGGACGAATTCCTCCTACGGGCCGTGACCTTTTCGGCGGCCCGCCTGATCCAGTCGGTTTACGAGATGCTGCGCGGGGCAGAGACTCTTTCCGTACTGTCGGTGATCGCCCTGCAGCTTGGAGCGAACCTGATGGCCGACCCCGAACGCGGCAGGTCGTATCTGTACGGCCTTCGAGAGGGGTCCAATTGACATGACAACGCTTCACGATGATCTGCTTACAGTCCTGGATTCGGTGGAGGTCTACTCACCAACCCGCTTCTCTCTCCAGGGGGCAGTTCACGAGGTTTTCGCCCCGATCACGTCCGACGGACCCTCGCCGACCAACGCGGACGAGCCGCCACTCGTCCCGGAGTTGGCGCGAAGACTCTATGGCCAGCTCTACACGCGTCGCACCACACGGAACCCGGGACTGCTTGCTGACCAACTGGCCCGACGCGATCTGGTCGCCTCGCTCTCGACAGCAAATCATGGCCGTGGAACGAGCGAGCCGGGCTGGACCATCCGCGGGCCCGATGAGGACGGGCGGATCGTTGTCGCCAAGGACGAACTCAACTTCTGGGTGCACCCGACGAGCTTACGGGTTCCCGGTGGAGAGATCCGCCCGGGGGCGTCCTGCTGGGTGCGGATTCCCAAAGAAAAGCGTTACCTCCAGCCCGGCTTTTACACCGCCCTGGGCGATGAGGCGGACGATGCCGCGGGAGATGACGTGGTAATGCCGATAGTTCGTTACTACTGGCACCTGACACCTGCCGCCGCGGTACCACTCGTCGCGGCGGCAACCACTCTCCTGAACGCTGCTGAGGTCCCCTTTCGACTCAAGGTGCTCAGCGATCCAAACGCCTTCTATCGGGCCGACGCCGGCGTGCTCTACCTCCGCCGGCCCTGTCTCGAGAGGATCGGTGACGCCCTCGCCCGGATCTACGCCGCCCTCGCTCATGGCCTTCGTCCCGAAGTGCCTTTGTTCACCAAGCGGTTGGCCGCCGGCTTGGGGGTGGCCGAAGATCCCGACGGCGAGATTAGCTTCGGACAACACCGATGCAGGCTGGTCGCCCAGGCACTCGGGCAGGCCTTCGTCGCAGGTCGATGTACCCGGAACCAACGCGCAAGTACGCTGGTTGGTGCATTCCAGCGGGCCGGCCTCGACCCGCTGCGGCCCCACCTCGGGCCCGGTTCACGAAATGATTACGACATGCTGCTGGGGCGGGCGAAAGGCGGAGATCAGTCCGGAGTGCCCTGTGTTGGTGTCCGCACCTCCGGAGGTGGTGTCTGTTGAATTCAGCGACGAGGAGGGGCGCCGGCTCGGGCGACTGACATCCTCTCCTGGCACGATCTCGACAACCAATACACGCTCAACGGCGGCGACGCAAGGGATGATGTCTTGGAACCGTGATTCTCGCGATGAAATTGCCACCGGGGACTCCGTTTCCTGATGGCAAGCTCCCACTGAACTCGCCGTCGAGCGGATTTCCCGCCCGGTCGATCACCCCCCCCGACTTGACCTCGAACAGGTAGCTGCCGGGCGCGATCGGGGCCACGAACTGGAGCGTCGCGGACTGAGCGTTCGTGTAGAACCCCGAGATCGCCGGGGCCAAGCTGGGCGTCTTTGAATTGCTGCCGATGAGACTGCGCCTGGGCATGATCGTGTAGTTGGAGGGGTCGAGCAGGCTGGTCTGGTCGAGCCCGGACCAGGCGTCCGAAATGACGACCGTGATGATCCCCGTGGTGGGGTCGAACACCATTCCCGTAACCCGGGGGCCGACGGTGTCGATGTAGAGGGGATTGTCCGGCGTGACGATCAGCACGGGCGCGGTCGGGAAACCGGCCTGGCTGGTCATCGACGCGGTGACCGTGTAGACGCCATCGGGCAACCTGGGTGAAGTCAAGGACCAGGCCCCGTCGGGACCGGACATCGTCTGGCCGAGCGACATGTACGTGGTCGGGTAGGTGTTGGCCTGCTGGGCAAAGAGTTGCACGATTGCATAGGGCGCAGCCAACCCCTCGAATGTCGGGCGATTGACGTTGGTGATGTTCAGGTTCTTGTCCGGGCCGCTGATGCTGGCCGGGTCGATGTGGCCTGAAAGCAGCACCGGCACATTGCCCACGATAACGGTGCTCGGGGCCGTCGTCACGCTGGAACCCCCCAGGTCGGTAATCGTGACTTCCAGGCTGTACGTGCCGGCTGTCGCGTAAGTGTTCGTTCCAGTCACCGTGTAGAACCTGGTCGGCTGCGGATTCGGAGTGCTGATCGTGCCGGTCGTGATGTGGCCGTCGCCCCAATTGATCGTCGCCTGGAAGTTGTTGACGGTCGCATTGGGGTTGGCGTCCAAGAACGTGCCGACGGTCAAGGAGTACGATGTGCCCGCCTGGGTCGCCACCGCGGACCCCGTGACCTTGAGCAACTGAGCAAGGGCTACCTGTCCAACCTTGTTCGCGCCTGCCTCGGTGAACCAGGGGTTGCCGTCGGGACCGTTGGTGATTCCCCACGGTTGGCTCGAGCTTGTGGGCGTGGCAAACTCGGTGACGACTCCCGTGGGAGTGATACGGCCGACCTGGGCCGCGCCGGGCTCGGTGAACCAGATGTTGCCGTCGGAACCGCTTGATATTCCCTCGGTAACGCCGCCCGGCGTCGGCACGGCATACTGGGTCACAACACCGGCGGTGGTGATCATGCCGACCTTGGCTGCCCCGGCCTCGGTGAACCAGAGGTTGCCGTCAGGGCCGGTCGTGATCCCCTGCGGTACGGCTCCGGCGGAGTTTGTCGAATACTCGGTGACAGCGGTCGTTAACGGGGAGATCTCTCCGATCTTGTTTGCCCCGGGCTCGGTAAACCAGAGATTGCCGTCGGGGCCGGCCGTGATCCCCGTGGGTTGGCCGCCGGCGGTCGGGATCGGGAAATCGCTCACCTGGCCGGTTGACGGGATGATCCTCCCAATCTTGCCGGCGCCCGGCTCTGTGAACCAGACGTTGCCATCGGGCCCAACGGTGATCCCCTCCGGGTCGCTCGCGGCGGTCGGCACCGCATATTGGGCGATGACGGTGCCGGAGGTATTGATCACGCCGATCTTGTTCGCGGCCGCCTCGGTGAACCAGAGGTTGCCGTCCGGGCCGAAGGTGATCCCTTGCGGGCTGCTCGCCGGGGTGGGGATCGCGTAATCCGTCGCGCTGCCAGTCGCGGTGTTGATCATGCCGATCTTGTTGGCGCCCGGCTCGGTAAACCAGACGTCGCCGCCGGGAACGGCCACGATTCCGGATGCGACCCCAGACGGGAGAGCATTCGGAGTGGGAGCGGGAAACTCGGTGATCGCCGCCAGAAGGGCACGCGTCTCCAGCAGTTCCAGGAGCGGCCTGCTCCGTGCCCGTCGATGCCTTCGCGACCCACGCTGGCCATGCCGGTCCGTTGACCGATCGGCAACCGAAAGAGCGACCGCAGTGAATCTCATGGCGTGACTCCACCTCGAGGGCGATCCATGACGCGCGAGAATCCGCAGACTGAGGATACAGGTCGAGCCCCAGGTCATGAAGGCGGATCACGAGGTGGGCGGAGGGGCGAACCTGTGGAGCTGATGGCCGAAGACCAATTTCGGGTGGGCCTTCGTCGATCGTCCCACATGTTCTTAGCCTATCATAACCTCTTTTTTTCGACTTGCCGGAGGTCCGCCTCGGATTTATCGCAGCCAGGGAACCGTCGTCCCGGCCAGGCTAGCCAGGAGAGCCGCGCGCACGACCCTCCTGTCGTAGGGCTCGGGAGGGTCATGCCGGAGGGCCGGTTCCCAGGGCGTTGCTATTCGTCAAGAACTCGCCGGGTCGGACGTGATATTACTGAAGAACAGAGCTTGTCCGTTCCCAAAGTCGGATGGAATGGGCCGGACCGCTCGCGCAAGGTCGAGGACGTGCCTTCGTTGCTGGTCAAGGAGGACATGTAAGATGAAGGAGCGGCATCGGTTTCGACCCCAAGCATCGAATGTTCTGGAGTCGCGAGTCGTCCTGAACCGCGGCGCCCTGATCGCACCAGTGGCCGCTGGCCAGCTCACCATCACCGGACGTAATGAGGCTACTAGCGAAGTGGTCGCCCAGGTGAACCAGACCTTTGACTCGTTCGAGACGGATTATCTTCAGGCCCAGGGAGCCTACCTCGCGAACAGCTCGGCACAATACGCCCAAACGGCTTTCACTAATTACGTGTCTCAGCGGGTCGAACTCTTGGCAGCGCAACTGACACGAATCTTCGCCCATGTCCCCGGCAGCCTGAACCCTTTACAAACATCAACCCCCGGGGGGACCATCGTCCTTCAATCATTCTTGCGGACGCGGATCAACGGCCTTGGGCGGTCGAGTTTGCTCATGGCTCTGGAGGGACGAAGAGGCCTCGGCAGCGGCGCCCTGCCCCCCCCTGGCACCACGGGTACGACCGCGACCCTCTACACCGATCAAGCGATCAGCGCCATCGAAACGGCGCGCACCGCTTCTCTCAACAGCGTCGGTTTCCTCTACTCCCGCAGCTTCCAGAACAACCACTAAGACAATATGCTCCCCTGATACCAGCGGGTTTCACCTCCTCGATCATGAACCCGGTGTTGCCGAACCTTCAAAGTTCGGCCTTGCACGTTCTGCTCGGCGCCTGGTCAGAGTCAGGGCTAATTCGCCACCGGCACACTGACGATCCTGCGCAGCGACACAACGAGAATCGTGTCACCTCCTTCAGTGGTTTTGATCTCAGCGCCAACCCTGTTCCGGCGGCCATCATCTCCAATCAGGCCCCGAAAAGTCCGGCGACAACCGAACCCAGAGGCATTCTGGTCGCATAGCTTCCACAGTACATGCTCTTTGAAGGCGGAAGGCAGTCCGAAAAGCCGGATTATCACTCGGCTTCCCGTTGGCCAGCCAGCCCGGGAACTCTGGACAAGAGAGGGAGTGCGAGTCGTCGAAGGCCAGAATCCCTGCTTATGTCGCGAGTCGAATCTGGCCACGAGGAGATGAGGAGATGCCATTCCTCTCGGCCTTTGGTAGTCTGAAGAGACCAAGGCTAGGAGGAACTCGGAATGGCGCAAGGGATCATGTTGGCGGCGTTGGTGCTGATCGCTCAATTGCCGGGCCAGGCGGAGAAAGGCGCGCAGGACCCCAAGAGCCCGGACGCGGCGCGGCGGCTCTTGCAGAACGGTCGCTATGCCGAGGCTGAGGAAGCTTATCTGGCGGCCGAGAGCGAAGCGAAAAAACAAAAGGCCGGCCTGACGCCGCAGCTCGAGGTTGCCCTGGCGCTGGGAAAGGCCGAATGCCAGGCTAGCCAGGGAGAGTATGCCAAGGCGATCGAGGTCCTGAAATCGCTTGCCGGCCGGCAACCCAAGAATGCCGACGTCACTGCCCGGCTGGCCGAGCTGCACTTCACCCGCGGAGACTGGGAGCCGGCCGACAGCGCGGTCAAGCAGACCCTGGACGCCAGCGCGGACCACCTGCTGGGACGGTGGATCGCTGTCCGCTTGCTCGAGTCGCGAGGGAAGCTCGAGGACGCGGTGAAAGGCTGCAAGTGGTTCGTGGACCACTACAATACCCGGCCGCCCGATCTGGCACGGAATGCCCAGAACCTACTGCTCGTCGGCCAGGCCGCCGAGCGGTACTACCGCGCCACGGCCAGGGGCGAAGAGCTGAGCGATTCGCTCAACGACGTGATCAACGAGATCTACGAGGCCGCCCTCCGCGCCGATCCGAATTGCTGGCAAGCACCGTGGCTCGAGGGCAAGCTTTTCCTCGCCGGGTACAACGAGCGTTCCGCCGTCAAGGAGCTGGCCCGGGCACAGCAGATCAATCCGCTGGCTCCGGAGATCCTGGTCACGCTGGGCCAGGCCGACTTGCAGGGCTACCGGCTGGCCGCAG
>Ga0074045_10001931_pt1 | contig 19661 bp, 15 predicted proteins | sample BogForMeECP23OM2_FD_94442 | JGI IMG/M metagenome (GOLD analysis project Ga0074045, IMG submission 94442) | Bog forest soil microbial communities from Calvert Island, British Columbia, Canada - Bog Forest MetaG ECP23OM2 | ecosystem: Environmental > Terrestrial > Soil > Wetlands ...
AACCCATTTGATCTGGTCTGGCAGGTCTTTGCCGGTGCCGACATCGCGCACGTGCCATTCCATCCAATCCGATCCCGAAGTTGCCGTGCCATAAGCCATTAGCGTGCCGTCGTCCGACAGGGACGTCCCGCTCAGCGCGACCGTGCCGTCGGAAGAGAGTGTGTTGGGGTCCAGAAGCACCCGCGGTTCGGCGTTGAGCGAGTCCGCGACGAATAGAACGCTCTGGTTTTGCAGACCGGTATTGTGCTCGTAGAAGTATCGTCCTCCATGCAGCGAGGGCACGCTGAAGCGCTCGTAATTCCAAAGCTTCAAGAGGCGATCTCGAATGGCCGATCGGTAGGGAAGCTTGTCGAGATAGTCGAAGGTGAGCTTGTTCTCAGCCTCGACCCAGGTTTTGGTATCGGCGGAGTCCGTGTCTTCAAGCCAGCGATAAGGATCGGCGACCTTCACTCCGTGGTAGTCGTCGACCTGGTCGACGGTCTTCGCCTTGGGATAGACGAGCGGCGATCCATTTGTCTGAGCCGTAACAGGTAAGTTCATTGCACATGCAAAGACTGAGAACATAAGGCCCGCAAACATCCCTCTGCGAAGCAGCTTCATCAGGAGTTTCCTCACTATCGGAGTTTGTGAAGAGCTTTATTCTGCCTCACCGCGCGCGCAAAGTACACCGGCTCGACGGACCCGGGGGATTTCTTGATGTATCTTGTCGTTAAATTGGCTTGCCGCGGAAGAAGTAAACCAGCTCGATGATCAGGATGATCACCACCATGAGTTCAAGGACGAAGGCGCGGCTCTGGTTGAATTCGTCCACCATAAAGCGGTAAAGCTCTTCGGCGGTTTGCAGTTTTTGCTGGACCAGGTCCTTGTAATCGGGCACGCCAACCTTCAAGGCGGCCAGTTTGTAGAGGCGGGCGGAGAACATGTCACTGAGGAATTTGATGGCGTTGTCGGCACGCTCGGTGAGTTCACTAACGTCTAGCAGGACAGTATGGAGTTTCGAGGCGGCGCGCGCCGTACGCCAGCGTGACCACAGGCCGCGGCCTCCGCGCTCGAGAAAGTCGTAGACTTTTTCCAGCTGACGGCTGAGCAGATCGTCGTAGTGGCGGAACTCGAGCAACTGCGAGTTGGCGTACTGCAACAGCTGAATCGCGGTTTCGGCGCCGGATGCACTGTCGTAGATAAAAGCCGCGTTCCAGCCGATCACAGCCAAGTCGTTGGGGTAGTAGGAGATTCGCGACTGCAGAATCTCCTGCCGTTCGCCGTCGGAAAGCGGCTGAGTCTCGCCGCGCACCACCTGGGCGATGCATCCGCCCTGCGATGCCAGCAGATCAGTCGCCGAGGGTGAGCCGGCAATCTCGCGCAAATGGAAGATGAAATAATCCTCCTGCAGCCACTCTTTGCCATAGGGCTTGACCAGAGCGGGAGCGGCGCGCTCCAGTTTCTGTTGGACGATCCGCGTGGCCAGGCTTTCAAAGTTGGTGTCCCAAACCCAGCGGCTGGAAAGTTGAACCAGCTTGTCCCAGTCGCCGGAAAACGGCAACTCGAAGACCACGCTCACCACGCCGTAGTCGAAGTACTTGATATCACCCTGCAGCCGCTCGCCACTCTCGAGAATAAGGGGCTCGAGGACCTCTTCGACCGGCGGCCGCTGGTAGCGCACATATCCTGGAGCCAGGTGCTTGAAGCTGGCATCGGCGGTGCGTGCACCCAGGATCTGGCGCAGCTCATCGAGGCGAATCTCTTCGCAAACGTCGAACTGGATCAGTACCAACACGGAACCGGACAAGGGTGCGTCCGCAGACTTAGCCGCCACCAGGGTCGGCAGGGCCTCGGCTGGAACCTTCCCCACAGTGGGCGTGCCAATTAGGGTTTCGCGATCCATAACTTGAGCCGCCGGGAATTCGCGACCTCTGACTTCGCGACCAGTTACTTCAGGAAGCAGAACTTCACGATCTAGGACTTCAGGATCCATAACTAAGAATTCGGACTAAATTCGGTCCCCAGCAATTGTTTCTGGGCCCATATCTGAGGCCATAGAGGACCGGCAAGAGCTCTATTGTCCCAGAAGATAACGAATCTGGCGAGGGGTCGGTGTTAGCATCCAGCTATAAAGAGAAGGCAAGTCGTTTAAAATCAGCGCCTTTTAGACAATTTCCATAATAGCACCCCACCCGCAGCCAGCCCCGCCAAGCCCACTCCAGCGCCTGTCATCGACCGGAGCACCGCCGCATCACGTCGCCGGGCACGGGCAGACTCGGGATAGGGGCCAGCCGCCTGCTCGCTGGCCTGGTCGCCGTGTACCAATGCCATTTGCAGTACTTCAGCCAGGTGAAGGGCGCGTCGCCTTGATCCCTGGGCGATCTGCTCGCGGCAACTGAAGCCGTCGGCGATGATCAGCCAGTCGGGCGGAGCCTTGCGGACGGCAGGCAGAAGTTCGAGTTCACCAATCGCGACCGAGATGTCATATTTCTCATTTTCAAAGCCGAAGGCGCCAGCCATGCCGCAGCAGCCGGGAGCCGGGCTCTGGAAGTCGATGCCGAGGCGCCGCAGGACGGCTTCCTCGGCGGTCATTTTCATGATGGATTTGTGGTGGCAATGGCCGTGCAGGATCGCTTTGCGCTCCATCCGCGGGAGCGGTAAATCCCTCGCCCTGGTCTCCAGGAACTCGCTGAGCAGAAAAGTCTGCCGCGACAGTGCCTGCGCCCGCTCGTCATGAGGAAACAGCCCAACCAGTTCGTCACGAAACACCGCAACACAGCTGGGTTCCAGGCCGACGATGGGAACGCCCGCTTCGATCTCAGGTGACAGCTCATCAAGAATCTGAAGCAGGAGCGCCTGAGCACGGTCCAGCATTCCGTGATCGTAGAGCGGACGGCCGCAGCAGAGGTTCGCCCGTGGCACGATTACTCGAAAACCGGCGGCCTCGAGCACCTCCACGGCGGCCTTTGCGGTCTCCGGCTGAAAATAATTGTTGAATGTGTCTGCCCACAGGAGCACGGGCGGATCTTCCCAGTTGCGCTCGACGGTTTTGCGCCTGCGGTAGAACCAGCTCTTGAAATTCTCCGGGTCAAACGCGGGGATGGCCCGCTGTTTCGGGATTCCCGCGACCATCTTCGAAATATCGCGCAGCAAAGGAAGTTGAGTAGTCAAATTGACCAAGCCTGGTATCTTCGTTGCCACACGTGCCCAGAGGTCGATATTTCCAAAAGCGTAAGCGTTGAGCGGGCGCACCCGGCCTTCGTAATAATGAGAAAGAAACTCAGCCTTATAGGTGGCAACGTCAACCCCTACCGGGCAATCGCTCTTACATCCCTTGCAAGCGAGGCAGAGATCAAGCGACCGCTTCACTTCTTCACTCCGCCAGCCGTCGCGGATCACTTCTCCCTGGGTCATCTCCCACAGCAGGTGAGCGCGGCCGCGAGTCGAGTGTCCTTCTTCGCGCGTCACCCGGTAGCTGGGGCACATCACGCCACCATCTTCGCGGCGGCATTTGCCCACCCCTACGCAGCGCAAGGTGGCCTCAGCCAGGCTGCCATGGTCGGCGGCAAAACGAAAATTGGTTTTCGGTTCCCATGGAGAGTACGCCGCACCCAGCCGGAGATTTTCGTCGAGTTTGTAGGGATCGATCAGCTTGCCGGGATTCATCTTCCATTGCGGATCCCACGCCGTCTTAAACTCGCGAAAAGCCTGGATTAGTTGCGGGCCGAACATTTTCGGTAGCAACTCACCGCGGGATTGACCGTCGCCATGCTCCCCCGAGATGGAGCCGCCATACCCGACCACCAGATCGGCGGCCTCTTCCATAAATTTCCGGAACTTCGCAATGCCCTCCTTTGATTGCAGATCGAAGTTGATGCGGGTATGTACACAGCCGTGGCCGAAGTGGCCATAAAGCGAACCTTTATAGCCGTAGGCCGCCATGAGGCCGCGCAAATCTCGAAGATAACCACCAAGTTTCTCCGGCGCGACAGCGGAATCTTCCCAACCCTCCCAGTTGAATGGCTCGCCGGGCACGTGCGAGGTCGCGCCGAGAGCCGATTCGCGCACTTCCCACACCCGCCTGATTTGTTGCTTGTCTGTGTAACGCAGCATCGCAGGAGGGCTTGCGCTACGGCCTAGAGCCTGCATGAGACCGCGCGCCTGAGATTCCGCTTCCAGCGCGGTCCCAGCGCCGAACTCAACCATGAGCCAGCCACCGCCTTCCGGCAGCAGCGCCAGTCCCTCGGAGTTAATACCCTTGAGCCGCGTGTAGCCGACGAGAAGGTCATCGAAGCCTTCGAGGCCGATCGGCTTGTGGGCCATGATTTCAGGCACGTGGTCGGCACACTGATAAATGTCGGGATAGGCGGCAACCAGCAGCACCCGTTCAGGGGGACTTTCGACCAGGCGGCACGTGGCTTCGAGAATCGTGACGCAGGTGCCTTCCGAGCCAACAAGCGCGCGCGCCACGTGGAACCCGCTCTCGGGCAAAAGATGATTCAGGTTGTAACCCGAGACCCGACGCGGAATGTTCGGAAAGCGTTGCCGGACGAGATCACCATAGGTAGAGGCGATGTTTCGCAACTTGGCGTAGATGGCTCCGCGGCCTCCGCCTTCCTGCACGATGCGTTCGACTTCCCCGCCCGGCGTCGCCCCAACTTTCATGCGCAAGCCTTCGTAGGTGAGAACTTCGAGTTCCTCGATGTTGTCGTCGGTCTTACCAGCCATCACTGAATGCACACCGCAGGAGTTGTTGCCGATCATGCCTCCGAGCGTGCAGCGATCGTGCGTAGCTGGGTCGGGAGCGAAAGTGAGGTGATGCTTTTCTGCAGCCCCGCGAAGGCTGTCGAGCACCACTCCGGGCTGCACTCGGGCAATGCGGCGGGCGGGATCGATCTCCAGTATCCTCGCCATGTATTTGGAAAAATCCAGGATCACCGCGACGTTGCAGCACTGCCCGGCGAGAGATGTTCCCCCGCCGCGGCAGAGCAGGGGCGCGCCGAACTCCTGACATAGCGCGACCGTCGCCAGAACATCGTCCGGGTTGCGAGGGAGCACTACCCCGATGGGGACCTGGCGGTAATTGGACCCGTCGGTGGCGTAAAGGGCACGGCTGCTGCTATCGAAGCGCACTTCACCGCTAACCTGCGCGCGCAGCGCCTCGGCTAAACCGCCAGCATCAACGGACACGGGTCTTGCCGCCTCAGCGAGTGTTACGAATGAATCTGTCATGAAAACGGGTTCTCTTCAATTCGACGGCGAGTTCCCGGCAGGTTTGTGGGTCACGTTGGTGATTTGAATCTTCGTCTTCCCGCCCTCGGCTTCAATATTGATGGTAATCATACTCTTGCGATCGTTGGAGATGATGGTGCAGCGGCCAGTGTCGGAGCTCGTAACCATCGCGTTGGGGAACTTTGCTTTGTAAAAGCTGGCAACTTTATCCTCGGAATCCGTGCTCTCGGAGTTTAGCGACGCGGTATGAACTCCTGCGAAGGTTGTGGATGTCGCGCCGTTGTTCAGGACTTCTGCTCCCGGATACAGATCGACTCCCAGATTACGAGCCGCCGCGTCCGGATCTTTTGTCGTCTCGACCGAACCGAAGGGAGTCTCAACCGTCACATTGTTACCATCCTGGCGAACGTGAGCGTGGCGGGCGAACCTCCATGCGATGAACCCGAGCGAAACTAAGCCGATAATTCCCACGAGCACAATCACGCCGGCCACGATCAGTATGGCCTTGAGCGCGCCGCCTCCTTGGGCGGGGGCTTGAGCGCCATACGCCACCGGCGTGGCCGAACCGGCTGCGGCGGCAGGCACCGCGTTCGGAACCGGGGAGGAAGCAACTATCGGAGCGCCGCACTTGCTACAGAAGCGGGTGCCAGTAGTAATGCTGGCGCCGCAAGAATTGCAAAATGCCATAACTTACCTCACGCCATTGGTATGTCGGCGCGAGTATATCGCAGATTGAATGCCAAGCGGAGCGGGAATCAGCTCCACGGCCGGGTGGCATAGTCGGACATGGTCAGCCCCAGCAAGAGAAGAAGAAAAAACACCGCCGCGATCACGACCAGCTTGGTCAGCTTTTCGCTGGCATGCCAGACGTGCATGAAGAAGAGCGCGACCAGCGTAGCTTTGATCGTCGCGATACCCAGGGCCACGGCCGCATTGAAGGGGCCTAGTTCGATGAAGGCGGCTTTGTAAGTAACGAACGTGCCCACGAGCAGCGCTGCCCAGATACCGAAATACATTTTCAGTGGCGACGATTTTGCCGATGCAGATACAGAAGAATGTTCAGACATTGCCAGCCTCATGGATGACGGTCGATCAGGTAAAGCAGCGGAAAAAGGTAGATCCAAACAATGTCAACGAAATGCCAGTAGAGGCCGCCGATTTCGACCGGCGTGTGCCACTCCGGCGTGAAGCGCCCCTTCCACGCCATCGTGAAAAGCCAGGAAAAAATACCCAGGCCGATGATCATGTGCAGCGCGTGCAGGCCCGTCATGACAAAGTAAAGCGAGAAAAATATCTGCGCGTGGCGCGGGTTCGCGAACTGCCCAGGGTGCCCGGGGATGGGCACGTTCTCGAAACTAAAAGAAGCGCCCGGAACGTGATGTTCTTCAAACTTGTCTTTGTACTCGATCGCCTTGATACCGAGAAATGCGAGTCCCAGGATCATCGTAATCCCGAGCATCACAACCAAAAGCATGCGCCGAGCGGTTTGCGCCGCCCAGACCGCAAGCACCACCGTCAGACTGCTGCAGATGAGCACTGCCGTGTTCGTCGCGCCGAGGGTCGCGTCGATGGACTTGCTGGCGGCGCCGAAATCGCCGAAGTACCACCGGCGGTAAACCAGGTAGGCGCAGAACAGGCCGCCGAAAAACATGACCTCCGTGGCCAGGAAGACCCACATCCCCAGGCTCGCGGCATCGCGCTGTTGCTGAGGCTCGGCGAAGTGATGCAAGAGCTCCGGGTGGTGCTCTTCTCCGTGTTGCAGTCCGACCAGGGTGCTATCGGCCAACGGGGACCTCCTGCGTGCGGGGCGGCGCGTCTAATTCCTCGTAGTTATAAGCCTCCCAGGTGACAACCGGCTCTTCATCGAAGTTGAAGGTCGGCGGCGGAGAAGCAGTCTTCCACTCCAGCCCGGCTGCATTCCAGGGGTTGTCCGGCGCCGGTTTCCCATAACGCATCGACCACAGAAAATAGACCATGGGCAGTAGATAGCCAACTCCGAGGACGGTGGCGCCCGCGGTCGACAACACGTTTAATATCTGGAACTCCGGCATGTGGCTGTAATCGTAGTAACGCCGTGGCATGCCCATATAGCCGAGCAGGAATTGCGGGAAAAAAGTGAGGTTGAACCCGATAAAAACAACCAGGGCAGCCAGCCGCGCCCAACCCTCGGGATAAAGCCGCCCGGAAATCTTGGGCCACCAGAAATGCAGTCCCCCGAGATAGCCCATCAATGCCCCGCCCACCATGATGTAGTGAAAATGAGCCACTACGAAGTACGTATCGGTAACGTGGACGTTGATTCCAAGCGCGGCTAGAAACAGCCCAGTGAGGCCGCCCACGCTAAACAACCCGAGGAAGCCGAAAGCGTAGAGCATGGGCGCATCGTAATGGATGGAGCCCTTATATAGAGTGGCGGTCCAGTTGAAAACTTTGATAGCTGACGGCACCGCCACGGCATAGCTCAGGAAGGAAAATACCAGAGCAGCGTAGACCGAGATACCAGCCACGAACATGTGGTGGGCCCATACCAGGAAGCCGAAAACAGCGATGGCAATCGAGGAAAAGGCTACAAAGTGATAACCGAAGATGCGCTTGCGCGAGAAGCAAGCGATAACCTCGCTGATCACGCCCATCGACGGCAGAATCATGATGTAGACGGCGGGATGGGAATAGAACCAAAACAGATGCTGAAACAAAACCGGATCGCCGCCGAGTTTGGGATCGAAGATGCCGAGATGTAGCGCGCGTTCCGCCGCAACCAGCACAATCGTGACCGCAACCACCGGCGTACCCAGGAGCTGAATGATGCTGGTGGCGTAGTGCGCCCAGATGAATAGCGGCAGGCGCGACCACGTCAGCCCGGGCGCGCGCATGCGGTGGATGGTGACCACAAAGTTGAGGCCGGTGAGGATGGATGAAAATCCCGAAATGAAGATTGCGAGTCCGGCTTCGACTATTTTCGTGTTCGTAAAGTTGGTGCTTAATGGGGCGTAAAACGTCCAACCTGTATCCACGCCTCCGGTTAGCATGCAGTGCAGCATCATCAAGCCCGCGATGATGTAGAGATACCAGCTCAGCAGGTTAATGCGGGGGAAAGCCAAATCCTTCGCCCCGATCATAAGGGGCACAAGAAAGTTCCCCAGCACAGCGGGAATCGACGGTATCAGAAAAAAGAAGATCATGACCATGCCATGCATGGTGAAGAGTTTGTTGTAAGTGTCGGCCTGCACCAGATCGCCCGCGGGAGTGAGCAACTCGAGGCGGATGAGCAGCGCGAAAAAGCCTCCAATAAAAAAGAAGAACGTGATAGAGATGAGATAGAGCAGCGCGATGCGTTTGTGGTCGGTGGTCAGCAACCACGACCACACTCCGTACTTCGCGTTCAAGTAGGTTTCGCGTTCAACGGGTTGAGTCGTCGCGATCGGCATACTCATTGCACCTGGCTTCCATTCAGTTTGGCGTCGGGCTCGATCTTTGATTGCAGCCCGCTTTGCGCATGGTCACGAGTCGGCGGAACCGGGGGAGCGGCCGTCCGTGCCGTGGCCTTATTGCTTTCAGCGGAAGCGCCCGGTTTCACCGCGGAGAGCGACTTGATATAGGCGACCAAAGCATTGACCTGCTCTTCGCTGACCAAACCCTGGAACGTGGGCATGATGGGCTGGAATCCCTTCACCCGCTTCGCTCCGGGGTCGAGGATGCACTCACGGACATAATTCTCGTCGGCGGTTACGGTGCGTCCGTCTTCCAGTTGCACCGGCTTCCCGAAAATTCCCTGTAGGTTGGGACCGCGTCCCTGCGCGTCCGTACGATGACAGGTGGAGCAGCCCAGTTCGGCGAACACTTTCTCCCCCGTCGCCGAGAGCGGACCGGTCGAGCCGCCGCTCATCCACGCCTCATACTGCGCCGGTTCCAGAACCACAATCGAGCCGACCATGCCGGAGTGCTGAGTGCCGCAGTATTCCGCGCAGAATAAATGATACGTCCCGGGCTTGGTGGCCCGGAACCATTCCACCGTGTAGCGGCCGGGCAATACGTCCTGCTTGATGCGGAAGGCGGGAATGTAGAAGCTGTGGATCACGTCCTGCGAAGTCATGATCAGTTTCACATCTCGTCCTACCGGGACGTGAAGCTCATTGATCTCGCGCTGACCTTCGGCGTGTTCCAGCTTCCACATCCACTGCTTCGCCACCACATAAACTTCGGTTGCGTCGGAGGGCGGTGTGCGCTCTTTGAAGTAAACCACCGCTCCCCATGCGAAGATCACCATGAATACGAGAAACGGAATCGTGCTCCATGTGATCTCCAGCGGCTTGGAACCTTCGATCTGTTCCGCGAGAACGCCGGGTCGGTGACGGAAGCGGGCAGCAAAGAAGATGACCAGGACAAACACCAGTAGGGCCATCATCCCGGTCACGATGAGCAGGAAAATATAGAGAGCGTCTACCCGGCTCGCCATGGTGGAAGCCTGCTGCGGCCATAATGGAAAATTATTGAGCATACCGTGTCTTCGTCGCCGTCTTCCTGATCACTGTCTTCCTGGTCACTGAGAGATCCAGCCGCCACAGAATAAAAAGAAAAGTGCCCAGCATGAGAATCGTCGCGGCCGCCGACAGCCGCAAAATTCTGGTTACCACGGCGCCGTACTTCCCGGTCTCAGGATTGTAGTGATAGCAGTAGAGCAGCACCGCGTCCACGGCATTGCCGATCTTGCCCTGAGAAGCCTCCACCAGCCCCATGCGCAAATCCTTTGGAGGAAAATCCACCCCGTAGAAGTAGCGAGAGATTCGGCCTTGCGGCGTAAGCACCATGATGGCGGTGGCGTGCGCATACTGATTGCTTTTCGCGTCGTACTGATATTGAAAGCCGACTGCCTTCGTCAGCGCGTTAATCGATTCCGGCTGGCCCGTGAGGAAATGCCAGCCCGCAGCAGCGTTGGCACGCCCGTAGCGTTTGACATAATCGATCTTCTTGGCTGTGGCCATCTCAGGAGTTTCTCGCGGATCGAAGCTCACGGTGATCACGTCAAATTCATTCCCCACATCGAACTTCACCAGCCGCATGGCGCTGGCAAGTCCAGCCAAAGCTTCGCCGCACAACATGGTGCAGTTGTAGTAGACGAGATTGAGGATCAGCGGCTTGTGGCCGAAATAATCTCCCAGCTTCACGGTCTTACCGGTGTCGTCGCGGAACGTGAGATCGGGCGGCACCTGCGCGTCGAGGTGTTGCTCAATGCCGACGTTTTCCAGCCGCGGAGGCCGCGTGCTCGCCGGCGGCGCCATGATGCCGTTGTTCATCTGCGCCACAGCGGAAGCAGCGAACAGCATGATCAGCGGCAACACGCGCGCCACGGAAATCGAATTCTTGCTCTTGCTACTCACTGCTTGCCACTTTCTTTTACACTCGCAGTCTTGATCGCATCTTTCTTTTCATCGACGCCACTGGCCGCGCCTTGCGGACGAACCGGAAGTCCTCGCTGCGCAATCAAATCCATGGCGCGTTCGATCGGAATCCGCACCACGCCGGCTTTTTCGTCTACCCAGCCGTAGCTGTAGAGCGCCCTCTCTTCCTTCATACGGATTCCATTCAGCTGCCCGCGCTCGTCTTCCTCCAGCTTGGGGTCGGGAAAAACATGCTGCGGATATCCCGGGGCAACATGCCGAGTATCCTCAGGAACACTGCTGACCAGCGGGCTCACCGCGGGCTGCGACACCTTCTCGCGATGATCGAGAAATTCATACAGGCCTCGAAGACCGAAAAGGCACAGTACGGTCGCCACTGCCAGGCCCAGCAGGAAATAAATAATCCCGCCCGGCATCAGGTCCTGGTGCTCGAAGCCGCCATTCTCGGCCGCGTTCCCGTGTTTGATCTCGTCAGTCATGAACGATTGCTCGCGTTCTTCCGGACACCGGTTTTGCGAAAACGTTCCCGTTGCTCATGGCGTTCCTTGCGAGTGCACATGATGCGCTGGTAGCAACACTTCATGCGCATCCTGGTCATAGGCCGGCAGCAGGGGCAGCGCACCCAGGTTGCGGAAGAAATACCACAGCCAGATTCCTCCAATGGCGATCGGCACAACCACGTCGGCCACGGTTACAGTTAAAGTTTTCGAAAAATTCGGCTCGATAATCCAGAATAGGTCGAGATAACGAATCAGCATCAGCCAGGTCGCGAGCCAGACCAGTTTTCGGATGTCGCGTTTGAAAGGTCGCGACAGCAGCGTCGCGAACGGGATGACAAAGCCGAACAGCACCAGAATCAGCCCAATCGACTGCCAGCCACCATGCAACCGCCGCATATAAAAGGTGATTTCAGAAGGCAGATTACCCGCCCAGATGATCAGCCACTGCGAGAAGTTAAAGTAGGCCCAGACCATAGTGAAGGCCAGCATCCATTTGCCGTGATCGTGGACAAAATCGGGCGTTAGCATCTCCGACATCGGCTTGTGATCGAAAAGGATGCGCTCGACGACCACCGCGAAGCACATCGCCGAAAGCACTTCCCCGATCAGAATCACCAGGCCAAAGATGGTCGAGATCCAGCTCGGATCGAGCGACATGATCCAATCGATGGCAGCGAACGAGATGGTAAATCCGTAAAGAATAAGGCCGGGTCCACTGACTGCCTTGAAACGCCCCGAATTATCCGGAGCGCCAGCTTGGTCAGTTTGCTTCGACCACTTCGACAGCAGGAACGAGAGCACGTTCCAGACCGCGAAATAAAATATGGCGCGAACAATAAAGCCATTCACCGTGAGATAAGTTTGCGTGAGCTGTTCGAGATGTTCGCGGAGACGCTTGTCTTCAATGTTGCCGAGGGGTTGCGCCCAGATGTAGAGCCGGCGTATCCCGAAAATTACTGGAATAAAGAGCACGGCCAGCAGCGGCACCGTGCGCATGGCCGCGCCCAGAATGCGGCGGATCACCGTGCCCCAGCCTCCGCCGGTCAGGTGCCGAATCATCAGAATCGCCATCGAACCCAGCGCCACCCCCAGCCAGCACATGAAGCCGAGCAGGTATGCGCGATAGAACTCGTCGGGACGAACGAAGGCAAGCGCTCCGGCAATCACGGCGAACACTACGCCGATGACGAGCGAGCGCTGAGAAACTTTTCTCACCACCTCCGGGGCGGTCAAATCGAGATGTGGAGTGGCCGCGGCGCTCATTGTCGATCCTCTGATTTCGAACTAGCTCGGGGCGCCATCACCGGCAGCGTCGCGCCCGAACCGGGGTCGCCGCGAAACTGCGGTGCTTCCGAGGGCACCGTTTGTCCCGCGGGCACGTCGGCGCTGGTTGCGTTCTGACTGAGTTGCAACGCCCGGACGTAAGCCACGATATTCCAGCGATCACGCGGCGGAATCTGCGAGGCGTAATCAGGCATGATTCCAAAGCCGTTGGTGATTACGTCATAGAAGTAACCCAGCGGCTCTTTCTGCAGTCGCGGAATGTGATACGACGGCGGCTTGCGCGCAAACCCGCGCGACGGAATGAACCCGTTGCCATCGCCCACTTGCGAGTGACAGGGAGCGCAATAAATGTTGTAGCGCTCGCGACCGCGTTGCAGAACTTCCAGGGTCACAGGAAACGGCATGTAGTCGCCCGGAGTGTTGCCCGTTTTGCCGGTGTAGAAATATGTGTCCTCATGCAGCTGCCCGCGGGCCACCGTGCCCTCCACCGGCGGGCGCTCGGAGCGCTGATCGGCAAAAAAGTCGCTGCGCGAGAGTGGATTCAAACGCGGCTGCACGTGCATGTCAATGCGGCACCCGCACAGCAACGCAATCGCTGCCGGTAGAGTTGCGATCGAAATTTGGCGAAGGCGCGGCATTCTAGCCCGGCACCTCCGAAATCGAACGCGGCCCAAGCCTTTGCAGAAAATCGAAGGTGCCGGCCGCATCGTACTTGGGATCGGAAGAAAACACGATCAGGAAGAACCGGTCTTTCGACGCCAGCGCAAAACGCGGCACGTTGAACACCGGGTGATAGGGCATGGGCAAGCCGTTCAGCGCCAGCATCCCGAATACCGCCGAGATGCCGGCAAACAGAATCGTCATCTCGAAGGTGATCACGATAAACGACGGCCAGGAGTGATAAGGCTTGCCGCCAATGTTGAGCGGATAGTCGACGGCGGACATCCAGTACTGCATCAGATAGCCGGTGAGCCCGCCGACAATCCCTCCAATCAGCACCACGAGGGGAACTTCATCGTGGTCAAAGCCAATTGCCTCAGCCAGGCCTTCGATGGGAAATGGGCTGTAAGCGTCGATCTTCTTGTAGCCTGCTTGATGCGTACTGCGCGCCGCCTCCACCAGAGCGGTGGCGGAATCGAACTCCGCGATCATGCCGTAAATCGGATCGCGCTTCATTCCTTCACCTCCGCTTCCGGCAGCAGGGTTCGCATCTCAAAGATCGAGATCATGGGCAGCAGGCGCACGAACAGGAAAATAGCCGCCAGGAACATGCCGATCGTTCCGATGTAAGTCATCCAGTCCCAACGCGTGGGGTAATACATTCCCCAGGACGAAGTCAGGAAATCGCGGTGCAGACTAACCACCACGATGATGAAGCGCTCCAACCACATGCCCACCAGAATCACGCCGGAAACCAGGAACAAAGCGACCGGGGTGGTGCGCAGCTTGCGAATCCACAGCACCTGCGGGATGAAAATGTTGCAGATCAGCAGCGACCAGTAAGGGATGGCATAAGGCCCGTGCAGCCGGTTCCAGATCGTGAAGGCGTCGTAGCGGTCGCCGCTGTACCAGCCCATGAACGCCTCGATGCCATAGCCGTACGCCACGATCAATCCCGTGGCCAGCATGACCTTCGCCGCATTCTGCAGATGAAGCTCGGTGATGAAATCTTCCAGGCCATAGATCTTGCGGATGGGAATTGCCAGCATCAGCACCATGGCAAATCCGGAGTAGATGGCGCCGGCAACGAAGTAAGGCGGAAAAATAGTTGTATGCCAGCCCGGGACAATGCCCACGGCAAAGTCAAAGCTCACTACGGTGTGCACCGAGAGCACCAGCGGCGTGGCCAGTCCGGCCAATAACAGATAAGCCGTTTCGTAACGGTGCCAATGTCGCGCCGATCCGCGCCAGCCCATTGAAAGCATGCCGTAAGCGATTCTGGCGACGGGATGCGTGGCCCGATCGCGCAGCGTCGCCATGTCAGGAATCAAGCCGATGAACCAGAACATCGCCGAGATGGTGGCGTAAGTGGATACCGCGAAAACGTCCCACATCAGCGGGCTGCGAAACTGCGGCCAAACCCCCATGGTGCTCGGATAGGGAAACAGCCAGTACGCCAGCCATGGACGCCCAACGTGAATGGCCGGGAAAATTCCGGCGCAAGCCACGGCAAAAAGCGTCATGGCTTCAGCAAAGCGGTTGATGGAGTTGCGCCACGACTGCCGCAGCAAAAGAAGGATGGCCGAGATGAGCGTGCCGGCGTGGCCGATGCCGATCCACCACACAAAATTAACGATGGCAAAGCCCCAGCCGATGGGGATCGTCACGCCCCAAATCCCTATGCCTTTCAGCACCAGATAGCCGATGGCATAGAGCAGCATCATCGTCATTAGAAACGCAACCCCGAAGCCCACAAACCATCCGTTCGAGGCGGGACGGGTCAGCACAATCGCGCTGATTTTTTCCGTCACCGTGCCGAAGGTGTAGCCCGGCTCGATCACTGGAGCTTGCGTGTCCACCGCTATTTTGTTTTGCTCGTCCATGCTCGTGTTCGTATCAGGCCATGCCTTCAGGCATGCCCGTCATCGACGCCTACGACTTCAGCTCCGGATTCGGATTGCTTATTTCCGCGAGATACGTGGTCCGCGGGCGAGTGTTCAGTTCGCCGAGCAGACTGTAGTTTCGCGCCTGCGCCTTCAATTTAGAAACCTTGCTGTTCGGGTCGTTGATATTGCCGAACACGATCGCGCCCGCCGGACAGGACTGCTGACACGCAGTCTGCAATTCGTCATCGTTGATCTTGATTGTTTTGCCTTCACGCACCGAAGCGGTTTCGGCGTCGATGCGGTGCTCGTTGATGCGCTGCACGCAGTAGGTGCATTTCTCCATCACTCCCCGGCTGCGCACGCTGACGTCGGGGTTGCGCATCATCTTGTACTGCGGAGTCTCCCAGTCCTGGAAGAGCAGGAAGTTAAAACGCCGGACCTTGTAAGGACAGTTGTTCGAGCAGTAGCGTGTGCCCACGCAGCGGTTGTAGACCATGTCGTTCAGGCCTTCGCTGGAATGGTTGGTCGCGCCCACGGGGCAGACCACTTCGCAGGGCGCGTTCTCGCACTGCTGGCAAGGCACGGGCTGGAAAAACGCTTTGGGATTGTCACGATCTCCCTGGTAGTAAGCGTCGACGCGAATCCAGTGCATGTGGCGGCCAATGACGGTCTGCTCTTTGCCGACCACGGCGATGTTGTTCTCCGACTGGCAGGCGATCATGCAGTTGTTGCAGCCCACACAGGAGTTCAGATCGATCGCCATACCCCAGGCGTATTCTTCTTCTTTGTATGGATAGGGCTTGTAAAGCGTGAGCCCGGGCGCCGGCTCTTCTCCCTTCGCGAAGTCCGGCTCCTTGCGATATTCCTCAAGCGTGGTTTCGCGGACCAGAGGCCGATGGCCACCATCGGGCGTGTCCATCGATTGATATCCTTGCGTGGAGGCAAGCTTATAAGTTTCTCCCGTCTTGCGAATCTGTAGGCCGGTGGCGATCCAGGGCGCGGCGGTCGTGCGGAGTGCGTACGCATCGAACCCTTGCGCCGTTCCGACTCGGCCGGCGCGTTTGCGGCCGTAGCCTAACGTCACGGTGACGGAGTTGTCGGGATGACCTGCCTGAATCCAGACCGGGCCCGTGACTTTCTTGCCATTCAGTTCGAGTTCGACAACGTCTTCTACCTTGATCTGCAGCCGCTCCGCCATCTTCGGACCGATAAGGATGGCGTTGTCCCAGGTGAGCTTGGTCATGGGCTTGGGCAGTTCCTGCAGCCAGCCATTGTTGGAGAATTGCCCGTCGTAGATGGTGGGGTCGCGGCGGATGTTGAGCTCAATGGTGTTTGGGTCGCCCCAGCCAGCGGTAGTCTCAGCCAGCTTCGCTGTCAGGTTTTTGAGAGCGTAAGTCGTACCGTCGATCCAGCCGTCGTGCAGCGACTTGCGCCAGAAGGCTTCGAAGTCCGAGCCGGTGTGCTGCTTCTGCCAGAAGGTGCGCACCAGATCGTAGCCCGCGGCGTCGCCTTGTCCGGCGAGTAGCGCGATAAATTCAAGCGGGCTCTTTCCGTTGTAGAGCGGCGCAATCAGCGGCTGAATAATACTGACGGTCCCGTCGCAAGCTCTAGCATCACCCCAAGCTTCGAGTTCGTGAGCCTGACCAATATGCCACTGACACAATTCGGCGGTTTCGTTCTGATAGGGCCCGAGATGCACGCGCAGAGGAACTTTGCCGTTCTTGAGGACGCCCGCGAAATCGAGGTCACCGGGTGCGTCGTAGGCCGGGTTGCCGCCTAGAATTATCAGCAAATCGACTCTACCGTCCCCGATCTCGACGGCCAACTCCCGAATCGATTGCGCCTGATTTATAGGATTGGCGTCGACGGGGTCAGTGTAGAAAACAGTCTTCCCAACATTCCCTAACGCCTGATTCATCGCGTGGGCTAACGCATGTATAACGGGTGGCTGGTGTTCACCAGGAATAATGAGGCTTGCTCCCTTGTGATCGGCTAAATCTGCGCTAACACCCTTTGCGAATGAGCTCTCTTGATCGCTCCAGGAGGCCGATGGATCAACACCGATTTGCACGCCTCCCCCGTTTAATCTCATGGAAAGTGGTGCGTTGAACCCGCGCGCAAAATTTTCGACGTCGACAGCCCGCATCGGCAGCCGATGATCCGCCTTCGCCCCCGTCGTGGTCGGCGTGCTCTCGACCACATACAGCCGGTTCATGTTGCCGTCGGGATTGCGGCGCTTGGCGAAGTCGCGGATGTAGCGGACATTGCCCGGAAAACCTGCATACAGGAAGTCGGCGTCGAGCGAGACGATCACGTCGGCTTTCTCGAAGTCGTATCGCGTCTCGACCGGCTGTCCGAAGGCCAGCTTCGCGCCTTCGAGCACGTTGTCGCGATTGACCGGCTCATACACATGCCACTTGGCCTGCGGATAAATTTTCAGAAAGTTGCGCAGTTGATCAGCCAGCGTGGGCGAAGAAATGGTCGGCGTAAGAATGCGGATGCCCGTGCCCTGCAGCGCCTTCTGCGCGCTGAGCGGCCCGCGAATCGCCGTCAGAAACGATTGCCAGGAGCGCTGGTCGCCCATCGACACCACGCTCTGCGAACGGTCAGGATCGTACATGCCCAGAATCGAAGCCTGCGCAAAAATATCGGTGCCGCCGAGCGACGCTGGATGCCGGTCGTTACCCTCAATCTTGGTAGGACGCCCCATATGGCTCTCCACCAGCAACGGACTGGCGTAGCCACCGAGCGTCATCGCGGTGGCGTAGAACATGGGGCGGCCGGGAATCACATCTTCAGGCTGGCGCACGTAGGGGACAATCGGCTCGAGCGGCAGGCGCACGCATCCCGTCATTCCGGCCAGCGCCATTGATGCGCCCATCACTCTCAGGAAGCCGCGACGCGAAACCGAATCCACCCACTCGGAAGCGCCTTTAGGAAATTCGCGATGCAAGGCTTCCTGGAATGCAGGGCTGCCGGCAAGCTCTTCGAGGCTGCGCCAATACTCTGGACCGTTTTTTTGATCGGCTGCCGGTCCAGTGATTTCTTCCAGACGCGCGCGCACGGAGGCCAGATCGAGTTTGCCTTTCTTGCTGGGGCAAACCTCTTCGGTTTCTGCGCGCTTGCCTTTGTCGTCCTTCGTCATTCCGTAGCCGCCGTGATGGGCGGGAGCGTTGTGCCGTCCCTACGGGACTCGTTCCCCATTTCCTATCTGACTCGACACTTACGTGCCGGGCCATCTTATGCAGCCCCTTCGGGGCTTCTCACCGATGACACGTATTGCAACTGGTGATGTCCCCCACGCTCCGCACTCCGTATTCCTTTACCAGAGCCAACCCCAGCTCGTCCTGGTCGGTGTAGTTCCGTCCATCCACGACCACCGGGTTCCTCGCCGTCGGCGGTTGATAGCGCATGTTGAACACCTGATCGCGCGGGCGCAGGTTCTTCTCCGGAGCGCGATGGCAATTCAGGCACCACTCCATCTGCAACGATTCCTGCTGATACATCAGCGGCATCTGGTCGACTGGGCCGTGGCAGGTGTTGCACCCCACTCCTTTATTGATATGAATGCTGTGATTGAAATAAACAAAGTCCGGCAGCTGGTTTACCCGCGTCCACTGCAACGACTGCCCGGTGCGGTAACTGGCCCGCACCGGCTCCAGCAGCTGTGCATTGGTCCAGATTTGCGAGTGGCAATTCATACAAGTCTTCGTGGGAGGGATGCCCGCGAAGCTCGAATTCTCCACCGAGGTGTGGCAGTAGCGGCAATCGATCCCCAGTCCAGCCACATGGTGCTGGTGGCTGAAGGGCACCGGTTGCGGCTTCCGCACCCCAGCATAGGTAATGTAAGGCGAACGCTGCACCTCCATCGCCATCCATCCCAGCGCAGCGACCACGAAGACCGCGCCAAAAATTGTGGCTCGGGACAGAGTGTTGGTGCTGCGATGAAAGATCTGCGGCATGCTTATGGAAATCTTTAGGACTGAGATGTCTCGTCAGCCACGTTGGGGTACGGTCTAAGCCGAAAAAATTGTTCCCCAGATTTTCGGCAACCAACAGGAAAACTCAGGATTATAAATACTTCGCGGTTAGTTGTCGCGGGTTTTCCCACCACCGCGAGAAAAAAATCCCGGAACTGAACAAGGCTGAAAAATCGTGCCTTCTTTTTTAACCGCCTGGCATCTAAGCCGGCTACCGCAGGTTCATCACCAGCAGTTTGGGCTCGGTCATTTCTTCGATGGCGTACCGCACTCCCTCGCGGCCAAGGCCAGAGTCTTTAACTCCGCCATAAGGCATATGGTCGATGCGGAACGACGGGATGTCCCCGGCGATTAACGCGCCCACCTCCAGCTCCTCGTAGGCCAGAAAAAGCAGCTTCACATCGCGGGTGAACAAACCCGCCTGCAGCCCGTAGTTGGAGTTATTGATGCGGCGGAGAGCCTCGTCAAAATTCTGGTAGGGCTCGACGGTCACGACCGGGCCAAAAATCTCCTGGCAATTCACCTTCATCTCGGCTTTGGTGCTGGTCAATACGGTCGGCTCAACGATGGAACCGCGGCGGCCGCCGCCGCACAGCAGTCGAGCTCCGGAGCGGACCGCCTCCTCCACCCAATTCGTGACGCGGATGGCGTCGCTCTCCCGAATCAGCGGACCAAGGTCGGTCGCTTCATCCATGGGATCGCCGGTTTTCAGTTTCTTTACTCCTTCAACCAGCAGATCGG
>Ga0074045_10001932_pt1 | contig 19660 bp, 17 predicted proteins | sample BogForMeECP23OM2_FD_94442 | JGI IMG/M metagenome (GOLD analysis project Ga0074045, IMG submission 94442) | Bog forest soil microbial communities from Calvert Island, British Columbia, Canada - Bog Forest MetaG ECP23OM2 | ecosystem: Environmental > Terrestrial > Soil > Wetlands ...
AACGTCATCGACAATGCCTTTGATTGTGGCTTCATCAGCCTGTAGACCGCTGGCATGGGATTTCAATGCTGTCGTGGCGTTGGTAAAACTTGCGTCATCGGCCGAATTTTGGGCATGCAATAGCTCGGAAAGAAATGAATCAAGATTGTTAAATTCATTCGAGAGCTTTATCGCCGTTAGCGAGTCGTTTGCTGCGTTTATTTGTTGTTTAAGTAAGTTTTCTGCGGCACGAATGTTATCAATAGCACTGGCGAGATTTATTTGTTGGCTGGGTGTTGGCATGATAAGTATCCTCCTAAAAAAGTATTATTATTTGGAAGAATTAAATAACGTGACAGCTTGTTGAGCTCGGCTGATCAAATCAGAAATCTCGGGAATTGCCCCTCCGTTCTTTGCATTGGCAAGGGCTTGGTTGGCGGCAACCAATGCATCAAGGGCCTTATTGAGCTGATCAGCATTTTGAGGTGAGGGGAAGATTGAAGGAATAAAGTTATGAGCTTCAACAACATCGAGGAAGCTTGCCACACCCCTAGTTTCACGAGACTTAAGAACGGCTGCTTTTAATTGATTGGAAAAAGCTGTTTTCTTACTTTCGAGGCCAATGATGTCATTTGTGTTTTCATTCTTTAGTTCGGCAACGACGGTGGTTAGTTCTTGCTGCACGGCAGAAGCGGCTTCTTTGATTTCTTTGTACTTAGTATGGTCAAGGATCATGCTGGTGATAGCCACTACAGCCGCATTAAGTGCTGAAGTATCAGTTGACGTGACGGCGGTAAAACCCTGTTGCTTAGCTAGGTTTTGAATATTGCTGGCTACACTTTTCGAGTTTGTGCTTAGATTTGTGTCATCGGTACCATTTGCCAGTGTCTGAATCGCATCAGCATATAGAGTAATGGTATCCATTAGCTTTTGTCGAATTGCCAACTGGTCGTCAGTCAGTTCCTTATTGGTGCAGGGCTCCATGAGATCAAATGGAATCTGTTGACCCTGTGAAAAGTCGAATGCTTTTTCATAGAAATTTCGGTTGCATTCGGCTGCTTGCACTTGATGGAACAAACTCATCTGCGCTGTGCTCACAGAATGCGCACCTTGATCAAACTTGGTGACAGTATCCTGCATTTGGGTAAGCCCAGCGCACCCAGAGAGTGCGAAAGCAGTGACAATAATAATCAATGTATTTTTCACTTTAATACTCCTTTCGTTAAAAGCCCACGATCTTGTGTAGAATTTATCTGCCCTCAGCACTTGTACCATATATTAGAACTCAGGAATTTTGAGGGTTCCCTTAAATTGACATCGCACACTAATAAATGATTGAAGAATATAATATTCAATAAGATAAGAAATTGTCAATCCCTCGAAAGAGGGATTTTGATAAATCTTTAAATAGAAATTGCACACATAGGAGATAAAAAACATGGTATGCCTAGAAATGAAGAGGCGCAATTATGAGTTGTTGCGGGAATCCGCAAAAAGACATTGTTGAGAAACAAAATATTATTTGTATATCAATTAAATATTGATTATCACTTGAAAGAAAGCAGACAAGTTTATATTGCCGTATGCTATGTTACAGGAAGGAGGAAATATTCCACAAACATAGAAACCAAGTCATTACGCATATGTATGTTTCGCCCTATATTCAATGCATATTGCCTGCTATAATCCATTAGGTTGAGCATTGTTCAGGTCATGCGGTTACTTTGCGCTTGGTGCTTTGCTCCATTTCCCAAATTTCAGCACAAACTAGTCTTTCATACGCGGAAAGCCACCTTACAGCATTATAAAAACATAACTTTAACACGATATCATAATGTGTATATGCTTATTATGATTCAATATATTTATTAAAAGCATTGTATTGTGCTGTCTGAACATTATATTTAACGATCACTTACTTTCGGTGTTAGTGTAAAGATCGCAAAATCAGACGAAAAGTGCAGATGATGACGTAGAATAATGATCCAAGAAATGCAATCTCTTGTGGGGGATAGCGTGGGGGATTAAAAAAAATCAATTAATAAAAGATTAAAATATATGTATAACTATTTGATTTATATTTGGTAGTCCCACAGGGAGTTGAACCCTGGTTTCCGGCGTGAGAGGCCAGCGTCCTAACCACTAGACGATGGGACCAGAGAATAGCCGGGGTCTAAGATTCTAACCTGGGTAGTATGGTTCAGAGTCCTGAGTCCTATCGCTGGACGTTCCCCGGTAATGTGAAAAGTTGAGCGAAACTATCTATGCAATTCAATTAAAAAAGTCAAGATGAAATTGCCGCGATTTTAGATCATCTAGTTATTGCTGAATCTGCGCATCAGTGCCTGATGCAATATAGGCAACAGCGTCGTTAATCCTTTTAATCACCCGATCCTTGCCCAGTGTAACCATAACTTCGTCAATACCGGGACTTACGGTTTTACCGGTGAGAGCCACCCGTAGCGGCTGAGCGATCACCTTGAACTTTATATCGCGTTCCACAGTGAAAGCTTTGAGGAATTCTTCAATGTCTTCTTTGCTGAAAGTTTTCACCGCCGGTATCGCTGCAACTATTGCTTTCAAATGGGTGAGAATGTCAGGCACCAGAAATTTTTGTGCCGCTTGTTCTTCATACTGGACTTTATCTGTAAAATAGAAATCGGCGGCGGCAGCCAGTTCCACCAGAGTTTTTGTTCGCGGTTGCAAGTCGATAATAACTTTTTTAGTAAAAGCGGCATCGCCGGTATTTATCTTTGACGGCCACAGGGGCTTCATTTCTTCCAGCAGACGATCGGAATCGGCATCCTTTATATAATGAGCGTTAAGCCAAAGGAGTTTTTCGGGGTTGAAGACAGCGGGTGATTTACCAACTGCGTCCAGACTGAAAAGCTCAACCAATTGTGAAAGCGAAAAAATTTCCTGATCGCCATGAGACCAGCCGAGGCGCACCAGATAATTGACAAGCGCTTCCGGCAGGAAACCCATTTCCCTGTAGGCCATGACCGAAGTTGCGCCATGTCGTTTGCTAAGACGTGCTTTATCGCTTCCCAGAATCATCGGGACATGGGCGAATTTGGGTACCTCAAAACCCAGCGCCTGATACATTAAAATCTGGCGTGGCGTGTTGTTGACGTGGTCATCGCCGCGGATTACATGGGTGATGTTCATAAGAGCGTCATCAATGACCACGGCAAAATTATATGTAGGGTAGCCGTCGCCGCGCTCGATTATCAAATCGTCAAGTTCTTCATTGTTAAAAAAAATATTGCCTTTAATCAGATCTTCTACAATTGTAACACCGTCCTGCTTACCGCGAAAGCGCACGACGCTGTTTGCCGATTTGCTTAATTTTTTATCGCGGCAGGTGCCGTCGTACTTCGGTTTCTTTCCTTCGGCAAGGGCTTGTTTTCTTTTTGCTTCCAGGGCTTCGGCTGTGCAGGTGCAGTAGTAGGCTTTATCTTCCTTAATTAACTTCAGCACCATCTCTCTGTGCAAATCTACACGTTGTGCCTGAAAATACGGGCCTTCGTCCGAGTTTAATCCCAGCCAGGCCATTGCATTCAGTATCGCTTTTGTTGATTCATCAGTAGAGCGTGTCTGATCTGTATCCTCAATCCGCAAAACAAATTTTCCGCCGTTGTGGCGGGCATAAAGCCAATTAAAAAGAGCGGTTCGCGCTCCACCGATGTGTAAAAAGCCTGTTGGCGAAGGCGCGAAACGGGTTCTGATTTTTTCCATTATTCTATTTTCCTATGTTTTTTGTAACCTTATAGGATTGAGATCATCCTTTTGTCAAGCACCTTGATCTTTTGCCAATTTAAAATCGCCTGTTTAATCCTTCATTAAAACAAACAAATTATGCTTGACAACAAAAGGAATTTATAATTAACTCCACCGATTATTAATAAGGCAAAATTTTTAAAAGACAGCAGGCTTTTGATGGCTAATTCTTTGAAAATCAACGTATTTCTTATCCCGGAGGAAGGACAAAGCTTCATCTTTTCCGAAGATAATGCCTGGTTTAAAGAATGCTTTAAAGATAGCGAAAGCACTGATTTTACACTGGATAGGGTTGATGTAAACTGCCTGGTCACAAATACTTCAGGCACTGTTTTTATTAAAGGTTCGTTTTCCGCACAAATTGATATTTGCTGTAGCCGTTGTTTGGAGAAAACAAAACTGTCCATTGGCGCTGATTTCGCTTATACGTTAATTCCAGCAAAAGCTGAAACGAGGGAAGATTTAGAGCTTACGCCGGAAGAATTGGAAGTAAGTTACTATAAAGGCGATTTTATTGATCTTGGGCCTATTATCTGTGAGCAAATAATTTTGCAGATACCGATTAAAGCGCTTTGCAGTGAGGAATGCAAGGGTTTGTGCCCGCGGTGCGGCGCTAATTTGAATACTTCTTCCTGTAATTGCCACTTAAATTTTGTTGATAATCGCATGGCTGTATTAAAAGATTTTACGATAAAAAATTAACTATAAAGAAGGATAATTTATGCCAAATCCGGTAAAGAGACATTCAAAAACAAGACGTAATCAAAGAAGAGCGAACGATTTTTTGAAATCACCTTCAATTTCTTTGTGTCCGCAGTGCAATGAGCCGAAACTGCCTCATCGCGTCTGCCCGACATGTGAGACTTATAAGGGCAGGGATTACAAAAAAGCAGAAAAGAACGCGTAGCATCATAACTTAAGAAAAGAATATAGAAATGCCACAGGCACCGCCCGTATTTTACGCGCAAGCTGGCAATAGATCCGAAAATAACGCCTCTGAAATTAAAAGAGTAAGAATAATCTTTTTAAAAGAGTGAATGATACCGGTTGTATATGTAAAGATATATCAAGTTACTTTCTGATATAAAAAAATAAAAGATTGTTTTTGAAAAAGAAGTAGATGAAGTATAAATTGATCCGATTATTAGGGTAATAATTGACTGGAGGAGGATTTTGCATGACGTTAGAAGAAAAAGTCATTAAAATTGTAATGGAACAACTGGATGTAACTAGAGAAGAGTGCGTTTTAGAAGCATCTTTTCTTGACGATTTAGGGGCGGATTCTTTAGATATCGTTGAGCTCCTCATGGAAATGGAAGAAGCTTTTGGCATCGAGATAGCTGATGAAGAGCTGGAAAAAATTAGTACAATAAAAGATGTAGTTGATTTTCTAAAGCAAAAAGGCGTTAATTAGATCGCCGTGCAGGATTTTAGCCAATGAAGAGGCGTGTTGTTGTAACAGGTCTTGGGGCGTTGACTCCCTTAGGGAATTCGGTTAGTCAATCATGGGAGGGCGCGATTACTGGTCAATCCGGTATAGGCCCGATTACCAAGTTTGATTGTAGTTCTTGTAAAACCAGAATAGCCGGTGAAATAAAGAATTTTGATCCCCTGCAATTTGTAAATAAACAGGAAGTCCGTCGCTACGACGACTTCATTCTTTATGCTCTGGCTGCTTCAGAAATGGCCATGGCTGACGCGAAATTGACGATCAGTCCTGAATTCTCCGAGCGCACCGGTGTGATAATCGGCTCGGCTATCGGCGGAATCGCCACGCTGGAGGAAGAATTAAAAAACCTGTTTAGTGTCAATCCCCGCAAAATTTCTCCCTTTACCGTTCCGGCCGTCCTTGCCAATCTTGCATCCGGTCACGTTTCTATAAGATTTGGAGCCAAAGGTCCCATCAATTGCGCCGTTACCGCCTGCGCAGCGGGAACATCGGCAATCGGGGATGCTTATAAGACGATTGCCTGGGGAGACGCTGATGTAATGATTACCGGAGGAGTCGAAGCGGCGGTAACACAATTAGCTGTAGGCGGCTTTGGCGCGATGCGGGCGCTATCGGTGAGAAATGATGAACCTCAGAAGGCCAGCCGGCCGTTTGATAAAGACCGTGATGGTTTTGTCATCGGGGAAGGTTGCGGTATAATTATTCTGGAAGAATTATCGTTTGCTTTAAAAAGAGGGGCGCGTATTTATGCGGAACTTGCCGGTTACGGGTGCACATCTGACGCTTTTCATATGGCCGCTCCGCCGCCCGGACATGAAGGCGCCGCCCGCAGTATGCAGGTTGCGATAAAGGACGCGGGCCTGAATCCAGAGAATATTGATTACATCAACGCCCACGGCACGTCAACGCCGCTCAATGATTTATATGAAACCCAGGCTATCAAATCTCTTTTTGGCGAACACGCCAAAAAGCTGATAGTCAGCTCCACAAAGTCTATGACCGGCCACATGCTGGGGGGTACAGGAGGGGTGGAAGCCATTTTTGCAATTAAATCTTTGCAGGAAGGCATCATTCCGCCAACTATTAATCTGGATAATCCCGGCGAGGAATGCGATTTAGATTACGTGCCAAAAGTTGCCCGGAGTAAAGAAATAAATACAGCCATGTCCAACACTTTTGGTTTTGGCGGCGTCAATGCTGTTTTGTTATTTAGAAAATATATAGACTGAGATAACAATATTTTGTTATTTCTAAAGATTAAGAGCAAAGGAGAAAAAATTCCAATGTCTTTTTTAGAAAAAGTTGATTCGGAAGTAAGCCGTGCCATTGATCTGGAAACGCGCAGGCAGTCGGGTAAAATCGAGCTTATCGCTTCAGAGAATTTTGTCAGTGAAGCTGTGCTGGAAGCGCAGGGATCTGTTATGACCAACAAGTACGCGGAAGGTTATCCGGGGAAACGTTACTATGGCGGCTGTGAATTTGTAGACATAGCGGAGTCCCTGGCGATTGACCGTTGCAAACAGCTTTTTGGAGCAGATCATGTTAATGTTCAGCCTCATTCCGGCACGCAAGCGAATATGGCCGTATACTTTTCGGCAGTTCAACCCGGCGATACAATTCTGGGTATGAATCTGTCTCATGGCGGACATCTGTCTCATGGAAGCCCGGCCAATTTTTCAGGTAAATTTTATAAGATCGTACCCTACGGCGTGCGCAAAGATACAGAAACAATTGATTACGACGAAGTAGAAAAATTAGCTAAAGAACATAAACCCAAAATGATTGTTGTCGGCGCCAGCGCTTATCCGCGGACGATTGACTTTAACAAATTCCGGAAAGTTGCCGATGAAGTCGGCGCCGTGATCATGGCGGATATCGCTCATATAGCGGGACTTGTTTGCACGGGACTGCATCCCTCGCCTGTTCCCGTTTGCGAGTATGTAACGACCACAACTCATAAAACTCTGCGCGGTCCGCGCGGCGGTGTGGTTATGTGCAAGGAAGCTTACGCCAAAACACTAAACAGCAGGGTTTTTCCCGGTATGCAGGGCGGTCCGTTGATGCATGTGATCGCCGCCAAGGCTGTTGCCTTCAAAGAAGCGCTCATGCCGGAATTCAAGGAATATCAAAAACAAATAATTAAAAACGCTCAGGCAATGGCGGATGAATTGAAAAATCAGGGATTCCGGCTTGTTTCGGGCGGAACTGATAATCATCTGATGCTGGTTGATTTAACCGACAAGGACGTTAGCGGCAAGGACGTACAGGAATCGCTTGACCGCGCCTCCATAACCGTCAACAAAAACGGCATTCCCTTTGACAGCAAAGGTCCTCAGGTAACAAGCGGAATAAGAATTGGCACACCCGCGGTAACAACCAGAGGCATGAAAGAAGGCGAAATGCGGTTAATTGCCTCCTATATTGCCGATGTAGTGAAGAATATCAGTGATGAAAAGAAAATTAAAGCCGTCGCTGAAAAGGTAGAAACTCTTTGCGCCCGGTTTCCTCTTTATCAGGGGAGAATTAAAAACCTGTAAACAGACTTGATCTGCTATATTTTTAGCTTTGTGAAAGCGTGTACTCATGGCCAAAGAAAAATTATCTTCTAAAAGCTTGCCTCAGAAAAATATAAAGAGGCCCGGTTGGGATAATTATTTCCTGGATATTGTCGAGCTTGTATCCAAACGCAGCACTTGTTGCCGGCGGTCTGTGGGAGCCGGGTTGGTGCGCGATTGCCGGATTCTGGCCACCGGCTATAATGGCGCTCCCTCCAAGCTTCAGCATTGCCTGGATATTGGCTGCTTGCGTGAACAACTCAAAGTTCCTTCGGGTGAACGTCATGAATTATGCCGTGGACTGCACGCGGAACAAAACGCCGTTATTCAGGCGGCATTGCATGGAGTCAATACCAAAGGAGCGACGTTGTATTGCACTAATCATCCCTGTGTTATTTGCGCCAAAATGATAATCAACGCGGGTGTTGTCAGTATCGTTATCCGTGACGGTTACCAGGATAAATTGGCCGCTCAGATGCTTAAGGAAGCGGGAATAAGTGTAAAACAACTCTAAGCTTACTAAATTAAGGTGACAAGATCATGAAATGCCCATTTTGCGGTCATGCGGAAAATAAAGTCATTGACTCGCGAATCAGCAAGGATGGGAAAGCCGTCCGCCGCCGCCGGGAATGTTTGAATTGCACAAAGCGTTTTACCACCTATGAGTATGTTGAAGATGTGCTTCCGATGGTCGTAAAAAAAGACGGCCGTCGCGAGCAGTTCGATCGGCAGAAAATATTAAATGGCATAAAAAAAGCCTGCGAGAAGCGTCCAATCAGCATGGAGTCCATAGATAAGCTTGTTGAAAATGTGGAGCAGGCCTGTCAGGAAATGCAAATAGAAGAAATTTCTTCAACCATTATCGGAGAAAAAATAATGAATGAACTGAAAGCTTTCGATGGCGTTGCCTATGTCCGGTTTGCTTCGGTTTACCGTCAATTTCGCGATGTCGGCGAATTTATGTCCGAATTAAAAGATTTATTAAGCAAGGGTAAAAAATAATTTATGTTTACCGGAATTATAGAGGGATTAGGCAAAGTAAAACGCCTGACAATGAAAGGCGCCGATGCCGTTCTGGAAATTGAATCCATCGTAGATCTAACGGATGTTTCTATTGGCGACAGTATCTCTGTAAATGGCGCTTGTCTTACTGTCACTGCTAAAAATAAACAAGATTTTCAGGCCGATGTTTCCGCCGAAACAATTAGTAGAACAACACTCAAATATTTACACACGGGAAACAAAGTTAATCTGGAAAAATCGTTGCGTGTCGGCGGTTTTGTGGGCGGTCATTTTGTTTTAGGCCATGTCGACGCTATAGGCAGAATTCTTTCCCAAACGCAAAAATCCGGCTCGCTTATTCTTGCTGTGGAAATGAATGATAATTTATCCCGCTATATTGTGGAAAAAGGTTCGGTGGCTATAGACGGCGTCAGTCTTACAGTGAACAAACTTGAAAAAAACAGGTTTTATGTTAATATAATTCCTCATACGTCGGCTAACACCACTTTAGTGATGAAAAAAGAAGGCGATTGGGTAAATATTGAAACGGATATTCTGGGCAAGTATGTGGAAATATTATTAAAAACTTCGCGTGGAATAGATAAGGATTTCCTTGCGCAATACGGTTTTTTAAATAAGTAAGGATAATAAACAATGGCAATCAGCACTATTTTAGAAGCAATTGATGATATTAAAAACGGGAAAATGATTATTCTGGTTGATGACGAAGATCGTGAAAATGAAGGCGATCTCTTCATGGCGGCTCAATTTGCTACGGCTAAAACAATCAATTTCATGGCCCGTTATGGCCGCGGTTTGATCTGTTTAACACTTAATGAAGAAACGGCGGATAAACTTAACTTAAAACAGATGGTCCAGGATAATCAGGCTCGTTTCGGGACGGCATTTACAATTTCCATTGAAGCCAGGCACGGCGTTACCACCGGCATCTCCGCCGCGGACAGGGCGACAACTATTCAAGCCGCTGTTAATCCGTTGGCTAAGCCGGAAGATTTGGTCAGCCCTGGTCATGTTTTTCCCATTCGAGCAAAGCGGGGCGGAGTTCTTGTTCGCACTGGGCAGACGGAAGGATCAGTGGATTTATGCCGCATTGCAGGTTTGACGCCGGCGGGTGTAATTTGCGAAGTGATGAAAGATGATGGCACGATGGCCAGGATGCCGGACCTGGAAATTTTTGCCCGGGAACATAAATTAAAAATAGTTACCATTGCCGATCTAATTGATTACCGCATGCAGAATGAATCCCTGATCAAGCGAATGGCGGAAGCGACAATCCCGACCAGTTTCGGCGGTGATTTTAAGATGATCGTTTACGAAAATGAAGTTGATGACTGGCAACACATAGCTTTGGTTAAGGGTGAAATTAGAGAAGATGACGAAGTTCTGGTGCGGGTCCATTCGGAGTGCCTTACAGGCGATCTCTTCGGTTCCAGGAGATGCGACTGCGGAGATCAACTTCATCGTGCGATGAGCATGGTGGAAAAAGAAGGAAAGGGTGTAATAGTTTATATGCGTCAGGAAGGCCGGGGCATAGGGCTCGTTAACAAAATCAAAGCTTACGCCCTGCAGGAAGAAGGCAAAGATACGGTCGAAGCCAATATAGCCCTCGGATTTAAAGAGGATTTAAGGGATTACGGAATTGGAGCGCAAATCCTTGTTGATCTGGGCGTGTGCAAAATGCGGTTATTGACCAATAACCCAAAGAAGATAGTCGGTTTGGAAGGTTACGGGATCGAAATAACTGCGCGGGTACCCATCGAAATAAATCCGAACGAGAACAACATAAAGTATATGAAAACAAAACAAAAGAAGATGGGGCATCTTTTGAAAATATAAATGCTTGCTTGAGTTGTCATTTTTTCGCGGGCAGGAATACAGTCATTTAAGCGTGTGTTAATGAGAAAAAAAGAAATTTAGAGAATCAGCAAAAATTAAATATTAAGGATGGTAATGGATAATGCCGAAAATAATTGAAGGAAAAATTGTCGCCAAAGGAATGAAGTTTGGCATCGTGGCCAGCCGTTTCAACGATTTCATTTGCGGCAGGCTGATTGAAGGAAGTGTTGACGCTTTGATGAGAGCAGGCGCGGAAGAAAAAGATATCGCCATCTATAAGGTTCCGGGTTCTTTTGAATTGCCGCTTACGGCGAAAAAGCTGGCAAAAAGCGCCAGGTTTGACGCCATAATTTGTTTGGGCGCTATAATTCGCGGCGCGACTCCGCATTTCGAGTATATAAGCGCAGAAGTATCCAAGGGTATTGCGATGGTTGGTCTCGAAACAGAAGTTCCGGTAGTTTTCGGCGTGTTGACGACTGATACAATTGAACAGGCGATTGAGCGCGCGGGAACGAAGTCGGGAAATAAAGGCGCCGATGCAGCTATGACAGCAATAGAAATGGTTGATCTATTCAAGAAAATTTAATAAAACTGCCATCATCTTATGGCAGAAGTATCAAAATATAATGTGGCAAGTCGATAAGAGTTCTTTGAGGTTTAATAATTAAATGCGCGAACGGAGAAAGGCAAGGGAAATTGCCTTACAGGTTCTTTACAGTCTTAATTTTGTGAATATTGATACGCAGGATGCTTTGGATCTTTTCTGGGGTAATTTTGTTGCTCCCAAGGTGGCTAAAGAATTTGCCGCATTTCTAGTGCAGGGCACATGTGAGCACAAAGAAGAACTTGATAAACTTATTGCCGGTTGTTCGGATAACTGGTCGCTGGGACGAATGTCTCGGGTAGATATAAATATTTTGCGTCTGGCCGTGTTTGAGTTCCTGTACTGTGATGACATTCCCCCGAAAGTCACTTTGAATGAAGCCGTTGATCTTGGAAAGACTTTTGGTTCGGAAAATTCCGGCTCTTTTATCAACGGCATATTGGATACTCTTAATCTAAAATTAAATAAAAATAATGCAACTAACCCTCTCAACAGAATCTCCAGACGTTCCAAAACATAAATGTTTGGCTTTAGGTGTTTTCGCGGATGAAAAGCCGCCGCGCGGGCTTTGCGGTTTTATGGACTGGCGCCTCAACGGCATGATTTCCAGAGAAATTAAGCAGGGAAGAATCTGCGGAGAATTTGAAGAAAAAATTGTTATTCCCTTCCCCCTGCGCATTGGCGCCGAAATGCTTCTTCTGTTTGGCCTCGGGAATATTTCCGATATAAATTACGATAAGATTTATAATGCCACTTATCTCATTGCCCATGCTGTTGATGGAATGTCTCTTAACAGTTTTGCTTTCGATCTTTATGGAGAAGGCCGCGGAAGTCTAATCACCGCGAATATTATGGAAGCAATGGTGACCGGAATTTTTGATTTTCTTTCATCGGATATAGAAAAAATCTCCAAAATGACCGTTTGTGCAGTTACTTCGCCCGCCCATCTTCAGGAAGTATATCTTGGAATTAAACAGTTCAAGGCCAATGTTAACGATAAAGGTTCTGTGGATGTAAGCGCGTTGGAAAACAGTTTCGCCTGATACCAATCCGCCGCTTGCCCAAGCCTCCTCCTTGACGCCGCGTTATCCTTTGAAAGCTGAAGATGATTTCTTTTTGGAACTACGGGGGAAATTCTCACTGAAGATTAATCAGATTCTCTTGTTAATGCATTTTTTTAAAGAGTCGTTGTGGTGGTTACGCAACAGATCAGCAAACTTATCAGGTGCGATAGGCTTACTGAAATAAAAACCCTGCATCGCGTCGCAGACTTGTTCCCGCAGAAAATTCTCCTCTTCCTTGGTTTCCACTCCTTCGGCGACAATGGTAAGACTTAAGTTTTTGCCCATGACAATGATCGCTTCAGTGATCGCTTTATTATCGCAGTCCATGGGAAGATTGCGAATGAATGACCTGTCCACTTTGAGCGTGTTAATAGGAAAGTTTTTTATCTGTGCCAGAGAAGAATAACCTGTCCCGAAATCGTCAATGGCGAGCCGCACGCCCATTTCTCTTATTTTAGTCAACACCTCAATCAGACGCTGGGGATTGTGCATTATCATGCTTTCGGTGATTTCCAGTTCCAAAAGATTTGGCGTCAAACCGGATTCTTGCAGAGCCGCTTTAATATCATTCAATAAATTGTCATCAGTTAGTTGACGAAGCGACAAATTTACCGCCATGCAGATAGCGGGCAGGCCTTCGCGCTGCCAGGCAACATTTTGAATGCAGGCTGTTTTCAGTACCCATCTGCCAATGGGTACGATAAGCCCTGTTTCTTCGGCTACAGGAATTAGTTGAGAGGGAGTTATCGAACCAAGCTGTGGGTTATTCCAGCGCAGCAGCGCTTCAACGCCCGTGATCGCCCCGGTTTTGAAATCCAACCTTGCTTGATAATCTAAAAATAATTCATTTCGCTCAAGCGCGTGGCGCAGATTTGTTTCGATAGACAAGCGTTCATTTGCTATTGATTGAATATTTTTTGAGTAGAACTGGTAGTTGTTCTTACCTTCTTCCTTGGCAAAATACATGGCTCTGTCCGCATTTTTCATCAGGGATTGTTCGTCCTGTCCGTCGTTTGGATAAATGCTTATGCCTATACTGGATGTTACGCGGCATTCTTCACCCATAAGAACGATAGGTTGAATAGTGGTTGTAAGTATTTTGTGGGCCAGATTTGCTACTTGATTTAATTCAGTAACTTCTTCGATCAATATAATGAATTCGTCGCCACCCAGACGACCAACAATATCAACTGCCCGCAGCAAGTGTTTAAATCGCTGAGCTATCTCCTGCAGCAGTTTGTCCCCTGCCTCGTGCCCAAGAGAGTCGTTGATAATCTTAAACCGGTCAAGATCGACAAATAGAACCGCTAATTGCTTTTTATTACGGTGCGCGGTTTGAATCGCGTGGTTCAGTAACTGGCTGAACAATAAACGGTTGGGCAGTCCAGTCAGAACGTCGTGGGTTGCCATATGGTTGAGCTCTTGTTCTATCAATTTGCGTTCGGTGATGTCGCGTATAACTCCCTTAAAGCCATTTGGTTTATCCGGTGAATCTTTTTGTAACGATGCAGATGCTTCAATATATCTTTTAGAGCCATCCGTTCTTATTATCAGCCAATCGAATCCTTCAGTGGACTCTCCTGTTTTGTAGACTCTGTTAAACGCCTGAAAAACTTTTTTTGAATTCTCTTCATCTGAGAATTGCCTGTAATTTGTACCGGTCAATTCCTCCTTGGAACAGCCGGTGATTCGGCACATGGAATCGTTGAAAAAAATAAAATTGCCGGCAAGATCAACTTCAAAATAGCCATCCTGAATGTTCTCAAGAATGCTTCTATATTTCCCCTCGCTCTGACGCAACGCTTCTTCAGCATTTTTACGGTCGGTAATATTCATGAAACTTCCCAGCGTCGCCCGTTTGCCTTTGTACATGATGGAAGTAACCGTTTCCAAAACCCACATCAGGTCACTATTTTTTTTGATAAATCTGTATTCATAAGCTTCGAAGATTTCCTTTTTCAAACATTTTATCGCCTTGTTTCTGACCTTTTCTCTATCTTCGGAATAAATATTATTGAGGGAATCTCTGCCTAGAAGCTCTGTGTTCGTATAGCCGGTAAGTTTCTTATACAGCTCACTTACATAAACAAATTTACTTTTCTGTACGATATATATTCCGACTCCGGCATTTGCTATAATGTCTCTTGCCAGAAGAGACAGATCATTGTCAGATGGAGAAAGTTTCTTCTTTTGTTTGTTTATTGGTTGGAGTTTATTTGCCATAGTAATTCAGATTCCGTTAAACCTTTAATGAATGATCTCGAATTAGATTTAGCCGATCACTGTCAAATGTTTTTGGAATTACTTAAAAAAGATTTTTTTTGATACAATATTTGAAGCAATTTATATACCTAATTCAATAAAGTTATGTGTTTATATTTTCGGTGATTAAAATTATAATAAAATCAAAGATAAATATTTGCAAAATATCTGTGTAGCAATAAGCATGGATCAATGATCATCTTCCCCCTAATGGTGATTTCCACCACAACAATGTTATTTTGATCAGAATACAGAAGTAAATAATAATATGTATCGCAATGGAAATTCTGGCTTAATACATAAAAAAGTGGTCTTCGATATGGTAATAATCTATTAAAAATAATGACATGTATAATTAAAAAATCAAGGGGCTGAGAAATTAGTAAAAATAACCATATTGCTGATCAAATAAGACGCTCAAAAATAAATGATCCACAAAATTTTAACAAAATGAGATTCGGTTGTTCCGTATTAAACCGAAACTCTTATCTGGTCATTGTGTATTTTTGTTCGTCTTTGGGAACGTACCATTTGATGAAATTATACTCCAGACCGATGGGCGCTGGTTGGATTCCCCTGAAACGTTTATGGATGATTATCAGGGCTTCCGGAACGTAGAGGAACGTATAGGGTTGATCTTCCGCGAGAATTTCCTGAAAGCGGTCATAGTATTTTCCCCTTTCCTTCTGATCAAAGGTACTGCGGCCTTTTTCAAGCATTTCGTCGGCTTCGGGATTTTTGTAGGAAATAAAATTGAGTTCCTCAGGCGCTGTTTTGCTGGAGTGCCAGACATCATAAGCATCAGGATCAAGCGGAATAGTCCAGCCCAGAATTACTGAATCAAAACGCCTTTTATTGATAAAGTCCGTCACAAATGCCGACCATTCCAGAACACGGATTTTTACTATAATGCCAATTTCCTTGAGCTGCCGCTGAATAATTTCCGCGCATTTTTGTCTGGTCTCGTTGCCCTGATTGGTTACTATTTCAAAAATAAAAGGTTTGCCGTCTTTTTCCAGAACGCCTTCACTATTGAGTTTTGTCCATCCCGCTTCATGCAATAGTTCACGGGCCTTTTTCGGATTATAATCATAAATTTTAACTTTATCATTGTAAGCCCACGTTCCTGGTTTGTAAGGACCGTTTGCCGGTTTTCCCAAATTCAGCAGAACACCGCTTATAATTTCATTTTTATTAATTGCATACGAAATTGCCTGCCTTACTCTCTTGTCAGTAAAAAGCGGATTTTTTAGATTGTAACCAAGATATGTGTAAGCAAAACTTAAGTACCTGTATTTGTTAAAATTATTTTTAAACAAATTGTTTTCTGTTTGTCGTGTATACTGCAGAGGCGTCAGACCCATCATGGCGATGTTCTGTGCACGCAATTCCAGAAACATGGTGGCGCTATCTGGAATAATTCGCGTAATCCGACCGTCAATGTAGGGCTGTCCCTCAAAATAATCAGGATTGGAAACAAGGGAGATTTTCTGTCCTGCCACCCATTCTTTAAACATATATGGACCGGTGCCGATGGGATGCCGCGCCAGCGTACTTTTCGTTATGTCTTTGCCTGAAAGTAAATGCCGGGGCAGAATGGCGCTCGACCAGCTTATTAAAGCGGGAGCAAAAGGTTTTGCGTATGTTACACGAAAGGTATAATCATTAAGCGCCTCAACCCTCTTAACTTTTAAAAAATCACCGGCATAAGCTGTGGGTGTTTTCGGATCAATGGTGACCTGGTAGGTGTAGAGAACATCGGCAGAAGTAAAAGGATAGCCGTCGTGCCACTTGACGCCTTTGCGCAAATGAAATGTTATAACAAGGCCGTTTTGCGAAATTTCCCACGATTCGGCCAGATCGCCGACAATGTTCATGTCCTTGTCGTATTTAACCAGGCCGTTGTAAACCATGCCCGCAATATTGTGGGAAGCCGAATCGGAGGCCAGAAGCGGAATCAGATTACTGGCGTCACCTATATCACCTTGCACCAGAATGTCGCCATAAGCCGGTTTTTTGTCTGATAAAGGTTGAGCAATATCCGCCGCTGGCTTTTTGCCGCATGCGACTATTAATACGATTATCAGAGATAAGAAAATTAAAAGACGAAGTATACGCATGGGAGTAAACTAGCGCAGTCACGGAAGCATTGCAATGAAATTTTACAATTTATCCCGTTTATTTTCGATGGCGGGATATATGCCTGCCCATGCGTTTTTTACGCGTCTTATGAGTGTCGGGTTGTCTGTTTGCGCGATTTTGAATCTTACTCTGTTTAAATTTAGTGACAAATTCCTTTGAGGCAAAATATTTATCCGCGAAAGAAACGATGAAAGATTCTTTGAATTTCGGAGGAACAAGCGTAAGCGGCCACATGTGCTTTATGATAATATCCTTTTCGATATCATTCAAAACAAAATATTTACTGGCATTAGCGAGAGCTATCTTGGGATGTTCGATACCGTGGTATTTTTCTTCGGGAAGGTCGGGAACATCATGATGTCTCCAATCATACAGAAAAAAATCATGGAGAAGCCCGCCGCGGGCCGCGGACTGGTAATCAAGTTTAAGAAACTTGCACACTTTGTATGAGAAATAAGAAACATCCATCGCGTGTTCGAAAATAGAAGAATTATGATGGTAATGCAGTTTGAGCTTCAGAACTTCGTCGTGTTCATAGATATCTTTAATTATCTCGTGAAATTCTTTTTCAAAAGGCCTCCGTCCATCCTTACCGGGAATGATTTTGCCCGGAATGGATTTTATAAACGAGCTAATCTTATTTTTGATTTCAGCGTTGATGTTGTTATCAACGTATCTGCTCAGATTAGGAAACGCGGTGCTGAGACGTTTGAAGGAATTGAAGATATTTTCGATTTCAGCGTTGCTTAGATTAAAATATTCAGAGTACAGATAGACAATTTTTCTTCTGAACTCAGCAATAGATACAATAGAGAAAACAAAGTCCGTGACGCCATAAACAAACAGGATAATGGATGCGATTCGGAGAAATGACCGATCCAACGATTGGACATAATTTAAAACAGGCGGATGAATGAATATGATAAATATTATGGCCATGAAAGCCCATACCATTGAAAAGAGCAAACACACCCTGCCATGAATATTAAACTTGTTTTCCGAATAGTCCCACAATTTCAATTGGAATGCTTTTTCGAATATGAAACCTGTTAAATATTCGATTGTGGTCAAAATAATGCCGTACGCGATAAATTTGATTGGCAGTGGCCAGGTATGAATTAAAGATTCCAGTAATATGATAAAACCTGTGCAGAACCCGTAAAGAGGAACAAATGGTCCATATAAAAAACCGGCGTTGATAAGTTGGCGTTGCGTTATAGACCTGTAAACTACTTCTATTATCCACCCCATGAAAGAGTAAATCGCAAAGAGGACAATTATGTGGAATATTATTATATTATCAAATATCATTAGATATCTTTTTCACGTCTTTAAAGTTAAATATAAAAGCCTTATTTCTTGGCCATGAAGTTTAGTATTTTGATCGCACAAAAATTAATAATAGACAGGTTGGATAAAGCATTTATAATATTAAATATCTGTTGTCAATGAATCTCTATTGCGCTGGTTGAGTAAGCTGACATGGTTAAAATACAACTTGATATTGTCAGGATTTGTTTAAACTAAAAAAAGGCGCGTGGTTGGAAGTGAAAAATGCCGGCGTGTGTCTGAGTATTTGCGCGACTGCCGGATTTTTTTTGAAAGTTTTCTCCAGGAAATTGCGCACGGCAGGCCGCTGCCAGCCCAGAGGATGCTGAAAGTTTTTGTAAAGAGATAAATCGCCTTTATAAAAATCACGCGTAGCCAGTCTTTCAGCCTCAACGCTCCGGCACGGTAAATTAAAAATAGCCAGATTTAAAAAATCAATGCAATCATGATACTGACAAACGAATTCCAGTGTCTTTACCGCGCTTCTTTCAGTTTCCGGCGGTGTGCCGAAAAGAAAATAACAATACGTGGAGATGTTTGCTCTTTTTAGCGTTCTTAAAACCGCGGAAGCTATCGGCAAATCAATTCCTTTATCGAGTTGATCAAGAACACTCTGATCACCGGATTCGATTCCCAGCTTGAGCATTTTGCATCCGCTGCGTTTTAAGGATAAACAAAAATCAACATCGGCTAAATGTGGGGTGATTCGGGTGAAGCCATACCAGGGCGCTCCCGGAGGCTTTTTCGCCAGAGCTTCCAGCAGCGATGGCGAAATAGAACTATCCAGAATATGAATTAAGGAAGGATTCAAAAGCCTGGTCAGGATTTGCAACTCTTGTGTTACACGGGAAACTTCCTGAGGAAAATAAGAAGTGCCTTCTGCTTTTTCCGGGCAAAAAGCGCATTTGTGCCAATAGCAGCCGCGCGCTCCGCTATATGGCAGAATCTGGCCCGGCGATAAATATTGACCAACTGGGAAACCCTTATAATCTGGCGCTGAGTTGTTCTCGCCATTTTTTATTCCCATAATCTCCAATAATTTTCTTTCTCCCGCGCCTTCAACTATTTCATCGGCGAGGCCGCCAAAAGTATTTCTGTTGGCGCCAAGCTTAATCCATGAGGTAATAAGTGATCCGCCTAAAATAATTTTCTGTGACGGATTGATTTGTTTGATAAAGCCGATCATGGCAAAAGCGCATAGCGCCTGACTGAGATAGTTTAAAGAAAAACCGATAAAATCAGGATTGCCAGCCAGAGCGTTTGTCAGACGATACTGAAAGTAAGGATAGAAAGGATTGGCTTGCGGTTTTTCGGATGCGGATATCAGGGCGGCGCTTTTTACCGGAGAGTGGTGTTGATCCTGATAATCGGCAAGCGACAGATCAACGCCCCATGACTTACCAGCCACATTTAAAAGATGGTTCGTATCCATAACTGCCCGCTGGTAGTGGCTTGGACTTTGGTATGTGGCGTTATCTTTCAGCGCGGCGAGATTTATTTCCATTTTTTTACAGGCGCGCGTCGTCCAGCGGTCTTTGGTTATATTTTTATTTGAAGCATGGTGTAATAAAAAATAGATGCCTTCCAGATTCGCGTCAATAACTTCATGGTGAATACCATTTTCATTCAAACAGGC
>Ga0074045_10001933_pt1 | contig 19660 bp, 13 predicted proteins | sample BogForMeECP23OM2_FD_94442 | JGI IMG/M metagenome (GOLD analysis project Ga0074045, IMG submission 94442) | Bog forest soil microbial communities from Calvert Island, British Columbia, Canada - Bog Forest MetaG ECP23OM2 | ecosystem: Environmental > Terrestrial > Soil > Wetlands ...
ATCTAGTCTCTCGGAAGAGGCCAGCATTCTACACCCGAACGCCGCGCAAACCATCTTCGCGAACGCCCGCGCCTCACGGGCCTCCGCCCGTGCTCGCGCCGTCCTTCGGCCATCTATATTTACGAGAGAACCCCGTGAGGATTCACCAAAAGTTGGTGTAATATTCGGGACCAATGGAAGGGTGATCCACCCGCCCACTTTAACGAAGGTCCCAAACCGCGCCCCCCGTACCAGCCCGGGTGTTCGGGCTTTCTACCGATTTTTGCATGGATTACTGTCCGGCGAAATATTCCGAAGTGAACACCAGCGACGCCGGCAGATGTTCGGCGAAGTACGTCACATCGTGTCGTCCCGGATACAGGTGGAATTCGTGAGCGATGTGCCGCGCCGTCAGGATCTTATCCAGCGCCTGCGCGCCCGCATCGAATCCATAGTCGTCGCGGTCACCGCAATCGAAATAGATGTGCAGTCCCGCAAGATTTGCCGTTCGTGCCAGCGTCAGCGGACTGTTCTGCTCCCAAAACGCAAGGTCCGGAGGGGCGCCGAATACGCTGCCAAGCACCCGCGCCCGCGGCGATTGCGGCGCATTGCCAAGAAACGCCGGCAATTTCTCGATTAAAGCCGCGCTGTGCGCGCTGACGGATACAAACAATTGCGGATGCCGGAACGCCAGATGCAGCGCCCCATAGCCGCCCATCGATACTCCCGAAATCGCGCGGTTGGTGCGGCCAGCCGCGGCGCGGTAACGCTTTTCGACAAACGGAAAAAATTCCTGCAGCAGGAAATCCTCGTAGCGATTCTTCCCATCCTTTGAATTAATGTAGAAACCCGCGCCGCCGTCCGGTGTCGCAATCAAGAATTCTTTCAACTCCCCTTTTTCCTGCGTGTCTTCCACAAGGTTCCACAATCCCGAATGCACGAAGAACTGTTCGTTGTCGCCCAGTCCATGCAACGAATACAGAATCGGGAAATGTCTTGTCTTGTCTGTGTCAAACGACGCGGGAAGAACGACGCAATACGAAACGCTGCGCGCCAGGATCTTGCTCTGCACCGCATTGCATTCCACGCGTCCCGTCGCGGCATGCGTGAGCGCGGGTAGCATCAGCAGCGCCGCGAACGCGAAGCACAGAACAGCTCTATTCATAACGCAGCGCGTCAACCGGATTGAGTTTTGCCGCACGAGAAGCAGGATAAAGTCCAGCCGCCAAGCTGACAAGCACGCCAAACACCAGCGCCGCAAGTATCAGCCACCACGTGACCGAAGATAGCTCGATCGGATTCAGGTTCTGCCGCTTCAAATAGAGATTTGTGCCAATCGTAATCGCGCGTCCCAGCAGCCAGCCGAACAACACCCCGAAAATCCCGCCAAAGAATCCCATCACACCGGCTTCCACAAAGAACAGCTTCTTCACGTCGGAATCCGTTGCGCCCAGCGCCTTCAGTACGCCGATTTCGCGCCGCCGCTCCAGGATCGCCATCACCAGCGTGTTCACAATCCCCAGCGTGGAAACTGCCAGCGCCAAGCTGCCAAAAATGCCCAGCAGCGAATCGAACACCGAGAAAAATGTGCGCAACGATTTGGACGCATCCAACAGCGAGAAGGCCGCAAAACCCAGGTTCTTGATCGACGTTTCGATGGCCTCAACCTGCGAGGGCGATTTGGCGCGCACGGAGAGAGAGGGGTAGGTAGTTTTATTGGCCGCACTGTCGCGCACGATGTCACGAAGGTCGTTCACCTGCGCCGCGCGCAATGTTGCAGCGGTTTGCAGCGGCATCAGCAACCGCGCATTGCCGTAGCCGCCGTAACCTTGCGCCGGCTCGGTTTCTACGATGCCAACGATCTCGAGCCGCAGCTCTTTCGGCACAACGGAAAATCCGCCGCCCGATCGATCGGAATTTGCAGCACTGGAATTGTCGGCGGGAAGGGCCTGACGTTCGGCATAGCGCAGCACGAGGTCCTGCCCCACCAGCGAAGCCGGTTTGTCAGACAGGTCTTTGGCAAACTCGATTTGCAGAATCGCTTCATTCGCCGTTGGCGACGAAAAGAAGCTGCCCTGCATGCCGTCAAACGAACCCGAATTCCTGGACGAATCCGGCATGCCGGCAACCACCGTGGCGAACGGCTTGTCGTTGAAACGCACTTCGGTGAAGAAGCGGACTTGCGGATAGACCTCGACAACGTTGGCAAGGTTTGCGATTTCCTTTCGGGCCTGGTCATCCAGAACGCGCGGAGGTTTGTCCGATTGCGGTTCACGCTGCGGACGGCCCATGCCGCGGAAATTGTTTTTGGGCGTGACCACGATCGTGTCAAACAAACCGCTTTGTGAAAGGCGCTTGGAGGCAAGCTGCTGCAAACCAACGCCAAGCGAAAGCATGGCGACGAGTGACGCGACGCCGACCGCGACACCCAGCGTCGTTAGGGTGTTGCGAAGAATGGCCTCGCGAAGATTGCGCACCGCCAGGTCGGTAAGATCGCGGGTTTTCATCAGCCCAGGCCTTTCGTCGACTCCGCCGTGGAGAGCAACTTGCCGTCGCCCATGGTAGCCAGCCGGTTGGCGAAGCGTTCGGCGAGCGGGCGTTCGTGCGTCACCATCACGATAGTCATGCCCAGTTGCTGCTGCAAATCGCGGAGCAGCGCAAGAATCGATTCACCCGTAGCGGAGTCGAGATTACCAGTGGGCTCATCCGCGAGCAGAATTTTCGGACGATTCACAAGCGCCCGCGCAATGGCCACGCGTTGCTGCTCTCCGCCGGAAAGCTCCGTGGGGCGATGCCCCACGCGGTGCGTCAGGTGTACCCGCTCCAGAGCCTCGCGAACCCGCCCGGCTCGTTCGGCGCGCTCCACCTCCGCGAGGCGAAGCGGGAGTTCGATGTTCTCTTCCAGCGTCATGCGCGGAAGGAGATTGAACGATTGGAAGACCATGCCGATGGTGTTGCGGCGATACCGCGCCAGTTCGAGGGGAGAAAGTTCGGCCAGGTTCTGGCCGCGGGAAAGAATCGAACCGGAGGTAACGCGATCCAGCCCGGCAATGAGATTCAGGAGCGTGGATTTCCCCGAACCGGACGAGCCAAGTAGCGCGAGAAATTGGCCTTCCGGGATCGAGAGGGAAACGTCGTCAACCGCGCGGACGCTGCTCTCGCCCATGGTGTAGTAGCGGGAAACTTGTTCCAGGTGGATGGCGGAGTCGGCGTTGGGCATAGTGGCAGCGGCCAAGTAATGATACGTCGAAACGGGGACGAAAATTTCAGTGGAGTTGCAGCTCGAGAGAGTAGATTTCCTGGGTGCTCAGGTCTTGCACGTACAGTCGCGAATTGTCGGGCGTCATTCCTCCCCAAGTGCCCGAGTTGGTTCCGAAGAAGCGGTGAAGTTCGGACAAGCTGAACAATTCCTCGGAATGCGTATTGCCAAGCTTGACGCGGCGAGAGGAAGGATGGTCGGTCATGAAATTATCAAAGTACAGATAGCGGCTATCCTTCGACCAGGTCGGATAGGCAATATTCCCGGGCTCGGTGAGCCAATCCATCCATTTCCGGGTGCGAAAATCATACAACTTGAGGGTGCTGGAATCCTGTGACAGCGCGGCGAGATAGAGACCATTGGGAGAAATCCGCGGGCTGAACAAACCTTGGGATCCGGGAAACTCGGAATGCTGGTGCGTTTTGAGATCCAAAGTGAAAATGCTGACCGGCGGGTAATTTGGTCCCTTCGAGAAGATCATCTGGCTGCCGTCTGGAGTCCAATTGAAATCCACGCCGCCCAGGCCGCCGGGAATGGCATCCTCCGACGGGCCTCCCGCGAAAGCAACGGACTGCGCTTTCCAATTTCCGCCCACCACAAAACTTTGATACAAGATCCGGGTTCCGTCCGGCGACCACACCGGGATCAAGGCTCGCGTCGGCGGATAGGTAAGTTGCAGCCGTTCTGATCCGTCGACGCGGCTGCGCCAGAGACTACCCTCTGGAACCGTAACGTAGGCGATCCACCGGCCGTCCGGAGAGTAAGCCAGGTCGGTGGCGGATATCCCCGACAGGAACGGAACAAACTGTCTGGACTTGGCGTCGTAGCGAACAAACTGCGCGCGGCGCTGAATGACGTGGACAAACAGCCTTTCTCCGTCACTCGACGGCGTTACGGAATAAAACTGCAACGGCCCCGCAGTCAGTTGGATCGGAGTCAAGGGAGCCTTGCGGAGCGGACCCAACCGGTCCTGCACGGCATAAACATCACCCAAAGTCGCGCCGAAGCTGAGGAAGAAATAGTAGCGCCCGTCAGGCGACCAATCGCCGCAGCATTCCGCCGGAGGATTACGCCATCCGGGGAGCAGAGGATGGAGATCTTTGCCGTCTGCGCGCACCTCCCAAATCGCTGAGGCAACTCTGTTCGGGTCGTTGATGGTGAAACGGATGCGGCGTCCATCAATCGAAAAGCGCGGAAATAGGGGGAATCCCTGGACGGTAACGAGCGGCCGCGGACCGCTGCCGTCGGCGTTCGCCAAATAGAGTGCGGAACCATTGGTGTAAACGAGTTGCTTGCCGTCGCGCGACCAGGAGGCGGAGGAAGCAAGGAAGTTGCCAATTGGGCGCGGCGAGCCCGAGGGCAGCGGAATAGCCCACAACTTGGCTTCATTGTGAGTGCCTTCGGCGGCGACAGTCAGGAGTTGAGAATGATCCTTCGAGATGTCCTGGACCAGGATGTTGCGAAATGGCGTGGGAATTTCGACGGTTTCGCTCCCTGCTGTAGAAACCTGCGTGAGGACGTAATGTCCTCCCGAAACTTCGGAGAAGTACAGACGAACGCCATCGGTGACCATGAGACCTTTGGCGAGTCCATCCGAGGTGATTTGTGTGGATGCAATGATTTTCGGCGGTGCGACGGAAACGAAATAGCGCACGAAACCGAGCGCTACGCCAATCAGCGCAAGAAACAGCGCGGACCACAGCCAGCGATGCCTGGTGGCTGTGGCCTGCACCTTTGGAACCGTGATTGCGCTCGGGCGGTCGGAACTGGTATCGCGTTTTAGGCGCTTCAGGTCGGCGTGAACTTCGGCGGCGGTCTGGTAGCGAACTTCGCGATCCTTTTCCAACGCTTTGCGAATAATGTGATCGAGCTCTTCCGGCAACGCGGGATTCAAGTGCAGCGGCGACACCGGGTGTTTGTTCAGGATGGCATCAAAGACAGCCGCGGAGGTGGTGCCGGCAAACGGCACAACTCCGGTGGCCATTTCATAGAGGACCGCTCCGAGAGAGAACAGATCGCACCGGGAATCGAGTTCCTTGCCGAGCGCTTGTTCAGGGGACATGTAACCGACAGTGCCGATCACACTATCGGGACTGCTGAGGGGATCCCAGCTGACCGTGGAACCTTCGGCAGAGCTGGTGGCGAACTTCGCTTTTTCCTTTGTGATCTTCGCGAGACCGAAATCGAGGAGCTTCACCTGGCCGCGGGGAGTCAGGAAGATGTTAGAGGGCTTGATGTCGCGGTGAATAATACCGCGGGCATGTGCCGCGTCCAGAGCGTCGGCGATCTGAATACCGATGTCGAGCAGCAGCTCGAGCCGCAAGGGGCGTCCGGCAATGTGATCACGGAGGTTGGTGCCTTCGAGCAATTGCATCGCAAGGAAAGTGCGTCCTTCATGCTCGCCAATTTCGTAGATGGTGCAGATGTTGGGATGGTCGAGGGAAGAGGCAGCGCGCGCCTCGCGCTCAAAACGCTCCATCGCGTGAGTATCGTTGGCGACCGATTCAGGAAGAAATTTCAGAGCGGCATGGCGGCCCAGGCGCAGGTCCTCGGCTTCGTACACCTCTCCCATCCCGCCCGTACCTATCTTGTGCAGGATACGGTAGTGAGAAATAGCCGGGGCATGCATGGGACACCCCTACGCGAGAAGAGTAGTCCCCGGCTTGGGAGAGGTCAGTGACGGGGAGCACACGCTGAAAAAAGAGCATAGAATGCGGATTACTCAGGGGCGTTGAAGCACACACAGAGAGAGCAGCGATCAGAAATCAGGAAGCGGATCGGCTAGGGCTCGGGCGGTGACTCAGAAGAGCTTAGCGGCTCTGAACGACGGAGGCAGACCATGCTCGACGGTAAAAGCGCAAAGGAATGGATTGATTTGTACGTGGACACGAAGCCGGCGGGCTGAGGGATGTCGCGGAGCAGCTGCGCAAGCTGGTGAAGTCAGACGGTAAAGGACACGAAGGAATCGGTGAATTCGTGGAAAATTCCTACTTTTGAATCCCATGGGCCGATGTGCTTCTTTATGGTTGGAAAATATCATGTGACCTTCGGCTTTTTGCGCGGAACGTCGCTGCCCGATCCGCGTGGGCTGCTGGAAGGGACGGGGAAGAATCTCAGACACGCGAAGTTGCGCACCGCGGAGAATGTCAGCAAACCCGAGCGGAGGGAATTGATCGAGGCGGCGGCGCGGATGAACAAGAAGGAACCGATGAACATGAGGGAGAGCAAGAAGTAAGGCCGATGTCAGAGATCAGGAACCTCGATCCGACAGCAGGTTCTGGTAGCGGGCTTAGTTCGAGAAGGAGAGCGATGAAGAGGATTGCGATTGTCGGTTTGTTGGTGGGTGGAACGGTGTGGGGGCAGAAGCCGCCGCTGTTGCCGGAGAAAGATGTGGCGGCGATTGCGCAGGAAATCAGCGGAGAGACGGCCAAGCAGAATCTGGAGGGCATCGCGCGGTTTCACCGGCAGCGCGGGTCGCAGGGATTTCATGCCGCGGCGGAGTTGGTGGCGGAGCGGTTGCGCGTATATGGCTTGAGCGATGTGGAAATTTTGGAATTTCCGGCGGATGGAAAGATTTTCTACGGCACGCAGAGATCACGGCCGGCTTGGGACGCGCAGTTTGCGGAATTGTGGGAGATAAAGGACGGCGTCGCCGTTAAGTTGGCCAGCTTTGAGGCCGAGCCCGTTGTGCTGGCGGAAGATAGCGAGAGCGCGGATGTCAGCGCGGATTTGGTGGACGTCGGAGAAGGGACGAAGGAAAGCGACTACTCGGGAAAGGATGTGAAAGGGAAAATCGTGCTGGTGAGCGCGCAACCGGGGGCAGTGCAGGATTTGGCGGTGGGGAAATTCGGTGCGGCGGGGATGGTGAGTTACGCGCAAAACCAGAAAACGGCGTGGTCGGGCGAAAATCAGGATGCCATTCGTTGGGGGCACCTGGAGACGTTTTCGGCGAACAAGACGTTTGGCTTCATGTTGTCATTGAAAACCGCGCACGAAATGAAGGAGCGTCTGGCGAAGGGGGAGAAAATCACGCTGCACGCGGTGGTGAAGGCTGGGCAGCATGCGGGGAAGTATGAGGTTGTGACCGCGACGATTCCGGGGGTGGATGCGAAGCTGAAGGACGAAGAGATTGTCTTTTCCTGCCACCTGGATCACCAGCGTCCCGGGGCGAACGACAACGCGAGCGGCTGCGCCACGATCCTGGAAGTGGCGCGCACGCTGCAGAAATTGGTCGGTGAGGGAAAGCTGGCGCCGCTGGCACGGACGATGCGCTTCGTGTTTCCTCCGGAAATTGAAGGAACGATGGCGCTGCTGAACGGCAAGGCGGAACTTGCCAAGGGCATCAAAGCGGTGATTCACATGGACATGGTGGGCGCCGGGCCGGAGACGAAGGCAGTGTTCCACGTGACACGCGGACCGATGAGCCTGCCGAGTTTCGTGCAACACGTGGCGTGGGCGTTTGCGGAGTGGGTCAACGAGGAATCTTACGAATATGCGGCCACGGGAAAAGCGGCGTACCCGCTGGTGTCACTGGAAGGCGGCAAGGAGCCGCTGCGGGCGGAATATTCTCCGTACAGCATGGGGAGCGACCACGATGTGTATCAGGATTCCTCGTTCGGGATACCGGCGATTTATCTGAATGATTGGCCGGACCGCTACATCCACACGAACTTGGATACCGCTACGAATATCGATCCCACAAAACTGAAGCGCGCAGGTTTCATAGGCGCCGCCAGCGGCTATTTTTTGGCAGCGCTGGCCGAAGGAAATCTCGCAGCTGTTTTGCGCTTGCTTGAACTGGACTCACTGCGGATCGTCGTTGAAATTGCACAAAAACGAAATCAGGTCTCGGAGTACGACGGAGGCGAAATACAAAAATCGGAGGGCAACCTCATACGCCCGATGGTGGAGTCAGTAACTAATTTTGCAGGTGTCCCGTTCAACCGTGGGATTCCCACACTGGCGCACATGGGACAGAATCTCGATCGAAATTCTGAAGGAATGTCCCTAAGAGCGATGGGGGACGGAGGGGAATCCGTACGTCGTTACCAGCGAAAGTCGAACCCTAGAGGGCCGTTGGCGGTATTTGGATATGACTACTTCGAAGTGGAGTGGTCGAAGCGGGGACACACGACGAAACCGAGGCTACTGGAGTACCAAGGATTGTGGGGCGGCGGAGAAGAGTACGCTTACGAAGTGCTGAATTTCGCCGACGGCAAGAGAAATGCCCAACAGATTTGCGATGCGGTTTCAGCGGAGTACGGTCCGGTGGCCCAGGAATTGGTTTTCGAGTACCTCAAGGCGCTGCAGGAAATTGGTGTCCTCGAAGAAGCGAACTAGGTGTGTATCGTCCGAGTCACTCCACGCTGCTGGTGATCTGATGGTGAACCGCTCGGTGTGTTAGCATGGAAATCTGCAATCAGAATGGCCTGCCTGAGGAGCCTGCCTAAATGTCTGCAACCATGAAGGCGTTGCGCAAGACAAAAGCGGCCAAGGGGTTGGAAATCCAGAAGGTGCCGGTGCCGTCGATTGGCGCGCTGGATGTGCTGGTGCGCGTATCAGCGACGTCGATTTGCGGGACGGACTTGCACATTTATGGATGGGATCGCTGGTCGCAGGGGCGCATCAAGCCGCCGGTAACTTTGGGGCACGAATTCTGCGGCATTGTCGAGCGCGTTGGCGAAGACGTGGCCGCGGTAAAGCCCGGCGATTTTGTGAGCGCGGAGATGCACGTCAATTGCGGCCACTGCCATCAGTGCCGCCTGGGCGAGGCGCACATCTGCCAGAACCTGAAGATCATCGGCATCGATATTGATGGCGCTTTCGCTGAGTTCGTGAAAATTCCGGCGACCAATATCTGGAAACTGGATGCGGCCATTCCGGAGCACTACGCGGCGATTTTGGATCCGCTGGGCAACGCCGTGCACACGGTGTTGGCGGGAACGATCGCGGGGCAAACGGTGTTGGTAACGGGCTGCGGGCCGATCGGGCTGATGTCGATTGCCGTGGCCAAGGCATGCGGCAGTTCCACGGTGTTTGCGACGGAAACGAATGAGCACCGGCGCGCGATGGCCAAAGAAATGGGTGCCGACTTCGTGTTGAATCCCGTTGCGGAAGATCCCGTGGCGAAAATTCTGGAAGGGACGGGCGGCACGGGTGTGGACGTGCTCCTGGAAATGAGCGGGCAGCCGGCGGCGATTCAGCAAGGGTTCAAGGCGTTGCGCGCAGGAGGCCGAGCGTCGCTGCTGGGAATTCCGACGGAAAACGTTCCGCTCGACCTGGTGCAGGACGTGATTTTCAAGGGCGCGACCGTTCAGGGGATTTACGGACGGCGTATGTACGGGACGTGGGTGCAGATGACGGCGCTGCTGAAGGCCGGCCGCCTGAACCTGGAGCCCTTGTTCGGCGAGCGCGTGGTGCTCGACAATTTTGAGGCGGCATTCGCGAAGTTGCAACACGGTCTGGCGGGTAAAGTTCTGATGTATCCGAACGGAATGAAGAAATAGCAAAGGAACTCACCATAGCGGACACAGAGAACACAGAGTTTGGAGATGGGAGACATGAACGAATCCGGGACACAAACAACCAAACAAAATCCACTGCAGTACGTGAGCGAGACGCTCGAGGATTTGCGGAACAAGGGAGTTGCGCCGAAGTTGCGCGTGCTCGAAGGCGAACAGAAGCCCGTGTGCGTGTTCGACGGGCGCGAGGTGATCAATCTGGCGTCGAACAATTACCTGGGACTGACGTCGCACAAGGCATTGCGAAAAGCGTCGGTGGAGGCGGTGCGGAAACTGGGCGTGGGCGCGGGAGCGGTGCGCACCATCGCGGGCACCATGAAGCTGCACATGGATCTCGAGGAGCAGATTGCGAAATTCAAGCACACGGAAGCGTGCGTGGTGTTTCAGTCGGGGTTCACGGCGAATGCCGGAACGGTGTCGGCAGTATTGGGCAAAGAAGACCTGATCATTTCCGACGAACTGAATCACGCCTCGATTATCGATGGGGCGCGGCTTTCGAAAGCGACCATCAAGGTTTTCAAGCACAAGGATGTCGCGGATTGTGAGCGGATCTTGCAGGAAAACGCGGCGTTTCCCGGCAAGAAGCTGATCATCAGCGACGGCGTTTTCTCGATGGACGGAGACATTGCGCCGCTGCCGGCTCTCTGCAATCTGGCGGAGAAGTACGGCTGCATCATGATGGTGGACGACGCGCACGCCAGCGGTGTGCTGGGACACAGCGGGCGCGGAACCGTGGATCATTTCGACTGCCACGGGCGGGTACACATTCAGGTGGGAACCCTGAGCAAGGCGATCGGGTCGATGGGCGGTTATGTGTGCGGCTCGCGCGACCTGATTGATTATCTGTATTTGCGCGCGCGGCCGTTTTTGTTTTCCACGTCGCATCCGCCCGCCACGGCAGCGGCGTGCCAGGCGGCATTCACGTTGCTGGATTCGGCGGAAGGCGAAAAACTGGTCAAGAAACTTTGGGCCAATACGAAATTCTTCAAAAGAGAATTGCACAAGCGCGGTTTTGAGTTCAAGGCCAGCGAAACGCCCATCATCCCGATTCACGTGGGAGACGCGGCGAAGGCTTTTGAGTTTTCGCGAACGTTGTTCGAGGCGGGGGTGTTCGCGCCGGCAGTTGGCTATCCGACGGTGGCCGAAGGCAAGGCACGTTTGCGGGCGATCGTGAGCGCGGCGCACAAGCGCGAGCAGCTGCTGAAGGCGGCGGATATTTTGGCGGAAGTGGCGAAGCCGCTCGGAATTGTGTAACGGAACCTCCCCCAATCGTCTGAGACCGTCATCCTTGTGTGTAAATTCTTCTTTTCGTTGGTGTTTTTATCTGCCGGCCGTCTAAGTTCCTGGCCTATACCTTGGCTAAGCAAAGGAAGACAAACGGTGCGCTATTGGCAAAGGATTTGCCATCTAACTGTTGGGCCCTGAGGCGCCCTTCTGCCCGGAAGGGTTGCTCCAGCCCCTGAATCGCAGACGGTTGTTGGAGGATTTAAAATGAAACGTACGGCATTCACAATTCTGGGAGCGCTTGTTTTGGCAGCCTCCGCCGCGTGCCAGACGCAACCGCAGACCGGCGCGGAGACCGCCGGTCCAGCCTCGGCGGCTCCCACCGCTTCGGCGGAAAATCCAAAGCTGAATGCTTCGCTGGCAGACGGCTCGCCGATCGTTGCAGAACTGAGTTCCTCGGTCGATTCCAAGAAAATCAAGCAGGGCGACGCGGTAACGGCGCGAACGACCGCGGACATCAGGGCGGACGGAAAGACCATTCTGCCAAGAGGAACGAAACTGGTCGGGCACGTAACCGAGGCGGCTGCGCGCGCCACGGGCGGCGCCGATTCGTCTTTGGGCATTGCGTTTGACAAAGCGATTCTCAAGGGAGGCGAGGAGCTGCCTTTGAATGTCGCGATCGTAGCGGTGGCTCCGCCGCCCTCGTCAATGCCAGGACAAAGTACGAGTAACGATGGAGGCGGGCCAGTCGCGTCGCCGGGTGCGCCTTCAAACATGGGTCGGCCCGGTGGCACCATGGGAGGGACGCCGGCAACATCCAGCAGTCCTACGGGTCCTCCGGTAGATAACACGGTGGCCTCGAACGGCGCACCACCAGAGACGGGCCTGGATGCGATGGGACGACTGACGCCCAATAGCCGCGGCATATATGGCTTGAAGGACGCGAGTCTGCGCCCCGCAACGAATCTCGCGGAAGGTTCGGTGATTACATCGCACGGCAAAAATGTGCATTTGGACAGCGACACGCAACTGCTGCTGGTGACGCAAGGTCGCGGCCCGGCGACGGCGCCGAAATCGTAGTTTCTCCCCACAAGTGTTGAGCAGAGGGCGCGCGAGTGCGCCCTTTTGTTTTGTTGGTTCAATGACACGGGCTCGCGCTTTGCTATACTCGCCGGGATGCCTTCCGAACAAAAAAAACTCTTCCTGATTGATGCGATGGCGCATATCTATCGGGCGTTTTACGCGCCGATGGTGCGGATGAACGCGCCTAGCGGAATGCCCACGAAAGTGCCATTTTTATTTTTGAATATCGTGCGGCGGATCTTGAAGGACTACAAGCCGGATTACGTGGCCATCGTCTTCGATACCCGGAAACCGACCTTCCGCGACAAATTGTTTGAAAAGTACAAGGCACAGCGACCGCCGATGCCTGATGAGATGAGCATCCAGTTGCCGTACGTGAGGCGGCTGATCGAGGCCATGAACCTGCCGATTCTGGAACTCGACGGTTACGAGGCCGACGACGTGATCGGCACCATGGCGAAGCTCGGTAAAGCCAGGAACCTGGACGTGCTGGTGGTGTCGAACGACAAGGACATGATGCAGCTGGTCAACGCAGGCGTGAAGATTTTGCGGACCGGGACGGGCGGAGCGAAAGCAGACACAATCGTCGACGCGAGAAAAGTAGAAGAAATTCTGGGAGTGACGCCGGACAAAGTGATCGATTTGATGGCGCTGCTCGGCGACACCGTGGACAACATCCCCGGCGCAAAGGGCATCGGGGAAAAAGGCGCGACCGAGCTGATCCAGAAATATGGCAGCGTGGAAAGCGCGCTGGAGCACGCCGCCGAAGTACCCAACAAGCGCTACCGCGAAGCGCTGCAGCAGCAGGTGGAGCAAGTGAAGCTGAGCAAGCAGCTTGCGGCCATTGAGATGGACGTGCCGTTGGAGCTGGACACGGAGAAGTTGAAGGCGCGGGAGCCGGACGTTGCCGGGCTTTCGGCGCTCTATCGTGAGCTGGGCTTCAACTCCCTGCTGAAAGAATTGCTGGCCACCGGAGCCGCACCGCAACCAGGTGAAAGCGCTTCAGCAGCACCGGGGAGCGCAGCGGCGGACCGTGCGACCGTCCAGCAACCTAAGGACTACGCGCAGCTCGCGAATACCGAGGAGTTTCGCGCGTACCTGAAAAAGCTGGCGGCGAAGGATTCGCTGGCAATTTGGCTGAACCTGGAAGCGGGAGAGCGCGGGACAGAAGGATTTGGCACGCGAGTTGCGTCGATCGAAGTGTCATCCAAGGCGGGTGAAGGGCGCGCGGTGTGGGTGGACGAAAAAGGAGAGGCGCTCGAAGCCTTGGAACCGCTGTTGCGCGACAGCAAGCGGCGGAAGATCGTGCACGACCCGAAACTGTTCCAGTTGCTGGCGGGCAAGACTGAAAACATCCAGCACGCCACACAGTTGTATTCGTATCTGTTGCGGCCAACGACCGCGAATCACAATTTTGTCGATGTTATTTTCCGGCAATTCAACGTGCCGATGGGCGGCGGTCCGGGAGAGCGCGCAGATTATCTGCAACGACTGGCGCCGGCTTTGCGCGAACAGATGGAAGCGCAAGGGTTGCTGGAGATATACGAAAAGATCGAGCTGCCGCTGGCCGGAGTGCTGGCGGAAATGGAGCGAGTGGGAATTCGCGTCGACCCCAAAGCGCTGGAGAAAATGTCGGAGTCGATGGAAAAGGAAGTGCGGCGAATCGAGAAGGAGATCTGGTTGCTGGCGGACGCGGAGTTCAACGTGAACTCGCCAACGCAACTGGCGGAGATTCTGTTCGACAAATTGAATTTGCAGCCGCCGGGGCGCCGCGGGGGGAAAAAAGTGCGGTCGACGGCCGCGGATATTCTGGAAGTGATGAGCGCGCAGCACGAACTGCCGCGGAAGGTGATCGAGTACCGGGAAATTGCGAAGCTGAAATCCACATACGTGGACGCGTTGCCCAAGCTGATTCATCCGCAGACGGGGCGGCTGCACACCAGTTTTTCGCAAACAGTGGCCGCGACGGGCAGGCTCAGCTCCAGCGATCCCAATGTGCAGAATATTCCGATTCGCAGTGAGCTTGGCAGGGAGATTCGCGCGGCGTTCGTGGCCGACAAGGGCAAACTTCTGCTTTCGGCAGATTATTCGCAGATTGAATTGCGCGTGATGGCGCACTTTTCGCAGGATCCGGTGTTAATCGAGGCGTTTCGCAACGGTGAAGACATTCACGCACGAACGGCGCAGGAAGTCTTCGGCGTGGGACCGATGGCGCAGACCGCGGAGCACCGGCGAGCGGCGAAGGCCATCAATTTTGGAATTATTTATGGCTTGTCGGCATTCGGGCTGGCGCAGCAACTGGGAATCGAACAGAGAGAAGCGGCGCAATTCATCAATGCCTACTTCACGCGCTACAAGGGCGTGAAAGACTATCTGGACCGCGTGTTGGTACAGACGCGGCAGACCGGCATGGCGAAAACGCTCTTCGGAAGAATCCGTCCTATCCCGGATATCGTGTCGCCGCAGGTGCAGTTGCGCAATTTTGCGGAGCGCACTGCGCTGAACTCGCCGTTACAAGGGACCGCGGCGGACCTGATCAAGCTCGCCATGATCTCGATCGACAAACGCCTGGCTAAAGAGAAGTTCGAAGCGCAGATGATTTTGCAGGTGCACGATGAGTTGCTATTTGAGGCGCCCATCAAAGAGCTGAAAGCGCTGGAGAGACTGGTGAAGGAAGAAATGGAAGGGGTCTACAAGCTTGCCGTTCCCCTAATGGTGGAAATTGGGACGGGACCGAACTGGCGCGATTTGGAGTAAGCTCTGGAAAGAGCGCAACTTAAAGAGAATGGTCGCGAACTCCCGACCTGTCCCGCGGGACAGGATTCCGATACGGCACGTTGAACCCGGGCTAGCGAAAAGCGAGCAAAACGGCGTGTTACGCTGAGTCGCGTGGTCAAACTGAGGAAAAAACATGCGCCGAGCAACCGAAACTCTTCTGCTTGCCACTCTTGTGGCAAGCATGGCGGGCTGTAGCGGTCTGTCAGACGTGAAGAACAACAGCGGTAGTGGTGGCGGCGGAGGCGGCGGCACGCAGCCTTCAGGCGGCGTCAGTATCTCGCCGTCAACGGTCACCGTCCACCCGTTCGGCACGCAGGCCTTTACGGCGTCAGTATCCGGATCGTCGAGCACCGGAGTGAGATGGCAAGTAAACGGCGTAACCGGAGGCAGCCAAACTACAGGACTGATTTCCACCAGCGGGATGTACAGCGCCCCGTTGAAGATCGCGCCGAGCCTGATTCCCACGAGTGGCGCGGACGTTGCCGTCACGATCACGGCGATCTCGCAAGCGGATGCTACAGCAACGGGAACGGCGACCGTGACACTGCAACCACAACAGCAGGCGACACAGGCGAGTACCGTGCAGATGGGAACGTCCGGTGGAAACATCAACGATACGGCTACGGGAGTGTGCTGCTCGGGAACCCTGGGCTCGCTGGTCAGCTTGGGTGGAACGCAATTCATTCTGAGCAACAATCACGTGCTGGCACTAAGCGATGGCGGCGGAGTGGGAGATGCCATCAGCCAGCCGGGATTGATCGAGACGAATTGCGAAACCGCAGGGACCCAGACGGTGGCGAACCTGTCGCAGTTCTTCAATCTGGAAAGCGGACCGGCGCCGAAGATCGATGCGGCGCTGGCGCAGGTTGCAAACGGCAGGGTGGATAGCACCGGCAACATTCTATTGTTGGGAGCAACGCAAACGAATGGCGTGCCGGATGCTGGCGCACCCGCGCAAGGAACGGGCATCACACCTTCGCAAGCAATGGCTGCGCCGCACAATGGATTAGTGGCCAAGAGCGGGCGGACGACCGGCCTGACTTGTTCGACGGTGCTGGCAACGAACGTGGCGTCCAGCGTGGATTACTACCGGCATTGCGGCGACACCACTGCGGCGTTTACGGTCAACTACACCGACCTGGTTTCCGTTTCAGGCGGAGACTTCAGCGCCGAAGGCGATTCCGGATCGTTAATCGTTACGCAGGACACTGCCGAGGCGGTGGCGCTGCTGTTTGCCGGGTCGGACACGGACTCCGTGGGAAATCCCGTGGGCGACGTTCTTAATGCGTTTACCGGAAACAGTGGATCACCGACATTTGTGGGTGGTTCGACCCATCAACTGATTGGGTGCACGTTGACGCTGACACCGGCGGCGGCAAAGGCGCCAAGCCCACAGGTCTCCGCGGAGGTGATCCGCAGCGCTTCGCTGGTGCGCGATATGCACGCGCCGGAATTGCTGGGGAATATGGCGGTGGACGCGATTGGTGTGGGACGAAGCTACGATCATCCTGGGCAAGCCGCGATTCTGCTTTTCGTGAATTCGCGTGGATCGTTGGCGGGGCTGCCGCGCAGCATCAACGGCGTGAGCACACGTGTGATCCAGGGAGAGTCCTGGGCGTTGCACGGAATGCTGAGCAGCGAGGAGAGCGCGCAGCTTCTGACTGGTGTTGCCGATCCGCTCGTCGTCTATACGCTTCGCTCGGGAGAGCTGGAGCGCGCGAAGGCCGTGCAGAAAGCACACCAGGCTGAGTATTTGAGCCGGCCGGGGGTTTTGGGAGTGGGAATCACGTCCAGCGTGGATGCGCCGGGCGAAGCCGCGCTGCTGATCTACGTGAACCACGGCGCATCGGTGAGCGCCATTCCCGCGGAGATCGATGGGTTGCGGACGCGTGTACGCGAGACGAGCCGGTTCACCGCAGGTCGCGACGGCAATAGCAACAACACAACTCGCGGGTGCCGTGTGCCGGCATCGAACGTAAGCGTGGCAAAGCTCAAGCCTTGAGAAACCTTACATCCTGACGCATGTCGGGGCGGCCCGGCGCCCGGGCTGACTGCTCCGTAGCGCTCGGCCTTCAGCCCTTCTTTTGCGCAGGCCGCAGGCGTAGAATCAAATCGAACAGTTTCCTTATCGCTCCACAGACATTTTCATCCCCAGGGGGTGTATATGCGACGCAGTATTGTGTGGTTCCTCAGTGTGGCTCCTCTTCTCCTCGGTTTGGGCGTAGCCTTAGCACAACAGAAAGACCCGAAAGCACAAACAGGAGATGCCTCATCGGCACCAATTCCCGCAGCTGATGCAGAGAAAAAGAATCCCGTGAAGCCGACACCGGAAGGATTGGCGGAAGCCAAGCGGTTGTACAAATATCACTGCGCGATGTGCCACGGAGACCAAGGAGATGGCAAGGGAGATCTGGCAGTAGAAATGAAACTTGAACTGAAGGACTGGCGCAATCCGGATTCGCTGGCGAAGATGACGGATGGCGAGCTGTTCTACATCATCACCAACGGCCGCGGCAAAATGACGGGTGGAGAGGGAGACCGCACCAAGGAAACGACGCGCTGGAATCTGGTGAACCTGGTGCGTTCCTACTCAAGCAAGCCAGCGCCGACGCAGTAGTTCAAAAGGAACACCCTCACTCTTGTGAAGAGGTGAGCTACACGTCACGCCTTGCGCCGGCGCCTTGTAGTTTTTCTTCAATGTCGCATCGGCTTTTATGCGCAATCGGGCGTCCCTGTTACCGGGGACGCCCGATTGATTTGCGGGCGGTTCGCGGTATGCTAGCGCTCGACAAATGGCTACAAGGATGTGGGAGGATGATATGGGTCATGCGCCGAGGTTTCTGGGGCTGGTGAACGACGCGAAAAAGCGTATCAAGGAAACAAACGTAGCCGATGTGAAACGGCGAATGGATGCCGGGGAAAAGTTTGTGCTGGTGGACGTGCGTGAGGAGAGCGAGTGGGCGCAAGGACATTTGCCGGGAGCGATCCATCTGGGCAAGGGAGTGATCGAGCGAGACGTTGAGCAGCGCGTAGCAGATACGGGAGCCAAGATGATCTGTTACTGCGGCGGCGGATTCCGTTCGGCGCTGGTGGCGGATAACCTGCAGAAAATGGGATACACGAACGTGGAATCGATGGACGGAGGATGGAAAGGCTGGCTGGCGGCGGGATATCCAACGCAGAAAGATCTGTAGAACAATAAAGCACTAACGCTTTTCCCGGTACTAAACCGAGAGACGAACCGGAACAGTTGCCCCCGGCCGCCGAGCGCATTCTCTTTAGTCCAGGGTCTCGAGTGAATATTTGCCCGATAAGATGTGAGGGCTCATCATCATTTGCTCGATTGCAGCGCGTGCAGGGCCGCATGGCTCGGTGCAGCCGGTGGCGGAACATCACCCTTTAACATCAGCCACAGAATGCGATTATAGAGCTGATCATCGGCGCGATCGGGTGCGCTGAGATCCAGGCTCTCCGACAAGCGCGCGGCGGCAGTATTCTGCGGATTCTTTTCATCCAAGTCTTGCGTGGGGATGATTGCATCATAAGGCGTCAGGTCGGGCGCCGGTGCGAAGATGTCCACCAGGGATCGGCTAAAGTAATCGAATTTAGAGAGCCGCCCCATGCCGAGGATGTCTTCGATCGCCGCGATCACGTCCGTCGTGTTGATGAAGCGATGCACCGTGCCCGACGGGTTGTAGGCCGAGATGGCGTAGAACGGCGCGCGGTGCGAATCGGTGTGATCGGGCCCGGCCTGCGCATCGTCTTCAACGACGAAGATCACCGTGTCGTTCCAATACCGGCTGTGCGAGAGCGCCTGCACGATCCGCCCAAGTGCGAGGTCGTTGTCAGCCATGCACGCGCGCGGTGTGCATTTGCCCGGACGCCCGGCGGCCAGGTGGTCCATCGGCAGCCACATGAGTTCGAGCTGTGGCATGTTGCCGTCGCGAACGTAGCGCTGGAGTTCGGCGATCCAAACATCAGCGCGCTTCTGATCCTGCGTAACCAGATCCATCGGGACGTAGTCAGGATTCACGTCGGCGCCCAAGCCGCGTTGCGTCACCGGCCAGCCGGGATTCCCCTTGACCATTTCGCCGTAGTCACGGAAAGTGATGCCCCCTCGGATTGCGAGTGTCCACAGGAAGCCGCGTTCCGGCTCATCGCTCTCTTCGCCGTCCATGTCGGCCCGCTTGCCGGCGTAACCGGAGGGCACGGTCTTCTCGCCGTAGTTCGTGACGTAGGCGGCGGTGGACCAGATGTGTCCCTGCGAACTGACTTCGGCATTCACGAAGAAACGATCGAACAGGCCGAAGCGGCGCGCGAGCGCATGGTGGTTTGGGGTGATGGTGATGTCGGGGAAATAGACAAGGCTCGCGTCGCCATCGCCTTCTTTCATGTCTCCGAGTACCTGATCATAGGTGCGATTCTCTTTGATGATGTAGACGACGTGGCGGAACGGCGGATAGCGCCGCGCCGCGGGCTTGTGCTGCCAGTTATTGGCGGCGGCGACACGCTCGGTGAAGGTAGCCAGTTGCGGCGGCGGCAGTGATGCGGAGAGCACACGCAGAGTGCCATTCAGCTGTCCGAGTACGTACGCGGTCGGTTTCTCGTCCGGCCAGTTCGTGAGCGGTACGGGGCCGTCGAGGTTGGCGTGGGTGCCATGTCCTTTCCCGGAGAGGACGAGGAGTTGATCACCTACTTCGGCAATCGCGGTGGGATACCAATCGGCGGGAACGCGCCCGAGCAACTTGCCGGTAGCGACATCGAAGACGGCGACGGCATTGTTGTCAGCTTCTGCTACCAGCACGCGCCTGCCATC
>Ga0074045_10001934_pt1 | contig 19659 bp, 20 predicted proteins | sample BogForMeECP23OM2_FD_94442 | JGI IMG/M metagenome (GOLD analysis project Ga0074045, IMG submission 94442) | Bog forest soil microbial communities from Calvert Island, British Columbia, Canada - Bog Forest MetaG ECP23OM2 | ecosystem: Environmental > Terrestrial > Soil > Wetlands ...
CCTGGAAAAGCTGATCGAAGAGGGCAAATTCCGTCCCGATCTTTTCTATCGGCTCAATGTCTTCCGCATCGAGATCCCGCCGCTGCGCGATCGAAAGGAAGACATCCCCGTACTCGTAAACCACTTCGTGCAAAAATTCTCTCTGGCCATGAACAAACGCATCACCCGGGTTGCACCCGCCGCCATGAATCAATTGCAGGAGCAGCCCTGGTTGGGGAACGTTCGCGAACTGGAGAACGCGGTGGAGCGCGCCATGGTTGTGGGACAAGAGCCGGAGCTGAAGGAACAGGACTTCATCTTCAAGCCCCAAGCCGCCGCCAACGGCGCGAGCAAGACCCTTGAGGACATGGAGCGTGCCCACATCCTGCGGGTGGTGGAGCAATGTGGAGGCAATCAGAGCCATGCCGCGGAGATACTCGACATCGATCGGGTCACTCTTTATCACAAGCTGAAAAAATACGGGTGGACTCGCACTCCTGTTGAGACGCACTGAAGCCAGGTTCCTGGTTCTCATTTCTCAGTTCTCGGTTCTCAGCGCCGAATCGAAAACTGAGAGCTGAGAGCTGAGAACTGAGAACTGACCTGATGAAGCTGCTGCAACTGTTGCCGATCGGGAATGTGGATGACGGGCTGCTGAAGGATCTGCGGCCCGCCGTCGAAGAAACGTTCCGCGTCTCCTGTAAAGTGCTTCCTGTCCGGTTGGATCCGGAGTTCGCGTTCCACGGAGAGCGGCAGCAGTACCACTCGTCGGAAATCCTGCTGCGCATGCAGAGTTTTCTTACCGACGACTCCTGGCGAATACTGGGCGTAGCCGCCGTGGATCTCTACATTCCGATTCTTACCTTTGTTTTCGGCGAGGCACAGATGGGCGGACCCTGTGCCGTGGTCTCCGTGCACCGGCTGCGGCAGGAACTCTACGGCCTTCCGCCCGACCAAAAGCTATTTCGCCAGCGTGCGCTCAAGGAAGCGGTTCATGAACTCGGCCACACGGTTAATTTGACTCACTGCGATGACTATCGCTGCGCCATGGCTCCTTCCCACGCCGTGGAATGGATCGACCTCAAAGAAAGCACGCTGTGCAGTTCCTGCCGCGCCGTGGCCACGCCGATGACGCAAGCCTCGTCGGTACGAATCTTCTGAAATCGCGAATACGGTGAATTCTGACCTTGGGGGTGTCTAGCTCTCATCGGAACGCAAAACGGCTAAAGCCTTCGTCTTTATTGGCTCTGGGCGGCGCGGCTAAAGCCCCGTCCTTCCCAAGAAAAGCACCGGCCGCCGGGGTGTTGAATCCGGGCGGCCGGTGTTTCGTAGGTCCTCGTCGAGGTGTTTCGCCTCGCTAACTTATGACAGGAAGAACTCTTTTGCCAGCGACAGCCAGTCTTGGCCGGGGATCTGGTTTGCTACGTCGTTGATGGCCACTCCACCGTCCTGGGCCAGCGCTCCCATTGCCATCGGCATCGGCAACCGGTGCTGCAGGCGGCTCGCCGACTCTTCCGTCCACCAGCGGACGAGTGGTCCTCCCATTAAGTTTTTGAAGCTTGTCTTGGCATCGGGCGCGTTCACTGTCACCAGCCAGCCTTCTCCGTAGGGATCGCGGAGTGCCAGTTTAGGATCGTTTATGAGCGCCTGGTTAATGTCAGATATGCTGCCCTCGATCGGCGAAACCATGTCGACGGCAACGTCGTCGCGATAAAGTGTGCACATCTTCTGGCCCTGGCGAATCCACTGGCCGCGTTGCGGCAGCGTGATGCTCTCGATCGTGCCCGTCAGCTTGGAGGCAAAATCATCCATGCCGACCCGCACCAGGTTGGGGCTCTCGCTCAGTGCCCAAGTGTGACCGGGGTGGTAGCGCAGATTTTCCGGGACCGCGAAACCGCCGACCACGGCGGGCTGAAGGCGCGGCGCAACAGCGTCATGCTTGGCTGGGGCGACCTGCAACACTGGTCGCACAAAAGCATGGCGGGTGCGGACGTAGTCAATCGTCAAGAAGGTTGCGAAGAAGAAGAGAACCAGTAGGACCGTCATAAGTCACCTCGTCGGAGGGCCGTCTAGCGAGCCACTCAGCACTCTTGTTGAGGCAATCGCCATGCCAACACGAGGCGGATTGCGAGCAAGTGCGCTGCGGGCTGCGATCTCCTGTGAAATGAGTCGGATAGACGAGAGGCAATTTCGTGGCGTGGACCATTGCGATGAAATTGTCAACAACGCTTTGATGGAAATCGCAACAGGCCAAAGCTCGTGTTTTCAGTGTCTGGAGGGGGAGGACGCGATTGATCTTTTGCAATCAGTGGGTTGCGGGTTGGCAACCCACTGATGAATCTCACAACAGTCAAAGTTGAAGAATGCAACGGTGAAAGGCCTACTCCGGCGAGTACTGCGTCTCCAGTTCGGCGTCGGCGGAGTGCGGAGCGTTGGTTAATGCAGTGATTCCGTACTCCAACCCTTTTTCAAAGGCCTTCAGGTTCAGTTCCCGGGAGCTAGGCGGAACAGAATCGGCGACCGCTTTGCGCACGGCGTCGGGGTCCAGCAGTTGTGTGACTGCGGTGAAGAATCCCACCATCACCGAATTCAGCACCATGCGTTTTCCCAGTTCTTCGGCGATGCGGGTCGCGGGGACGCTGTACACCTGGATTTCCTTGCTGACATCTGACACTCGCACCAGATCCTGCTCGACAATCAAGATGCCGCCGTCTTTCACCTCGTTGCCGAAGCGGACATAGGCCTCTTGCGACATGATAACCATGATGTCCGGGTGGGTGACGTAGGGGTACAGTATTGGCGTGTCGGAGAGCACGAGCTGCGCACTGCAGGCGCCGCCGCGGGCTTCCGGGCCGAAGTTCTGGGTCATGGTGGCAAAAGCACCTTGAAAAATCGAGGCGGCCTTGCCGAGGACGATGGCCGAGAGGATCACTCCCTGGCCGCCAAAACCTGCGATACGAATTTCAGTTAGCTGCAGTCGCATACCATCTCCGGTTCTTCCACGTATCTTTCACCGAGCGATTCGGTGTATTGCGCTCGCATCATGGTTTGGTAGTCGGGGCGCTCGCGGTCTACGAACTTGCCCACGATGATCTCCCCGGTCATGGTCATGCCAACCTCGCTGGTAGGCGCACCGTGCCGGACCTTGCTCTTCTCTTTGTAGTACTTCATGGCGTCGAGACCGTCCCCCAGCTTGTTGCGACGCTGATAGAGAGTGGGACAGGGCGAGATAATTTCGATAAAAGAGAAGCCTTTCTTCTGAAACGCCTCGGTCATGGCGCGGGTAATTTGCCTGACATGAAACGTGGTCCAGCGCGCGACGTAAACCGCGCCCGCCGCTTCGACCAGGTGCGGCAAATTGAACGACGGCTCGAAGACGCCGTAGGGATTCGTTGAAGTCGTCGAGTGATCCGGCGTGGTGGGCGCGGTCTGGCCGCCCGTCATGGCGTAGAGCAGATTGTTCACGCAGATGACCTTCAGATCGATGTTGCGACGCGCGGCGTGGATCAGATGATTGCCGCCGATGGCGGAAAGATCGCCGTCGCCGGAATAGACGACGACGTTCAGCTTTGGGTTCGCCAGTTTCAAACCGGTGGCGAACGGGATGGCGCGGCCGTGCGTGGTATGGAAAGAATCCAGCTTGACGTAGCCCGCCACGCGGCCAGTGCAGCCGATGCCCGAGACCAGGGCCAGCGATCGCAGATCGATTTTCGAGTCGATGAGGGCGCGGGCGAAAGAGTTTACAGTAGTGCCGATGCCGCATCCCGGGCACCAGATATGAGGCATGCGATCGCTGCGTAAGAAGGGCTCGACTGGGTTGACGAGATCGTTGATCAAACTGCCTGACATCGGCTGGCCTCCACAATTACCTTGAGTATGTCTTTGGGGTCGTGAACTCCGCCGCCCGCGTGCGACACGGCGAATGTCTTTGCCTGACCCGCGGCAGCGCGCTCCACTTCGCGCACCATCTGGCCCAGATTGAGTTCGGGGACGACGAATGCTTTCACTTTGGCTGCGAGTTCGCGGATCTTTTTCTCGGGGAAGGGCCAGGCGGTGATCAGGCGTAACTTGCCGACGCGCAGACCCTGTTTACGAGCCGCCTCGATGGCGCGTTGCGCCACGCGGGAAGTGATTCCGTAAGAGACGACCACGACATCGGCGCCCTCGATTTGCTCTTCTTCGGTTATGGTGATGCGGTCGACGGCGTTAAGAATCTTGTTTTGCAGGCGGCGAACCAGCTTGTCCTGGGTGGGCAGAGTCATGTCGGGATAGCCGCGCTCGTCGTGGGTCAGGCCGGTGACATGAAAGTTGTAGCCATCGCCGGCGTGCGCCATCTCTGGAACCAGGTCGCCGTTGGTACCGTAGGGGAGATAGTCGTCAACCGACTTCTTCGTATGGCGGCGCGGTACGACTTCGATCTGGTCGGCGGGAGGAATCACTACCTTCTCGGTCATGTGCCCTACGCATTCGTCCATCATGAACATCACGGGCACACGATATTCTTCCGCCAGGTTGAAGGCTTTGATGGTGAGATCAAAACACTCCTGCGGAGAATTGGGGCAGAGGGCGATGATCTCGTAGTCGCCATGCGAGCCCCAACGCGCCTGCATCATGTCAGCTTGCGCGGGAAGCGTGGGCAGGCCGGTGGACGGTCCTCCACGCTGCACATCGACGAACACACACGGCGTTTCGGTCATGGCCGCGTAGCCGATGTGTTCCATCATCAGAGAGAAGCCGGGGCCCGAGGTCACCGTAAACGCCTTGGCACCAGCCCAGACCGCACCTTGCAGGGTGATGGAAGCCGCGAGTTCGTCTTCCATTTGGATGAACGCTCCACCTACAGTCGGCACACGAGAGGCAAAGCGCTCAACCACTTCGGTGGAAGGAGTTATGGGGTATCCGGAGGCGAACCGGCAGCCAGCGGCCAGAGCGCCTTCGCAACAGGCGTGGTCGCCATCCATGAAGTGTGTGCCGGTGAGCACACCATGAGGGTCAGCCTTCATTTGTCACCTGCCTTAACGGGATCTGCCTTGGTGGCGAAAATGGCGAAGTCGGGGCAGTACATGCCGCACAAGTCACAACCGCTGCACTTTTCCGGATGCACAACATGCGGCGGATGGTAGCCCTTGGAATTGAAAGCGGAGGAAAGTGCGAGCACTCTTGTGGGACAAAACTCCACACAAAAGCCGCAGGCTTTGCAACGCTCGACAACAATGGAAACACGTCCTTTTGCCAATGGGAATCTCCGAGCTCAAGGTGTTAGAACCACCACGAAATCTTACGCCATTATGCTTTGTGGAGGGGGGCGATTGGATGTGACAGGGATCACTGATGTTTGTGAGAACGGGCACACTTCCTGTGCAACGCTAAGAAACAAAGGCCGCAGAAACCTCTGTGGCAGGATTGTTCGGGATAGGCCCGGGTTCTTGCCGCATCGGTGAGGCAAGGCACCATTGATTGTGCCTTTGATCACAGCAATTGGGAAAGCGAGGACTGAGAATGAGAGTTGGTTGACGAATTCGCGGCTGTTCAAAAGGGGGCTGCCATGTTTGAAGCCGAAGTTGCGATGGAAAAACGCTCATCGATCCTGCCACTGCTACTCATGCTGTGCCTGCTGGCGCTGATCGTGGGTACGGTGACCTACGTGTTTCTTCAAGTCCGGGCCAAAACGCCACTCAGCGCGCAGGAGGCGAGGGGGACAGTAACAGCCGCGCTCCAGGGACCAGGTCCGGCGGTTATTCACTTCCGCACTGGTCTCGTAAGAAACGACCAAAAACTACCGGATCCTAATTATCGATTGTTGGAAAAAGCAGGAATAGTTAAGTTGGGCAAGGCGCCGGCGGGTAGCGTGCTGGTTTCGCTCACACCCGAAGGAGAGCACCTGCTGACTGGTATCCCGGGTTGCAAGAAATCGCAAGAAAAAGATGGCACCTTCACGTATCAGGCTCCGCTGGCGCAACGGCAATTCGTAAGCATCGCCGGCGTAACCATGACCGGAACTGACAACGCGATCGTCGAATACAATTGGAAATGGGTGCCCAATGCATTGGCGGACGTGTTTGATGCGGGCGGTCCGCTGGTGAAGAGCTTCAATCTCTGGGAACGTCAGACCCTGATCAATAAGTATCAAGTCGATTTCTATCACGGGACTCCGACGAAATCCACGCTTGCTCTCGTGCGGAACGGCCGGGAATGGACAACCCCGGCGCGATAGCGGGCGGCGAGCGAAGGCTAACAACGCAGCCGGTTTTTGGTTACTGAGTGCGCTTAGAGTTTCAAGAGCAGAACCTTGGTTTGAAAGGAGAAATGCGATGTCAATGAAGAAACTTCTGGTGATGTTTACAGCCCTTATCGTGTTCACCGGCACGGCCGCCGCGCAGGACCAGGCCCCGTGCCCAACCGAGAAAGTCATCAAGCATGTCCCGGTTAAGTTCACGTCGCCTGTATCCGGCAAGGGTATGTACACGGCATACTGTGCCGTTTGCCATGGAACGGACGGCAAAGGTGGAGGCCCCGCGGCCAGCGCGCTGAAGATTCCTCCCAACGACCTTACGGTGCTGAGCAAAAACAACGGAGGGAAATATCCCTCGCTGAAAGTCTCTGCCTCCATCCGCAACGAATCCGAGCTTCCCGCGCACGGATCCAAGGACATGCCGGTGTGGGGAACGTTGTTTTGGAATGTGAGTAGTGGACACGAGGGTGAGGTGCAGCAACGCGTGGTAAACCTTACCAAGTACATCGAATCCCTGCAAGCGAAGTAGGCCGGCTGCTGAGCAGCTGTGGATCCGGCGCTGAGCCGGTCGGGGCACAAGCGCTAGCTTGTGCCCCTTGCTCGTTTTGGCAAAAGTGACCGTTTTCGCCGTTCGGACAAGAAGACCCTGCGACAACTAATGGCAAGAATTGGGGATCGGGGTGGATCCCGAGGAAAAGCCCCGCCCTCGACGAACGGTAAAGGGGGGCAGACCCACGTGAGGAAGATCACAATGGCGTGTGTCTTGCAGCACAGCGAAGTGTTTCATCCCGGCGGACACTGGCGGCAGAGGTGCGGCTCAGGTGACTGAGTGGACTGCGCAAGAAGCAATCCACGGAAGCGGGCTGGAGCCGACGTGTTCAGGAGGCTGGTTCATGCTCTCGCCATACGGAATGGAGATTGTAGAAAGCTGCCTTACATGCAAGCTGCGAGTTGATCGTATCTTCTGCGATCTGCCTCCTGCCGCGTTGCAGGCTTTTGAAGGCATCAAGTACGCGACCGCCTATCCTCAGGGGGCTGTGCTGTTTGTCCAGGGGCAGCTGCCGCGCGGCATCTTTGTGCTCTGCAAAGGCACTGTAAAGCTTGCCATCAACTCCCCTAGCGGCAGAACGGTAATTGTGAAACTTGCCGAGCCTGGGGAAGTGCTGGGGTTGAGCGCCACGATCTCCGGCAAACCTTACGAAGTGACGGCGGAGACGATCGATCCCTGCCAGGTCAATTTCGTCAAGCGCGATGACTTTCTTCGTTTCCTGAAAGATGATGTGGAGGCCTGCTTCAAAGTGGCCGAGCAGTTAAGCGAGAAATATCACAATGCCTGCAAGGAAGCGGGTGCGCTGGGACTGTCACACTCCGCCGGAGAAAAACTGGCCAAGTTGCTTCTGGAATGGACTTCCAAGAACGATGGCGTCAAAGGGGAACCCCGGTTGAAGCTTCGACTCACCCACGAGGAAATCGCGCAGATGATCGGAACTTCGCGCGAAACGGTTACCCGGCTGTTTGCCGAGATGAGAAAGCGTCAGATCTTGCAGTCGAAAGGCTCGACTCTGGTGATTCGCAACACGGCGGCGCTGCGCGAGCTCGCCAACCACAACTAATGCCGCGTCAGTAGCTTCGATGAGCGCAGGCGGAACGGCATGACTGCGACACGCCTGGGAAACGTCGGTCCCACCCCAAGAACTCACATTCAAGAAGAATTAAGCCTGCTCAAGTTTCGGGTAGTGTCTGAAATCTGCGTTGAAGCCCGCGTGAAGCGCCGAGTATAATACTGGCGGTGCTTTGGCAGCTGTCCAAAATTCCATCCAAGGATGACGCAAGTCTATGGACGACGTACAGCACATGAGCAAAGAGCAGTTGATCGATTTGGCCAATGAATCCGCGCGGAATCTCGAAAAGTCCAAGAGCCAAACCACATCACTCGAAGTGGATCAGCGGAAGCTCGTTTCTCTGCTCTTGAGTTTGACGAAGATAACCGGCAGCCTACGGAATCGGCTATTTGAACTCTCTATGGATAACAAAGCCCTGACTGAATCTCTTGAAAAGCGCGCTCCCGATGTACATGCGCTATTCTCTGATCTGCGTAAGAGTTCCAACACTCGTGTTTCTTTAGATGATTTTCCGAGCGTTCAAGAGTTAGAGCAATCAATTGAAGCGATTCTTGGGCCGATTCGTTAGCCATTTTCAATGCTCCTGAATTTCCTTACGCGGCACGGAAAGGAATGCCAGTGCGCAAGTTCTAGCGGTTCATTTAGCTTCAACGCACATTCCGAATTCGGGTTGACTGCCGAAGCCACGCGCCGACGCATGGAATAGAACTCCCACACCAGTCGCGGATCACGGTTCCAAGCTTCGGGCGAAGCGACCTCCTCAATCCCTTAATTCCGCGTTAAGTCTCGTGACCAGGATCACAATTTCCGGTGATGATTGTCACCGCCGCGCGATCCGTTCTCTCTTATTGTTGCGCGTAGGTGGGCGTCAGAGTCCCGGTTCAAGTGGGGAGGAAAACGGCATATGGCTTCGCCAAACGGCAACGGGCAGCATAAGCAAGTAAACCAAAAGCCACGATTGATTTTCTGGGAGTTGACCAAAGGGTGTAATCTGCGCTGCATCCATTGCCGGGCCACGGCTACGGAGCTGAGTTCTCCTTCCGACCTTTCTACCCAAGCGGCACGCGATGTCATCGATGAGATTGCCACGGTGTCCACTCCCATCCTAGTGCTTAGCGGTGGCGAGCCGCTGTTCCGTTCGGATATTTTCCAGTTGGCGCGCTATGGCACGGACAAGGGTCTGCGCGTGGCGCTGGCTACAAATGGCACGCTGGTTACCAGGCACGTGGCGCGCATGATCGTCGATAGCGGCGTGCAGCGCGTTGCCATCAGCCTGGACGGCGCTGATGCGCTTACCCACGATACTTTCCGCGGCATTCCCGGTGCATTCGATGCCGCCATTGCCGGTTTCCGTAATCTGAAGAATCTGGGAATGTCGGTGCAGATCAACACCACGATCGCCCGCCACAATGCCCATCAGCTTCCGAAGGTGCTCGAACTGGCAAAGTCGCTGGGGGCGGACGCGCTGCACACCTTCCTGTTGGTGCCGGTAGGTTGCGGCGTGGATATCGCTGCCGAACAAATGGTTCCGCCGGAAGAGTACGAGCAGATGCTGAATTGGTTCTATGATCGCTCGCTCGAAGGTGGCATCGAGATGAAGGCGACTTGTGCGCCACACTACTTCCGCGTGGTTCGGCAACGGCGGGCTGCGGAACACCGTTCCGAGGCCGCCGCAGCGGCGGCTCACGCTGCTCCGCCAGTAGTTGAAGCGGCGCAGCATCCGCCAAGTATTGGCGCTACGGAGATGGTGATGCCCGGCTCAACCGGCATCGAGTTGAAGTCTCATGGGGCGGGACAGACGAGTGTTGGACAACCCGTGGGACATCCTGGAAAGCATCCTTCCGACATGAACGCGATGACCAAGGGATGCCTGGCCGGAACCGCGGTGTGTTTCATTTCTCATCAGGGCGAGGTCTATCCCTGCGGATACTTGCCGGCCTTGGCAGGAGATCTGAAAAAACAGCCGTTTGCCGACATCTGGGAGAACTCGGTGGTGTTCAATCAACTACGCGACACCAACAACCTGGAGGGGAAATGCGGCTGCTGCGAGTTCCGCAACATTTGCATGGGTTGCCGGGCGCGCGCCTTCGCGGCCACCGGCAACTATCTCGATGAGGAGCCGTTCTGCGTTTACCAACCGCAGACGAAAGGTTTGAAAAAGGAGAAAGATATTACGCCGGCGGAAGTCGCACGCTAAACGGCACGCTTCCGCCGCCGAAAATGCCTGTTACCACAGAGACACGGAGGCACAGAGAAAGCACAGTTTATTGTGCATTCCAAGCGGCCCTTCCCCGTCTCCGTGTCTCTGTGATAAGAGCCGTTACGGGCCAAAAGACACGAACCCAGCGTGATATTCCGCAATCCCGCCTTTCAAATGCCACTTCCCTGCTCACCGGAACTTAGCTAAACCACTGAAACGACAGCTGTTTCCCCTTTTGGTACTGTATTTCCTTTGGCAGGCCGTGTGCTTCTTCCTATATGGAGTAATCCGTTAGGAGCAGACTTGGAACCGACTCTCATGGTCGTGGGCCTGAACTGCCGTACCGCACCGGTGGGAGTGCGGGAGCGTTTCTGGATCAGCGAAAACCGGCGCTACGAAGCGTTGGTGCAGTTGTCAAGGGCGGAAGGCATCGAAGAAGTAATCGTAATGGCCACCTGCAACCGCACTGAGTTTTGGCTGTGGGCTGACGATGTCACCCTGACCGCCAACTCCGTGATGCGGATGCTAGGCGCCGAATATGGACTCAAACTGTGCGAATGGAAGCACTTCTACCGTTTGCTGGATGAACCGGCGCTCCTGCATATCTTTCGGGTCGCATCCAGCCTTGACTCCATGGTGGTGGGCGAGCCCCAGGTCGTTTCCCAGGTGAAAGAGGCTTGGGAGCAGGCACAAAAGGTGGGGGCAGCGGGCCGATTTCTGGATGCTGTGTTGCAGAAGGCACTCGCGGTCTCGAAGCGGGTGCGCAGTGAGACGGCCATCGGTAACAAAGCAGTTTCGATTCCTTATGCCGCCGTGGAACTGGCACGCCAGATTTTCGGCACGCTGGAAAACAAGAAAGTTATTCTGCTGGGCGCGGGCCATTTGAGTGAACTCTCAGCCCGTGAGTTGCTTAATCATGGCGCCACTTCCGTCCGCGTGATCAATCGCACACTCGAACACTCGGCTGAGCTGGCGGCGAAGCTCGGTGGGGTTGCGATCCCGTTGGAGGAGCGCTGGAAACATATGGCGGAATCCGACATCATCATCAGCTCGACTTCCTCGCCGCACACGATTCTCAGCCGCGAGGAAGTCGAACTCATGGTTCACGGGCGCAACGATCGACCCCTGGTGATCGCGGATATCGCAATGCCCCGCGACGTTGACCCCGCGGTGCGCAACGTCAAGGGCGTTTTCCTCTATGACCTTGACGACCTGGAGAACGTGCCCGACGGCAATGCGAGCGAGCGTGAGGCTGCCGTCGCCGCCGCCCAGAAGATTCTGCAGGCCGAGGCGCAAGGCTTCCGTCGCAAGCTGATGGCGGATCGTGTGGTGCCGACCATCGTGGCACTGCGCCTACGTCTGGACGAGATTTGCCGGCAAGAACTGGATTGCTACCGGAAAGAGAGCGGACCGCTTTCCAGGGACCAGGACGAAATGCTGGATGCAGTCACGTCCCGGATAACTCAGAGGATCGCAGGATCCCTGGTGCGCGAACTCAAGGAACTTCCAGAGAAGGTGCAGCAGGAGCAGATGACCTCTGCATTGCAGCGGCTGTTCCACCTGCAAACAGGCGGGCCGGCGGTCGCGGACACCAGACCCTGAAAGGCGCAGCGCAGCTGATAGCCAAGAGAGAGCAAAGTTCAGCGGTCGTCAGCGGAGCCAGCCTGGGAGCCTTCGTCATCTCCACGAATCAATCCAAATTTCTTTAGCTTGTAACGCAGAGCATCGCGGCTGATGTCCAACAGCTTGGCCGCGTGGGTCTGGTTACCGTTGGCTTGGCGCATGGCCAACTCGACCATGGCGTGCTCCACTTCTTCCAGCGACGTTCCGCCTTCCGGGATATAAAGCCGCGGGAGGGTGCGGCCATTGGGTAATGTCAGCCCAGCCTCGGCGGGTGAAGTTCGTTCAAAGACAGTGCGGCCGCCCGAATCGCCCACGGAAAACGGCAGATACTCGGGCCGCAATAACGGCTCGTCTTCCAGGATCATGCCACGCTCGATGGTGTTCTTGAGCTCGCGAACATTACCGGGCCAGTTATGGCTGAAAATCAGACGGCGGGTCTCGTCGGTAATGCCACGAATCGACTTCTTGAATCTGCGGTTGTAGCGCTCGATGAAAAAGTCCACTAAAGGAAGGATGTCTTCCTTTCTGTCCCGCAGCGGCGGAATGAAGATCGCAATAATGGCCAACCGGTAGTAGAGATCCTGACGAAACTGACCATCGCGCACCGCCTTTTCCAGGTCGCGATTGGAGGCTGCGATCACTCGTACATCCACCTGCATATCGCGGACACCGCCCACGCGGCGGATGACCTGGTCTTCCAGCACGCGCAAGAGTTTGGCTTGCAGCAGTGGAGAGAGTTCGCCGATTTCATCGAGAAACAGCGTACCGCCGTCGGCGGTCTCGAATAGGCCTTTCTTCATCTGCTTGGCATCCGTGAACGCCCCTTTTTCGTGGCCGAAAAGCTCGGCTTCCATCAGCGTCTCCGGAATGGCGGAGCAGTTGATCGCGACAAAGGGTTTTTCCTGGCGGGAGCTTTCGTAGTGGATGGCTTTGGCGATGAGGTCCTTGCCGGTACCGCTTTCCCCTTGAATCAAAATAGTGGTGGCCTCGCTGGCCGCAACCTTGCGGACGAAGTTCATGAGCTCGGTCATCTTAGGCGAGACGCTCACCACGCTGTTGTAACCGGATGCGCGGCGCACCTCACTCCGCAGGGTCTGAACTTCGGTGCGCAAGCTCGTGGCCTCGAGCGCGTTCTTGATGGTAACGTGAAGCTCATCGAAATCGATCGGCTTGCCCACGAAGTCGTAAGCCCCAAGCTTGAGCGCGGCTTTGACATCGTCGATTTGCGGATCGGCCGTGATCATGATGATGGCGCGGGCGTCGCCATTCTTCTTGAGTTGATCAAGCACTTCGATGCCGCTGATGTCGGGCATGCGCACGTCGAGAAGAACGAGATCGGGCGATTCCCGCTGCGCCAGTTTAAGCGCCGGTTCCCCGGAATCAGCTTCGATCACCTGGTAGCCCCACTCTTCGCACTTCTGGCGCAGCGACCAGCGCACCAGGCGCTCGTCGTCCACGATCATGACTTTCTCTGCAGGCATCCGTGTTTAATTTACTACGAAATGGAAGCGGCTTGCTCTGGCGGCTTGCCGGGTATGGCCGAAAAGCACTGTGCCGCCGGGCTGGGGCCGATAGGCAGGCTTCGCTGCGGCGGCCCGAGGATACGTCCATGCGCCCCACTCAACTGTCATCGACTTTTTGCCGATAAGGTATTAGGAATGCATTTCGGACGGCCTACCGACACACAAGTGCGGCCAGCCAGACGAGCCGGAGAAAGTCGAGAATTGAAGGAAGGATGGCGAACAGGTGTGTTGCCTGAGAACAAACGCGGCCCGCAAGATGCTTGCCTGCCTCGACCTATACATCGTAGACCTTGCGACTTCGCGGGACTTCTTAGGGGTAGTTCGAAAGGCTTTTCGCCGGCAACCCTGCAAGCCGTCTAGCAATAAACGCGATGGGACTCATCCCCCACTTTTACTGCCACGCTCTTCCGGGTCCCCCATAATTACCCACCGTGGCACCCCGCCCACGATCGCGCCGATTAGCAGCGCGCCCAGAAAGGTGTATCCTCCCTCAATCCACAGCAGCTCGGGCACCAGCCGTGACGACGTCGCCGCCAGCAATGCTGCGAACATCGCCAACCACAGCGCAGACGACACTTCGAGGCCGTGCGTCAACGTGCGCGAACCCAGCCATCGCAGCAGTCCCGCGACGCCGTACGCGAACAGTACGCACGCACCCACGCTCAGCAGATGCGGCGCCATCATTCGTGCCAACCCTCGCGTCTGTGGATCGCTCAATCCAAGCGCCATCATCCATCGTGGCCGGAACAAGTATTCGGAGTGCCAAGCCACGCCCAGCACCCACGCCGCCGTGCCTGCCAGCAGCACGGGTAGATGCACAACTCTTCTCGTTCGCCACGGAACGTGGTCCGCCACGGGCGCGGGCTTGGCCTGCACCGCATCCGGAATACACTCCTGCCCGCAATCGGCGCGCTCCGGCCAGCGCGTGCAATCGGCCAGGCGCAGTTTCGGGGGGGCGTTCAGGCTGCTCCACGCAGCCCGCAACGCATTGAACCGCACCGACACCGGCGCAAGCGTCTCCGGACAGTTCACCGTCCGCCCCTCGCGATACGTGTGGTAAACCTGTTCGCCCCAAAGCGCCGGCAGCAGCAGGATCAGGCAAGCCCCAGCTAGGAACAGCAACAACCCAAAGAGCAGCAGCATGACGTGCCTCCTTTAGTGGCGCGAAGAATTCGTGCCAGACGGAAGGTCTTACGGAAGGTCCTATCAAAGAGGGTAGCGATCTCAAATTCAGCTTATTCGAAGCGCGACCCGAGCGCAGTGAGAGCCATCACCGTAGTTCGTGACGCGCACACAGAACCCGGGACCTCGCGATCAGAATACCGTTCTGCGTTCTGGTTTGCTGTTCGCGCAGCGACGTTTTAAGGGCGCTAAAAAAGACAACTGTTGCTTTCGGGTGTGGCTGTTCGAAAACTCCTTTTCGCGAAATCTGAAGAAACAAAATCGGGTCAGGACGCCCCATATCCCCCAGTTATGGCTGTTTCTGAAAGAAAGCGACTTTTTCAACAGCCAACCCCTTTTGAGGGGCGCTATTCTTCGAAGCAGGGGCTGCCATCGTGACCATGCTTCTGGTGATCCTTGATTGTGCGACTCAGCCGGGAATACGCGACCTGCAGGGAGCGTCTTTCCTGCTCGGTGAGGTCCGGATTCTCAAGCGCGGTAAGAATGTCATCGAATTCCGCTTCCAGTTCCTCAAGCTCTGCACAGAGCATGCAACCTCCGTTTCCTCCTGAAGCCGTCACGGAGCTGACTGCAAAATAGACTCGCCAACGGCGCTCGGCTGTTCTCGTCAGGAGATGATCCGCCGATTACGCAGCGGCTCTCGCCATGAGTTCCTTTCTTCCCAAACCTAAAATGCCGTGTTTCTTTCCTACTTTCCTGAACGCTTTGATGGCGGCGTCCAAATGATGCTTCTCGTGAGCCGCGGACAGTTGCGTCCGAATGCGGGCTTGCCCCTTGGGCACGACCGGGAAGAAGAACCCAATTGCGTAAACTCCCTCGTCAAAGAGATCACGGGCAAAGTCTTGTGCCAGTTTGGCGTCGTAGAGCATGACCGGCACGATCGGAGTATCCCCTTCCTTGAGATCGAAACCAGCTTCTTTGAGCAAGCCGCGCCAGTACTTGGCGTTCCACTCCAGCTTGTCGCGACGATCGGTTGAGGCGCTGATTAGATCCAGCACCTTGAGCGCACCTGCCACGATCACCGGCGGCACGGCGTTCGAAAACAGATAAGGACGTGCGCGCTGGCGGCACATCTCCACCAATTCGCGGCGCCCGCTGACGCACCCTCCGGAAGCGCCACCCAACGCCTTTCCTAACGTCGTAGTAATCACATCGATCTTGCAGAACACACCACAGTGCTCGTGCGTCCCGCGTCCGGTTCTGCCCATGAAGCCGGTAGCGTGCGAGTCATCCACGAACATCATGGCGTTGTACTTTTCCGCCAGCGCGACGATGTCGGCCAGCTTGGCGGTGTCGCCATCCATCGAGAACACACCATCCGTGATCACCATGCGGGACCGCTTGTCCTGATGTTCTTGCAGCTTTTCCTCCAGGTGCCCCATGTCCGAATGCTTGTAAGTGTCCTGCATCGCCTTACACAGGCGCATTCCGTCCACGATCGAGGCGTGAACGAGCCGGTCGGCAATCATTACATCCTGCTCATTCAGACAGGCCTCGAAGAAGCCGGCATTCGCGTCCATGCAGGAGGGGAACAGCAGGGTATCTTCGGTGCCAAGGAACGCGGTCAGGCGATTCTCCAACTCCCGGTGGATGTCCTGCGTACCACAGATGAAACGCACCGAGGACATGCCGTAGCCGCGTGCGTCCAATCCTGCGTGCGCCGCAGCGATGACCTCGGGGTGGCTGGAGAGTCCGAGGTAGTTGTTGGCACAAATATTGATGCACTTCCTGGTGGCCGAGCCCATGGGAAACTCCACTTCAATTTCCGACGACTGCGGCGAGTGGATATACCGCTCCTCTTTGAACAGGCCCGCGGCTTTGATTCCCTCGAGATCGGTCTGATAGCGGTGGCGAACTGTATCGGCAAAAGCCATGATGCGCCTCGCGTAATAAGATTTGTTCAGTGCGGTGCCCAAGCCGGACCGGGTCCGGTGGCGGGCACGCTCTATCCCTTGACGACTTCAGCTTTCTGGAAACGTCGCACCAGCCCCACGATGCGCTCGACGGTGTCGAAAGCCTCGGGAGTGGCGCATTCGTCGGGAATGTCAATCGAGTACTTTTTCTCCAGAAACCGAAGCAAAGACACCATGGAAAACGAATCCACAATGCCACCTGAAATCAGTGGCGTTGTCTCGGTGATGGTTCGCTCGTCTCCTTCTTCCAGATATTCCCGCATAATGTAATCGCGAACTGCTTGGGTGATTTCGTCCATGGCGTACCTCTTCAGTCTTCCATGATGGTGGAAAGATCGCCCACAGGCTCATGGAACTCCTTGCAGCGCAGGATGCGACGTACGATCTTGCCGCTGCGTGTCTTGGGCAGCGAGTCCACGAACTCGATTTCCTGGGGCATGGCCAGCGGCGACAGCCGCTTGCGAATATGGTTCATGATTTCCAGTTCAAGGTCATCGGATGGTTGAAAACCTCGCTTCACGGTTACATACGCTTTCACAACTTCCATGTTGACGGGGTCAGGTTTAGCGACGGCGGCAGACTCGGCGACGGCCGGGCATCCCAGCAAAGCCGATTCGACTTCGAAGGGGCCGACCAGGTGCCCACCGGTGTTGATGACGTCGTCATCGCGCCCCATAAACCAGAAATAGCCATCCGCGTCGATGGAGGCGCGGTCGCCACACAGGTACCATCCATTCCTGAATTTCGCCTGGTATCCAGCGGCATTGTTCCAATAGCCACGAATCTGCGACGGCCAGCCTGGACGCAGCGCAATCAGACCTGCCGCGGCCGCCTGATTCACCGGTTCGTAGGTCTTCGGATCCAGCACCGTTACGGCGATTCCCGGAAATGGCTTGCCCATCGAGCCGGGCTTGATTTCCATCCCGGGAAAATTCGCAATCACGATGCAGCCGGTTTCGGTCTGCCAGAACGTGTCATGAAACGGTTTGCCGAAGACTTCTCTCGACCAGATCACGGCCTCGGGGTTCAGCGGTTCGCCCACGCTGGCCAGATGGCGCAAGCTGGTCAGATCATGCTTGCGGATGATTTCCGCTCCCTCCTTCATGAGCAGGCGAATGGCAGTCGGCGCCGAATACCAGACGGTAACGCGGTACTTTTCGATGAACTCGTACCATTTCTCGGCGTTGAAACCTGAGTCCAGAACTGCTTGTGTAATTCCGTTCGCCCAGGGACCGATGATGCCGTAGGACGTGCCGGTTACCCAACCCGGGTCGGCGTTGCACCAATAAATGTCGTCAGGCCGAAAATCGAGGACCCATTTCGCGGTGAGATACTGCGCAATGATCGAATAGTGGACGTGCTGCGCACCCTTGGGCTGACCAGTGGTGCCAGAGGTGTAGTGCAGAACCGACGGTGATTCGGCCTTCGTCGGGTAGATTGGGAAGTGCTCGACGGGCGGCGCTTGTTCCATCGCGAAGGCTGTCTCGCGTTCCTGGAGAGAGTCTTGGGGCACATCCACCACGATGCAGTGCCGCAAGTTCGGGAGCTGCTCCCGGATCTTGCGGATCTTATGGAGATGTTTCTTCTGCGTGATGATCGCCGACGTCCCAGCGTCTTTGAGCCGCACACAAAGAGATTCGTCTCCAAAAGCCGAAAAGAGTGGCTGGGCCACCGCACCCATCTTCAGAATGCCCAGAAATCCGAAATACAGTTCGGGTATCCGGTCTAGAAAAAGGCAGACCCGCTCGCCGGGGAGAATTCCGAGGCTGACAAGGAAATGGGCGATGGTGTTGGAGCAAACGCGAAGATCGTTATACGTGAAGCGCTTTTGGTCGCCCTGATAGTCTTCCCAGAGCAACGCCGGCTTCTCGGCCAGACCCAGTTGGCACAGGCGGTCGCTGCACATCCAACCGATGTTGATCACATCGCCCGGCCGATAACCTAGCTCGCGCTCAGCGATCGCCCAGTCGAAATTCGCATTGAGTCGCTCGTAGGAGGGCGGATCACTCATGGGCTCGTCCCCTCCTGGTGTCCGTCCGGCAACTTTCACCAAGCCAGCCGCACACTTGGAAACGGCAGCAACGGAGTAAACAAATCCATTTTGATGCTACTCCTGTCTTTGTCGGAGCGCAGTGACCCTAGTCAATCACTGCTGTGACGCAGCGCACGAGCATCGCTTGAAACGAAAACACTCGTTGCGACCCCATGGAACGAATTCCTTTCAAAAACAGGGTTTGCGACAAAGTTTTGTTTCAATCTCCTTCATGGCTGTAATCCTTGTAGACCCCACAGCATACAATGATGTCACCCACCTTCTGAATGTAAGTCGTCTTATGCTCTTGTCTATTTGTTTCCGGATTCAGATATACATAATCGACCCATCCGGAACCTTTTGACTTCGCCTTTTCCACTATCTCCTTGCGAAACAGCTTCCCTTCGGCGTCCGGAACGGCGATCAAATTTTGTCCGATCAGTGCCGGATTCTTAGGGTGAGCAAGCATAACGCCCTGAAGATCGTACGCGAATACATAAAGTTCGCCCTTGTCAAACATTCCCTTGGACGTGCTGATCTCTGCAAGCGCCCTCTCTTTTCCCTGATACTTCACATACGCAGCCGCTCTCTTCACCAGGACCTTGGCATCGTCTCGATCGGCAGCGTACGACAGAAATGCAAATGAGAACAATCCGATCACAATTAAGATTGCTATGGTTTTTTCCATGGCTCTGTCCTCCACTTTTTTTCAATTTGCCAACGATTGGGATAACCGTAATTTCATTATTCGGAATATGGCGCCTTCCAGTGCTATCTCATCAAGCTTGCCCGGCTGCCGCGTCAGGCGCTGGGATGCCCTCCAGAATTGCTTCAGGTTCTTCGGCTTCTGCTTCACTCTCTTTGTTTAGAACCCGCGACATCCTGCCCTTGTCGAGTTCACGCTCCCAGCGAGAAACCACCATTGTTGCCACACCATTGCCAACCAAGTTGGTCAGGGCGCGCGCCTCGGACATGAAGCGGTCAACGCCGAGAATCAGAGCCAGGCCGGCCACCGGAATGGTGGGTACGGCGGCAAAAGTGGCCGCCAGGGTGATAAAGCCGCTGCCGGTAACGCCGGCCGCTCCCTTAGATGACAGCAGCAGCACACCTAGAATGGTAAGGGTCTGGATCAGGGTAAGCCGCGTATTGGTAGCCTGGGCCACGAAGACTGCCGCCATGGTCAGGTAGATAGAGGTGCCGTCGAGGTTGAAGGAGTAGCCGGTTGGGATTACCAGACCTACCACCGACTTGCTGCAACCCAGATTCTCCAGTTTGGCCATCATGCGGGGCAGGACCGACTCCGAGGAGGAGGTTCCCAGCACGATCAGCAACTCCTCCTTGATGTACTTGATA
>Ga0074045_10001935_pt1 | contig 19642 bp, 25 predicted proteins | sample BogForMeECP23OM2_FD_94442 | JGI IMG/M metagenome (GOLD analysis project Ga0074045, IMG submission 94442) | Bog forest soil microbial communities from Calvert Island, British Columbia, Canada - Bog Forest MetaG ECP23OM2 | ecosystem: Environmental > Terrestrial > Soil > Wetlands ...
AGCGCGTGCCGGTGCGAGTAGTCCGAATCGCGCATTACCGCCTGCACCGCCCGCAGGGAGCGCAAATTGATCACCAGCGGCGCCAGCAGGTTCACCGTCGGGCCGGTCTCGCGTATCGAAACCACGGCCAGTGCCCAAACGTCCTTGCCGATGCGCGGCCGGCGCACCGAGGCGAGATCGGCCGCCTCCCGGTCTTCGTCGGACAGTTTCAGGCGGTACCGCGGGTCCACCGCCAGCACTGGCGCCGTGATGAAGCACAAGGCAGGATCCTCCAGGCTCTGCAGGAATACCAGCGGAGCGGCGCGTTCCTGGCGAATCGCCACAAACCGCCGGCGATCTTCAAACCCCGGCAGGCCGCCCGGAAACTCGATGGTGTCGCGCGATTCAAACGCGATTCGTCCAAAGTTCTTGGTATCGAATGTCGGCATGCAATCCATCCCAGCTTGGACATCGGCGGTTTCGGCCGGAACTTTAGGCCGAGTGGGACGCCACAGCGGCACCTCGGGACAGAAACGTCCGTCCCACCCGCGGCAATGCGATAGAATCGGGAATCGCCGCCATGCACGCACGCCGTTTGGCTTGTTTCATTCTGGGAATGTGGCTGGCCGCCGGTCTGACGGTGGCTTGGCTGGAAAGGACGGACTTTCGAACCATTCAGGACGTGCTGGCGCAGCCCGACCCGGCGGTTGCCCAGCGCGTGAAAGCGCTCGGCGCGCACGAAACGTACTTGCTGATGGGGCGCGTCGAATGGGAGCGGCAGCAGCGCACGACCGAAAGCTGGGAGAGCGTCCAACTGATTCTTGGGGCTGGGTTCTTCTTCTTCCTGCTGTTCGGCACGCGCGAAGGCAAGCTGCCGCTGGCGATGGCCCTGCTGCTGGTGGGGATGGTGGCACTCGAACGGTTTCTACTGACGCCCGAGGTGTTGTCTCTGGCGCGAATCGCCGGTCTTGCGCCCAGCCACACATCTTCGGCCGAAGAGATACGGAGGATGGTCCTGAGCTCCACGCACCAGGGTTTTGAGATCGCCAAGTGGACCGTCCAGGCGGCGCTGGCGGCGCTGATGGTGGTGCCGCGCAGCCGGCGTTCAGGCGACGCCGGGGACCAGTTCTATTTGGTCGATAAAGCCGATCACGGCCATGTCAATCGGTGATTGAGTCCGGCCCACGGCGGTCATTGCGCTGAAGCCCTCGGTGGTGACCAGCACCCGATCGCCCACGCCGGCATCCACGGCGTCAAGCGCTACCACTGGGTCGCCGCGGTTGGAGCCGTCCAGGTTCAGCGGCTGCACCAGGAGAATCTTGCAGCCCTCGTGGCTGGGATGCTTGTGGGTTGCCACCAGTTCGCCGACGACGCGCCCAATCAGCATGGCTTACCGCGGCTCCGCCTTCTGCCGCACCGGTTTGGCAGGTTTCGCCACTGCGCGGTGGACAGTGTCGACAATGCCGACGATCGTCGAGTCCGACGGCGGCTGGCCGGGTAGAAAGGCAATGCTGGCTTCCCTGCCCCGCACCCAGTAGATGGTTTCGCCCGCCCCGGCGCCGGTCCAGTCCGTGCACACCAGCCGCTTGCCGGTATCTTTGAGATCGGCGGCCAGCGGTTGCACCAGCAGCAGGCGGTAGCCTTCCAGGCTCGGGTTCTTCACCGTCGCCCAGACGCAACCGACCACGCGCCCCAATTGCATACGCTAATCCAAGCGCACGTCGTCGACGATGCCGACGATGGCGGTATCGACCGGTGTGTCCTTACAGCCCTCGGCCATGCGCGCGGAGCTGCCCGAGACGGCCAGGACGCGTTCGCGGAAACCGGCGCCGACGCTGTCGACGGCAACCACGTAACCGGGTTCGTCTTTGCCTTCCGGCGAGACCGGCTTGAGGACCAGCAACTTCTTGCCTTCCAGGCGCGGGTCCTTCCGGGTCGCCACCACGGTACCCACCACGCGGGCGAGAATCATTGGGGCTCCAGCTTCCGGCTACTTGCCGCTGGCCTGGGACTTGCCGATCGGCAGCACAGCTTCCAGGCTCTGATGCGGACGCGGGATCACATGGACCGAGATCAACTCGCCCACGCGCCGGGCGGCGGCGGCGCCGGCGTCGGTGGCGGCACGCACCGCGGCCACATCGCCGCGCACCATGGCCGTGACGTAGCCGGAACCGATTTTCTCCCAGCCTACCAATTCCACCTTGGCGGCCTTCACCATCGCGTCGGCAGCTTCAATCATGGCCACCAGACCGCGCGTTTCGATCATTCCTAAGGCTTCACCCATCTATATCTCTCCACGATCCACTTTAAGCCAAACCACGCGCCCGCAGGGCCTCGTCGACCAGGCCGATCAATTCGGAACGCGTCACGTAAAATCTCTCTTCGCCGCCGGCTACGTCTTCGGCCGCCAGCGGGCAACCAGCCTCGCCGGCGCTGCGCGCCTTGACGCCATAGCGGGTGCGGGAGTCGAGCAGCTTGTCGACCTCCTGGCGCGGCAACACCTTGGGGCCCCCCAGCAACTCCGCCACCAACTGAATGCGGGCGAAGTGCTCCATCGTCTCCATGCGGAAATATGCTTTGAAAACATCCTCGCCGTAACAGACCGCGCCGTGATTCTCCATCAGCAGCGCATCGTACTTGGGGATCAGCGGCACCATGGGCTCGGTCAGCGCCGGCGTTCCGGGCAGCCCATAATCGGCAATCGGCACGCAACCGAGACTGATCACCACTTCCGGCAGCAGCCCCAGATTGAGCGGCTTTCCGGCGGTGGCAAACCCGGTGGCCACGGGCGGATGCGCATGCACCACCGCGCGCACATCCGGCCGCAGTTGGTAAATCTGCAGGTGCATGGCGATTTCGCTGGTGCGTTCCAGCCGGCCGGAGATCTTCTTGCCCTGCATGTCCACGACAATCAGGTCATCCACACCGATCATGCCCTTCGAGACCCCGGTGGGCGTGGCCAGAATGCGCTCATTATCCAGGCGCAGACTGATATTTCCGTCGTTGGCGGCTACCCAGCCTTTTTGAAAGACCAACTTGCCGATCTGGACAATGTCCTCGCGGTATTCGCGTTCCGTCTTAACCATTGCAGGATCTTCGATTGTACCAAATCGTCGATGTGCTGATATTTAGTGATCCGTGGGGCGGGTCCCCGGCCTGCCGAGGGCCACCGGCAGTCCAAATAGCGCTAACTCCCAACTGGTTTCCACCACCGATCGAGCCAGGCGAGATTGGCGCAAAGCTAAACGGTCCGGCTACGGCCGGATCTCCACTGGCGTTCCCACTGGCACCAGGCTCCATATCTCTTCGATCTCCGGATCGGTGACGGCGATGCAGCCCAGCGTCCAATCGTAGAGCCGGTGCGCCGCTCCGATGTATCCCTGTCCATTGGGCAGACCGTGAATCATGATGTCTCCGCCCGGCGAGACTCCCAGCCTGGCCGCCCGCTTGCGGTCCTCCGCGTTGGGATAGGAAATCAACAGCGCCCGATGATACTCACTCGCCGCCAAGCGAGCGCTGATCGCGTAATGGCCCTCCGGTGTCCGCGCGTCGCCCTGCCGTGTCTTGGGCGCCAACCCTCCCCGCCCCAGCGCCACCTTATAGGTGCGGATGACCTTGCCTCCGGCCAGCAGTTCGAGTACGTGGTCTTTCTTAAGGATCAGCACCGAGTCGGCTTTCCCGGGGGATGCCGGCCGCCCGGCTGCCGCCGTCGACGCGGCGGCGCACAAGACAAGCACGACGCACGCAATCCTCCCGCATCCCTCAAGATTCACCGGTGCGAACTCGCGGTTGGATTCAACCAGCGGCCGAACCAGGCGAGAATGGCGGAGAGCTCTTCGGCCTGGCTACGCGGATCGCTTGGCGGGCCTGGAGTCAGCAGCGCCGATTCCACCTTGCGTGTTTGAAGTGCGAAGTACAGCTCCTCGCTTTGCGCATCGCCGCCGATCACCAGCGTGGGAGTGGTGAAGTTGGCAGCCGCATAAAGAGGAGAGCGCTCCAAGTACCGCTGCGCCTGCTCCCATGGCATGCCGCCCATCCACGCGGCGCGGCGCCATCCGTCGCGGCCGAGCGCGACTTCGCTCGTCCAATCCACGATCGGACGCCGGACAACAACCGCGGTGAAGCGCGTTGCGTGACCCAGCGCCCACGCTGCCGCCGCACCGCCGACCAGGGCGATGCGGCCGGGGTCGATGCCGCCCTTGGCGACGGCAGCCTCCACGCCGCGCATCGCGTCGTCGAAATCGTCGCCCGGCAAGCGCGTCGCGAGCAGGTTGCCGAAGATCTCGCCATAGCCGGGCGAGCCGCGCACGTTGACGCGCAACACCGCGTAGCCGCTCGCCGCCAGTATGTGGGCTTCCAGCGGAAATTCGTAGCCGAACATGGCGCGCGGCTCGCCGGAGACTTCGACGACCAGCGGAATCGGCCGCGCGCGATCGGCCTTGGGCGGCCAGACCAGCCAGCCCTGCACGGTGTTGCCCGCCGATTCGAAATGAATCTCGTCGACCGCGCCGACGGCGCGCTCGGCCAGCAGCGGCTGGTTGGGCGCAGCCAGCGTCGAAACGCCGCCCGGCAGGTCCACTGCAAATGCCACCAGCTCGCCACCCTCGGTCGCGGACGATCGCACAGTGACCGCGCGCCCGTTATCGGCGAGCGAGAACCCATCGAGGCGCTCCGCGCGATTCGTCGCCTGGCGTGCGGTACCATCGCCGCGCGCCGCATAAACGTGGGTGGCGCCGTGGTCGTCGGCCAGAAAATACACCGTGCGCGAATCGGAGCTCCATTGCGGATAGCGCGCATCCCGGTCGAGCAGCCCGCCGAGCACCTTGCGATGCTCCCCATTCCGGCCCATCGCGCAGACCTTGCGCACGGCGTAGAAGGCCGGCTCGGCGGAAGCGCAAATCCAGGCGATGCGCGCACCATCGGGCGAGGGCATCGGATGATCGTTGAAGCCGGAACCGTCGGTGAGGCGCCGAGTTTCGCCATCGGCCGCGCGCACGGCGTAGATCTGCGCGCCTTCGGCTGCACGCGCGGCGGAATTCAATACCAAATCGCCCGCCGGCATCCAGGCCGGCTCGCCGCGGAGCGTGAAGCCGCCCTGCGAAAGCTGCCGCGGCGCCCCACCATCGGTGGAAACCACCAACAGCTCCACGTCGGGCGGCGCGGCGCGCAGCAGGCTCAGCACCTCCGGTGGCGCCCAGGGCGACGCGGCGGCGCGCGGCGCGATGGCTGCGGTGAAAGCGATCGAGCGCCCATCGGGCGACCACGCCAGCTCCAGCGGCGCAGATTCGCCAGTCGAAACCACCGGCTGCTCGCCGCCCTCGAGCCCAACGATGTGGATGCCGCGGCCGCCATCGCGATCCGAAAGAAAGGCGACCCGCGCACCATCCGGCGACCAGCGTGGCGAACGGTCGCGCCACGGCCCGTTGGTGAAGGCGCGTTGTCGCTTGCCATCGGTCGATACGAGGCGCAGATTGGCGCGGCCATTCCAGCGTTCCACGTAAGCCACCAGTTGCCCATCGGCGGAAACGCGCGGGTCCTCGACCGTCCGCGACGCCGCCACATCGGCTGGCGTAAACGCCGCGCCGGCGAAAGCCGCGCCACCGAGCGCCAGCCACGATATCACGCACCCGATCCGCATGGTCGAAAACACCCGGTGGGGCATGCTTTAGCTTGCCCGTACCGCCCGTCTTCCGATATACGCCATAATCCCATAGGGCGACACAAACGTCGTGAATCGTACTACGGCGGATTTGCTCGCCAGCCAAAGCATTCCCCGCTCCCAAACATAATCTTTCCGTCCTGTTTCCACCCTTTTCGGTGTATTCTGAGTATCTGGGGGGCGCGACACGGTCAAGTTCTGCGTACTGGCGAGTGGCAGCTCGGGCAACGCCACGCTGCTGAGGACCGAGAACACGCGCATCCTGCTGGACGCCGGGCTGAGCATGCGAGAGCTCGCCAAGCGGCTGGCCGGCGTCGGCGAGCAGCTTTCGGATATTGACGCCATCCTGATCACGCATGAACACTCCGACCACGTAGCCGGGTTGCCGGTGCTGGCGCGCAATCGGAGCGTACGCGCGGCGATTTACATGACGCGGCTGACCGCGCCCACTATCGACTGGGGCGAGGCGCCGCCTGCGCGCCTGGAAACATTTCAAGCCGGCGCCGCGTTTTCGATCGGCGACATCGAAGTCGAGAGCTTCGGCATCCCGCACGACGCGGTGGACCCGGTGGGATACGCCTTCACCGCCGAGGGCGTCCGCATCGGGGTGGCAACCGACCTCGGCTACATTCCCGAATCGGTCAAGTTTCATTTGCGGCGCACCGACCTGCTGTTGCTCGAAGCCAATCACGATCTCGACATGCTGAAAGTCGGGCCATACCCGTGGAGCGTAAAGCAGCGCGTGATGAGCCGCGTGGGCCACTTGTCCAACTTGCACATGTCGGACTTTCTGGAACAGGACATGGACTCTTCGACGGCGCATCTGGTGCTGGGCCATTTGAGCCAGCAGAACAATCACCCGGAGATCGTGCGCATGGTGGGCCAGCAGGCGCTGGAAGCCCGCGGCATCGCGACGCGCCTGGAAATCGCCTCGCAGCACCAGCCGTCGCAGATTTATCGGTTTTAGAAGTCAGTGGAAATGCACGTGGGGCAGGCGCTTTCGCCTGCCAACCGGTTTTGTCAAAGCTTCTCAACCTCGCAGAGCGCCTTCTCGGAGCCGCGACCGTGAGAGAGCGGAGCCCCGCCGGCCTTCTTTGACCGGCACTGCATTTTTGATGGGAGCACCCGAACGACATGATTGCGCGTTACACGCGGCCTGCCATGGGCCGGATCTGGAGCGAACAGAATAAGTTTCAGCAGTGGCTGGAAGTGGAGCTGGCGGCCTCGGAGGCGCTCGCCGGATTGGGTACCGTTCCCGCCGAAGCGGCGCGCCTGCTCCGCGCGCACGCCGGCTTCGACGTGGCCCGCATCGACGAGATCGAGAGCGAAGTCAAGCACGACGTGATCGCTTTCACCACCGCGGTGGCGGAGAGCATGAAGCAAGCCGGCCACGCCGAAGCCTCGCGCTGGCTGCACTACGGGCTGACCTCGAACGACGTGGTGGATACCGCGCAGGCTCTAATGCTGACGCAAGCGGCGGCGATCCTCAAGACCGGTCTCGAATCGCTGCAGGCGGTGCTGAAGCGGCGCGCGCTCGAATTCCGCCACACCGTGCAGGTGGGCCGCACCCACGGCGTCCATGCCGAGCCGATCGTATTCGGCCTGAAACTGGCCATCTGGCACGAAGAAGCCGGACGCAACTTGAAACGCCTGACCGCCGCTGCCGACGATCTGCGCGTCGGCAAGACTTCCGGCGCCGTCGGCACCTTCGCCCACATTGGCCCGGAAGTGGAGGAGCGCATTTGCGCGCGCCTCGGCCTGGCCCCCGCGCCGGTCGCTTCCCAGGTGATTCAGCGCGACCGGCACGCCGCCTTCGTCGCCGCGTTGGCGCTCGCCGTCGCACTATGCGAGAAGATCGCCCTCGAAGTGCGCCACTTGCAGCGCACCGAGGTGCGCGAGGCGGAAGAGTATTTCGCGCGCGGCCAGAAGGGCAGTTCGTCCATGCCGCACAAACGGAATCCGATCACTTGCGAGCAGATCTGCGGCCTCGCCCGCGTGGTGCGCGCCAACGTGCAGGCCGCGTTCGAAGACGTTGGCCTGTGGCACGAGCGCGACATCTCCCATTCCTCCGTCGAGCGCGTCATCCTCCCCGACTCCTGCATCCTCGCCGATTACTTGTTCGATAAGACGACTAAGTTGGTCGATAAGTTGCTCGTCTATCCGGACCGCATGAAGCGTAACTTGGATCTAACTCGCGGCTTAGTCTTCTCCGGCCAGTTACTCCTCGATCTCGCTGCCGCCGGCATGTTGCGCGAGCAAGCCTACAAAACCGTGCAAGCCCACGCCATGCGCGCCTGGGAAGGCGAAGGCGATTTCCGCGCCGCCATCGAGTCCGACCCCGAAATCCGCGCCGTCCTCACCCCCGACCAAGTCGCCCAATCCTTCTCCCTAGACCGCCAGTTACGCAACGTAGATAAAATCTTCGCCAGAGTATTCCCGGAGGAAGTGGGGTAGCGCGTGCGACGGAGCCTGAACGCTATCGGTCAATTAATCCGTCACGCGAAGGAACGTCCGCCAGACCGGGCTGCCGTCCCAGAACAAATCGATGCGGTAGACACCCGGACTCAATCCTTCCAGTGGAAAGCTGAAGGTCGAACGCATCAGGTCCACCGGTAACGACACCTTCCTTGGACTAATTGCGATGCGCTCACGATTCTGGTCGTCGTATACCTTGGCCGCCAGAAGACCCTTAGAAACCTTGCCTTTCTTCCGCCATTCGGAAGTAACCCAAACCTGCTTGTCCTGGTGTGAGAACTCGCAGGTGTCGCGCGGCAATGGGTCGCCCGCCAGCTTATTGACGTCCAGAGACGTCGTAACGTAGATCAGCCCTTCCATGTCGGACAGCGGCGCAGTCAGCGTTCCTTTGCCGATGAGATCGCTTAACGCTGAAGCCGCATCCCGCTCTTTCGGCGGAATGCTCGCCATCGGCGTGGCTGCGGCGACCATGCTGGCCGCCACATGCAGCGCTGGGTTGACACTCATGTGTCGCGCGTCGAATCGCGTCCCCGGCATCACGCTCCCTCCCAAGATCCCCACCACCTTTCCCATGCGGTCGAGCAACGGGCCACCCGCCGATGCGGAGGCAATGGCGGGCGCAATCTGGATCGTTCGCCGAACCGCGGCACAACCTGCCTTCCCGCGATATCGATGCCGCCAATCGTTCTCACGCCGCCATCCACGATATAGGCGATCGACCGGTCGCCAACGGCGACCAGCTTCGGGTCACCGAAGGTTATTGATGGCAGATCCCCCGTAGCAGCCGCGATCACCGCCCAGTCTCCTTCGCGGGACCAGGCGCTAATCTTATCCGTTTCGACCTTGCGCCCTCCGGCGAATTCGATCTCCAACTTGCTCGCCGCATCCACCGCTTGAAGCGCGGTCAGTATCCGATCCTCGTCAAATATGAAACCCGACGCGACGTCCGTGCGCTTTCCCGCCGAGTCGAACCTCCGCACCCACACGATCGACGGCGAGGTCGCCCGGAAAATCTGATCCAGCGTTGGAAATACCGGTTTGACCTCCGGCGCGGCGCTCGTATTCGGTGGAGTGGTGCTGGCGATTTCGAACGAGTGCGCACCCGCAGGTTGGCCGTCGATTCGGACCTCGATCGACCACACGCCAGCCATCATTTCCGCACCGAGTTCATAGGTCCAGTAACAGGAGAAGTCCTTGGTTCTGGATTCGATCTTGACATCGGGGGATATCGAGTCAACCCGCCCGTCCGGCCGTTGCCACAGGCCCGTCAGGACATGTGTGCCGAGCGGAGCCTCCCACTCGAAATACACGATAAACGACTTGTCCTGCGGGTAAACAAATCGGCTCCGCACCTCGTCGAGCACGAACTGCGGACCGTCCACTTTCCCGGAGGGCCCCGAAAGCGAGCGAATCAGCCGAAAATCGCCGGCAGCGGATGCGGCGGCAACACCGAGGGTCACCACCGCGGCCAATCGAGCGGATAGGCGCATGATGTAAGATATCGAGCTTAACATCACGGACCGATCCCAGGGAATCCGCCTCGGGGAACCGTCGCGGGACATGCAGAAACCAGCGGCAAATAAATCAATTCTCGCCGGCTTGCCCTCCAGCCCCATTCACACCCTCCCCAAACATTTCTGCTCCCCCCAACCCACACCCCCACAACCACTTACACCCATCGCTCTCCGCCCAGGGCGCCCATTTAAGCCCGCTACATGCCACAGTAACAGTGGGGCAGGTCCCCGACCTGCCAACTCGGGCGCAAGCCCGGCGCCGCAGTCGCCAATCCGGCGAAATGGGGCGAATTCGCCCCAAAATCCACCGGTCGCTTTGATTGTTTTCAACAATTTAACTCCGAAAAATGGGGCGAATCTGGCCCACTTTCGCATGTGGTAAAAATGCACAAGTCGCATCCCAAGCCCGATGACGCCGCCCGCCTCGATCTCGCCGCGCTCCTCGGTCAGTGCCAGGCCTTCGGTTCCATCGCCGGACGCTGTTCCGCCGCCCAGGCCGCCAGCCTCCACTACATCCGCCACGCCGCCAAGTTCCGTCACCTCACCTCCCGCTGGCGTGAGTTCTGCTCGCTCCACCTCGGCATCGATGGCCGCAACGCCGACAAGATCATCCAGCTCTGGGAGGAGTTCGGCGCCCCCTACTTCGAACTCGCCCAGTTGACCCGCGTCCGCCCGGACACCTACCGCGCCCTCGCCCCATTCATCCACGACGGAGCGCTCCACCTCGACGGCGGCGCCATCGAACTCCGCCCCGAAAACTCCCGCCGCCTGGCCGCCGCCATCGCCGGTTTCCCCCGCGCTGCGTCCCCGCCGAAACCCGCACGCTCGCTCGCTCCCCACGAGCGCCTCGCCGCTCTCGACGAACGCGCCACCGCCCTCATCGCCGAGCTGCAACAGTTCTCCACCGAGGAACGCTGCGGCGAAAACTGGCTCCAATTCACCTCCATCCTCACCCGCCTCACCACCGCCCTGCACCGTCTCGCCCTGGAAAACGGCCTGCGCTAGCTCGCCGTTCCCCTACCGACGGGAACGGTTGCCCCATAAAGCGAGGGCCGGGGACCAATTGCGATGTCTTTCCGAGCCTCGCAATCCGCCACCACACCCGATATCACAGCCGCTGCAGCGTTACCGGATCGTCCTCGCCGTTGCAGTACTTTTCCAAGGCGTCCTGGAAGATCTGATTGTCAGGCGCAGCGTGGACGAACAGGCTCGTCGAAGATCGAAAGTTCAAGTCATCGGGATACCCAAAGATCTCTTCGGTGGGACAGCAGTGGAAAGCAGTGACAGGAGGCAGTGACAGGCGTTTCTCCCGGGGCGTCGTGTGCTCAGCCGCCCATGGCCCATGGGTCGATGATTTGGATGCCGCAGCCATCAAAATCGGCGGTGTTGCGGGTTGCCACGGCCGCACCCTGGGATTGCGCAATCGCCGCGATCATGGCATCGATCTGCGATATTGGGCGTCCTGCCGTGTTTCGCGAGGCGACAATGCCGGCAAACACGCGGGCGGCATCCTCATCGAATGGCAGAATCCGGGCCTCGAATTCCTCGGCAAACATCTTCTCGACGGCCGACCGCAGCCGCGTCCGGCGCTTGCCATGCGGCAGCGTCTCAACGCCATACAGCACTTCCGCCAGCGTGACTGTCGTCGTGAATACGGCCGAGGGCGTCTGGGCGGCGAGCCAGCGCAGGACGGTAGCGGAAGGCGCGGGCTTGAGCGCCTCCGAGAGCACGTTGGTGTCGAGTATGATCACTTCGCGATCTGTGGAGGATGGCGTACAGCTTCGCGTGGCGGAAGCGCGAGTACCACGCCGCCTAGAGGATCGATGTGCCGCCGGATCGATTCAGCCAAATTGAGCCGGGGAGCGCGTTTCGCACTCAGTTCGCTTTTCAGGATTTCGCGCGCTTCTTCTTCCATGGACGTGCCGTGACTGGCCGCGCGCAGGCGCAGCTTCGCCTTAACCCGGTCGTCGAGGCGCCGTATTGTGATGCTCGCCATAGGTCAATGATATCATTGCAATCACAAGTCTGGGGCAGGAATCTCCGCGACCTCAGAGCCGCTCAATCGTTAACGGATCGTCCTCGCCGTCGAAGTACTTTTCCAAGGCGTCCTGGAAGATCCGGTTGTCAGGCCCAGCGTGAGCGAACAAGGTCATCGCGGATCGAAACTTCAAGTCATCGGGATAGCCGAAAATCTCGTCGATCGAGCGGCCCTCAACCAGATTCACCAACCGGCAACACTCCCGCAGCCGAGCCCCGAGAATCGGGTGGTCCAAATACGCTTTGGCTTCCTCCAACGACGAAATCGCGAACTTCCGCGCCAGTGGACTGTAACCGAGACCTCGTATCTGCGGGAAGAGGAACCACATCCAATGCGTGCTCTTTCGGCCCGCGCGGAGTTCCGAGCACACCTGCGCGAAGACGGGATTTTGGGCGTCCACAAAACGCTGTAGGTTGTGCGGATCTTTTTCATCGGCTCCGGCCATTCCCGGTGTCCTCCTGGCGCGCTCGGCGGCTGCTCTCGCCGCCGCATGCCTGCATCCAAGCTACCATTGTCTGTTGAGAGGCTGGCCCACTTGATCGACAACGGCGGATACATCAGGGACATACTGGCGCGGGAGCCTGGCGCGAAAGTGGCGGCGCGGGGGTGGGTGAAGACGCGGCGCGATGGCAAGGGCGTACACTTCGTGCAGTTGCAGGACGGGTCGTCGGCGATCGATCTGCAGGTGGTGATCCTGGCCGGGCTGTTGCCGGAAGCGACTCTCGCCGCGGTTACCACCGGCGCGTCGCTGTGCGTCGAGGGCGAAGTGGTGGCGTCGCCCGGACCCGGCCAGCCCGTCGAGCTGCGCGCGGAATCGATCGCAGTGTACGGCGCGGCCGATCCTGCCACTTATCCGCTGCAGAAGAAGGGCCACACGATGGAGTTCCTGCGCGAGATCGCCCATCTGCGCTCGCGCAGCAACACCTTCAGCGCGGTGTTCCGCGTGCGCAACGCGCTCTGCTACGCCATTCACCGTTTCTTTCAGGACAACGGCTTCGTCTACGTGCAGACGCCGCTGATTACCACGCTCGATTGCGAAGGCGCCGGCCAAATGTTCCAGGTGACCACGCTCGACCTGGCCGCGCCGCCCAAAACGCCGGAGGGCCGGCCCGATTTCGCGCACGATTTCTTCGCCAAGCCGGCGTATCTCACCGTAAGTGGACAGCTCGAAGCGGAGATGTTCGCCCACGCCTTCGCCAACGTCTACACCTTTGGACCCACTTTCCGCGCGGAGAATTCGAATACGCCGCGCCATCTCGCCGAGTTCTGGATGATCGAGCCGGAGATGGCTTTCGCCGATCTCGACGACGACCGGCGCCTGGCGGAGCGGTTTCTCAAAGCCGTGCTGGCAGAAGTGATGGACCGCTGCCGTGCCGATCTCGAATTCTTCAATAAGCGCATCGACAACACGCTGCTGGCGACGCTGGCCAACGTGGTCGAGAACGACTTCGTCCACCTGCCGTACACCGAAGCGGTGAAGATTCTGGAAGACGCGGCGGCCAAGGGCAAGACCTGGGAGTTCCCCGTGGCCTGGGGCACCGACCTGCAAAGCGAGCATGAGCGGCATCTCACCGAAGAAGTGTTCCGCAAGCCCGTGGTGGTCACCGATTATCCGACCGAGATCAAGGCGTTCTACATGCGGCTCAACGACGATGGCCGGACGGTCGCCGCGATGGACGTGCTGGTGCCGCGCATCGGCGAAATCATCGGTGGCAGCCAGCGCGAGGAACGGCTGGACGTGCTGCGCCAGCGCATGGCCGGACAGGGGCTGAAGGAAGAAGACTACGCCTGGTATCTCGACCTGCGGCGCTTCGGTTCCACGCCGCACGCCGGTTTCGGCCTCGGCCTGGAGCGCATGATGATGTACCTGACCGGCATGAAGAACATCCGCGACGTAATTCCCTGCCCGCGCACGCCGGGCTCGGCCGCATTCTGAGCGGGCGCCGATTGCAGCGCAGAGACCTCGAAATAGGATCGGGCTCCGCGATTGGGGCCAGACGGCGGAGTGCCCGGCATGATTCTGATGCCCTGAGATGAAGCGCATCCGGCGCGGGGCTGGCCGGGAGTACAATCGGGCATGCGCGGAGAAGAAGACCCGATGCTCTCCAATCGGCTCCGGCGAGCGATGCGCCGGGCTGGGTATCTGGGCGGAGGCCTCGTCTGCCTCGTCATTCTCCTTGCTGGCGCGGGTGCGCTCTATCAGTGGATCGCCGGCAGTTGGGACAGACGCCACAATCCACCGCCGGGAATTTTCGTGGAGGTGAACGGCCGGCGCATGCACCTCGTCTGCATGGGGCAGGGTTCGCCCACCGTCGTTCTCGATTCCGGGCTTTCCAATAGCTGGCTGGATTGGTTCAGGGTGCAGCCGGAGGTCGCACGGCTCACACGCGTATGCGCTTACGACCGGGCTGGGGTGGGGTGGAGCGATCCAAGCCCCGGGCCGCGCACCAGCAGAGTATTCGCTGAAGAGTTGCACACGCTCCTGCACAACGCCGGAGTGGCGCCGCCGTTTGTCCTGGTTGGCCACTCCATGGGTGGGCTGGACGTGCGGATGTACGCGAGCTTGTATCGCGCGGAAGTGGCCGGAATGGTGCTGGTAGATTCCTCTCACCCCGATCAGCCGCGCCGTCTGCCGGGGTTCGAGCGAGCCAATGCGCAGCGGCGGCGCCAAATCGTACGGGACCGCAATCTGATGCCGTTCGGCATCCCGCGGCTGCTGGGCTTGTGCGGGAGTTGGTACGGAAGTAAGGTGCCCGGGCAGGCGGCGCTGCGCGGCTTCGATTGCACGGTGCGGCAGAAGGAGGCAACGCTGGCGGAGATGGATGGCTTCAACACCGATCTCGACCAAGTCCGCGCGACGGTTTCGCTGGGCGATATGCCGCTCGTCGTGATCTCTCAGGCGCCATCGTCGGCTGCCGCGAAGCCGTTCCTCGCATTCTGGTACCCGATGCAGGACGAGCTGGCGCGCCTGTCTTCCCGTGGTTCCCACGTTTTCGCTCAGGGCAGCGGCCACATGATCGCCCTGGACCGGCCGGATGTCGTGACCGCCGCAATCCGCGACGTCGTCGACCAATGCCGCCGGCAGTGACGGTGTATGCCCAACAGCGCAGTTGGGTTGGCTCCCCGCACTGGAAGCGTTGCGACCTTTCGCGGCTTGAAACGCGGCCCGTTCGAACCACTCTAATTGCTTTTAGACCAATGGCATCCGCACAAAACTGGCGCTCCCATCCAGACTGGGTACCCAGCCGAGATCCCGCTCGAACCACCGAGAACGAGCACCTTCGAGCAGAGAATCCGGTGAAGGCCGTGGACACTACGACGTTTTGGTGAGGTATTGGTATTCTGTTACAGTCGGAGCCGATGCCATTCGTCCGATCTTCACGGTAGGCCGACATATCTCACGAAGAGGCGAAGGAGAGCAAAAATGGTGCGCACTTATGGACTAACGCATATTAATCTCGTGGTGCGAGATGCTGAGCGCTCACTACGGTTTTACGGGCAAGTTTTCGGCGTGGAGGAATACGGGCGAACCGAAGGACTGGTCCACACCAGGACGCCGGGCCGCCAGGATGTGATCACCTTTGACGAGCGGGCGTCGGGTGCCGGCGAGTCAGGGGGCGTCGCACACTTCGGCTTCCGTCTTGTTTCACCCACCGACATCGACGCGGCTGTCGACGAAGTCGAGCAAGCCGGCGGCAAGCTGCTCCGGCGAGGCGAATTCAGCCCAGGCTGCCCCTACGCCTACGTCGCCGACCCGGATGGCTACGAAGTCGAGATTTGGTATGAGTGAAGCAGCGGCACTAGGCTTCCGCGCCCACTCCGGTCGATCTCTGTCGGCTCCCCGCGCTGGAAGAGTTGCGACCTTTCGCGGCTTGAAACGCGGCCCGTTCGAACCACTCTAATTGCCTTTAGACCAATGGCATCCGCACAAAACTGGCGCTCCCATCCAGACTGGGTGCCCAGCCGAGACGATTGTCGAACAACGCGAGAACCAGCCTCTTCGAGCCGAGAATCCAAGACCCGGCTCTGGGAGGCAAACATTATGGCGTCCGGGAAGATCAATCGGCTCACTGATCTTTTCTCCCAGCAGGCGTGATACGCGCAAATCGGTGAGATCGCTCGTCACCAAGGAACTCGTTCTAACGGCTCAACTAAAGTCTTGACGGCGCAACCGCCCCGCCATACAATTAACGAGTTGGTTAACAATCAGAATCAGATCACGGCCATCTTCGCAGCCTTGGCCGATCCGACGCGCCGCCGAATCCTGCTGCAACTTTCGAATGCCGCAGAAAGCCCTGTTAATGCTTTAGCGAAGCCGTTCCACATCTCGCCGCCGGCCGTCTCCAGGCATCTTCGTTTGCTGGAGAACGCCCGGCTCATCCATCGGCGGCGCGAAGGACGGGTGCACCTGATCCGCGTGCGACCGGCGGGGCTGAAAGAGGCTCAAAAGTGGATCAATGAATGCGCGGCGGCCTGGGAGTTCAGCTTTGATGCCCTTGATCGCCTGCTCGGGAATCAGGAACGGAAGGAAAAGAAGCCATGGAATCCGAGGTGAAGGTCGACGGCAAGCGTCTCCAAATCACACGCGTCTTCGATGCTCCACGCGCCGACGTTTTCGAATGGTGGTCGCAGGCCGAAAAGCTACAGCGATGGTCGGGGTGCAAAGAGGCAACTGGTTGTGAGGTCGTTATGGATTTTCGCGTCGGCGGTTCCTTCACCCAGAAAATGCAAATCGCCGTAGGCGACGGGAGGTGCGAGTTTTCGTTCATCGGGACCTACGAGGAAATCGCAGTGCCGGAAAGGATCGTCTACCGCGCCGACCTTGGCCAAGGAACCATACGGGTTATCGTCGAGTTCTTCGACCAGGGTGGCCAAACCAGAGTCGTTCTGACGCAGGATGGATTTGCGGATCTGGGATCCTGCAGGATCGTCTCCCAGGGAACACTGGAATCGCTTGATAAGCTCGACTCGATTTTGGCCGGCCAGGCGGCGGTGAATCGCCTGTGATTAGGAACGGAGCGCACATGAACTACTCACGTATCGCGCTTGCGGCGTTGGGCGCCACCGTCGCGTACTTCGTCTTTGGGGGGCTCGTGTTCGGCTTGCTCCCGCAGCTTCGTAACGAATTCCGCAAGTACCCCTCCGTGTACCGGACGCAGGAAGACATCAAGGCCGTTATGCCAGTCGGAATGGCCGCCATGTTCCTCTCGATTTTGGTGCTTGCGGTGATTTACGCGCTGGCATACCGGGGCGGATCGGGCGTCGTGGAAGGGGCGCGCTTTGGTGCGCTCATTGGGATTTTCGCGGTGGGCGCGTTTGTGCTGCACAACTATGTGAACCTGAACATCGGGGTGAGAATCGTCCTGCAACAGGCCGTCGCCTATTTTTTCGAATGGACGATCGTCGGCATAGTCATCGGCCTCATTTACAAGGCCGCCCCGATACCCTGATTGGTTCGTGAATGTAACAGCCAAGGGAAACGAGTATGAGCGCGCAGAAAAAAGGCATCGCTCCCGCCGACAAGCTGGAGTTATACGAAAACCTCGTTGCGACGAATCCGAATATCGAACGGAAAGGCGCCACGCATCCTTACACGTCGCTGAACGGCCACATGTTTTCGTATCTGCATCCATCTGGTTCATTGGCCCTGCGGCTTCCCGAGGATGAACGAGAGAAGTTTCTAAAGAAATATAAGACGACGTCGTTCGACGCGTATGGCGTTGTCCAGAAAGAATACGTGACGGTTCCCGACACCTTGCTGAAAAACACGAAGGAGCTGCAGAAGTACTTCGAGGTGAGTTATCAGTATGTCCAGACCTTAAAGCCCAAGCTCTCCAAGAAGAAGAGTTGATTCAGCAGGCGGAGTTCATTCTAGCGGTGGTTTGGAACATCTGTTGACGGGAGCTGCTTGCGGTACAACAAGTTCGAGAGTTCAGCTGGGTCGCCCTAACCTGAAGACTCGGAAGGGCGAGTTTTATGGCTCCCCGAAAAACGTGGCTTCCAACCACCTCTGCGCCGGCAACGTGCTGATTACAAGAGAAGATTTCACGAGAATATCACCCGGCAATCCCCTCACCAGAGCATCAAGAGGTCAACTGATTGCCAGTCTGACCGGCTTGCCGACACGGCTGAGCATTTCCACGAGCGTGTCGATGGTGAACTTGGCCGTCTTCATGTTCACCACATCCGACACCCGCGGGCGCGAGACCATCAGAATCTCGGCCGCCTCGGCCTGCCTTAAGTGATGTTTCGCAATCCAGACAGACAGCTCCTCCATCAGTTGCTGCTTGAGCAGTCGCGCGTCATTGATCTGTTTGCGAGACGCAGCCTGTAGACGTTTAGCCTCATCCGGCGTAAAGCCCAGTTCCAGGAAGAGGTTCATTCCCGGCTTTGTCACATGGCGGATTTCGGTGTCGATCTTCATTTCCTTCCCTTCCTCAAGTTGACCACGGCGCGATAGCGCGCCGCGGCAATAGCCTTGTCCGGCTTGCTGGTCACCTGAGTCTTCTTCTGGAAGCAATGCAGTACGTAGATGGCTTCCTCGAACTTGGCGACGTACATCACACGGTAGATGCCACTCGCGTCCCGGATTCGAATCTCTTTTGTACCGGCACCCACATCCTCGAATGGCTTCCAGTCGGTCGGCTCAAGCCCGGCCTGGACCTTCCCCAACTGGAAGCCCGCTTCCTTTCGGGCGTCTTTTGGGAATGCCAGCAGATCGTCGTAGGCAGACCCCAACCAACGGATCTGTTTTTCATCGTCCATACAACCAGCGTGTATAAAATTTTATACGCTCCCCGGGTGAAAGTCAAGGTGCTCGGTTAACGATGATGAGCGGGGCTTGGGCAGCGCTGTCAACAGAGAAACGCCGGAGTTGGAAATTAACATTCCTGGGGGCCCAAGAACTGGCTCCCCAGTCTGGACACGTTTCGAACTTTCGCAGCGTAAGTCCCGAACCGCGGCGCTACAATGCGCGTGTAGGATTGGACAGCATGAGCAAAATCAATTGGTCGCGCGTGCTCATTTGCGGACTGATAGCCGGAGTCATTTGGATCATACTCGGCGCCATGGTCACCGCGCTGCTCGGCCGGGACTTCGCCGACTTGCCCAATAACCATCTCGGTGCGCCCTCCCCCGGCTTCGTCGTGTTCAATGTCGTAATCGATCTGCTTGAAGGCATTTCCATTCTGTGGCTTTACGCCGCCATCCGGCCGCTCCATGGCCCCGGAGCGAGGACCGCAATCATCGCGGCTTTTGCGTGGTGGTTCATCGTTAGCTTGGGAGATGCCACGTGGTGCTCCTTCGGTCTCTTCCCGCCGCGCACCGTCATTCCGCTGATGATTGGAACCCTGCCGGCCCTCATCCTCGCCACCATCGCCGGGGCCAGGTTTTACGGGGATTAGACGCCGTGCGGGAGATCGATCCACACTTCTTCCGCGCGTGACGGATCGCGGAATCCGAGTGGGCCCATCGCCCGCCTCGCGTGTCGGCTGAACTTCCTGCGGAGTCCTCCCTCCGCAGTGGGCAAAACTCTTCAGAGCTCGTTTGGGGGATGCAGGTCGGATAGGGGAGTTCGAGTCCACGATGGGGTCACAGTCAAGTGGGGCCAATCCAGAAGAAACGTCTGCAATGCGTGTAATGAAATCAATCAGATAGCGTGAGGTCGAGAAACTGAGAATTGGCTCCCCACACTGGACGCGTTTCGAACTTTTGCGGGCAGTATCCCCGAGGGCTTCCCAGGATTTCTTTCGACGATTTCGGACAGCCGGATCGGAGCCGCCGGATGAGCGCCCCTTTTCTGATTTCGAACGCACCCGCGTTTCCCGGCCAGGTGTGGCGGTTCATTCGTGAGATAGACACCATCCCTGATATGGAGCGACCTGTCAACTGCTGAGGGCTGCAGTTGTTTTTCTGTCGGTTTGCCTCGGCAGCGGGGCGAACCGGCGTGTGCGGTTATCGGGCAGCACGGGAGGCAGG
>Ga0074045_10001936_pt1 | contig 19642 bp, 16 predicted proteins | sample BogForMeECP23OM2_FD_94442 | JGI IMG/M metagenome (GOLD analysis project Ga0074045, IMG submission 94442) | Bog forest soil microbial communities from Calvert Island, British Columbia, Canada - Bog Forest MetaG ECP23OM2 | ecosystem: Environmental > Terrestrial > Soil > Wetlands ...
AGGCAAGGACCGGCCCCGCGCCCACCGCTGTAAGGCGCGTTCCTGGTCTTCGGTCAATTCAACAGGGGGTGCGACACGCATGCGTTCGTCTCCTGATTATAGAGACGCTGCGCTGCCGTTATTGGTTACTATTTACGCCGCGATACACTAGTTGCTCGCGAGCGTCTGCGCGAATACGTCGGTGTCCACATTTCCGCCGGATAGGATTACCGCCACTCGCCGGCCCTGCATCCGCTCCCGTTCCTGGAGCAGCGCCGCGAGCGCAGCCGCGCCGGCACCTTCGGCGACGTTGTGGGTATCGGAGAACAGGTGCCGCATGGAACTCCGGATCTCGTCTTCCTTCACTGTGACGATGCGACTGACACCTCCGAGAATGATCGCGATTGCCGCCGGGTCCGGCACACGGCAAGCCATGCCGTCGGCAATGGTCTGCCCGACATCGGCCGCGATCGGGCGGCCGGCGGCGAATGACTGGGCATAAGCACTGGCCCGAGCGGCCACCACGCCGACGGCTTCGGTTCGCAACCCCAGCGCATTGCGCGCGGCTACGACCCCGCAGATCCCGGAACCCATACCAATCGGGACGTACACCGCATCCAGGTCCCCAACGGCGTCGAACAGTTCGAGCGCGTAGCTCGCCACGCCGACAATCAGCGTGCTGTCGAAAGAGCGGACCAAATGCAGTCTCTCAGCCTCTGCCAGCTTGGCCGAATGCTCGTAGGCTTCCTGAAAGTCTCCGCCGTATTCGATTAGTTCCGCACCCAGCGCGCACATCGCGGCGTTTTTTTCGCGACTGTTGCCGCACGGAACAACGATGACCGAGCGCAGTCCGATGCGGCTCGCCGCGAACGCCACACTCTGGCCGTGATTTCCACGAGTCGCCGCAATCACGCCGGTTACGTTGGGTTCGCGCCGGCGGAGCGAGTCCATGTAGACCAGGCCGCCGCGCACCTTGAACGCTCCCACGGGAGAGTGATTCTCGTGCTTCACCCAGGTCTCCGCTCCGACGCGGGCGCAGAGCAGTGGCCACCGGATCTGAGGGGTTGCTGGCATGACGCGATGGACAAGTTCCGCCGCGGCCTGGAGCGAAGCGAGGGAAGGCAGCGTCATAGGAGCATGCCTCTGACGACTCTAAACAATGCCCTCACCGACACCACGATGGGATACAGGTCGGACCGCTGCATGACAGTTCTTACTTGGCCCGCGTCGCCACGAACTCTTCTGTCGCGACGTCGCCCACCTGGCGCGTGAACTTGATCTCCTCGCCGGAGACCTTGCCCTTGTATGTGATGCGCAACGGCTGGCCTTGGAAGTCCAAATTCTCCACGAAGGAGACTTCGTCGCCCTTCACCGTCCCTTCGGTGATCGCGGTATCGCCGAATTGTGACTTCGCCCGGCCGGTCAGCTTGTCGCCGTCCACCTTAAAGTCGTACGTGTAGTTCTGGATGCCGATCTGCGTATCAATCGCAGCGGTCCATTTGCCTGTAACGTCGGCCAACGCCGGCACTAGCAGAAGTACCGCCAGTGCGGCCCCGCCCAGCAGCCTTCGAACCACCCTCATCGTCAACCTCCTATGCGCGATGATTTCAGCCACATACTGTACCGCATCGTGGGTCCTGTAGGTGAGGGCATGACCGTGATCTACGCCTGCACACTTGATGTCCGCCCGGCCCCGAGGTAAGGTCCACATGGCTACCGATATTACCCATTATGAGGACCTACTTGAGAGTACCGAATTCCAGCGCGTTAGGTAGCTTTGGGTTGGCCGACCCAGCGATTCCGCAACCAGGGCTGGGGGGCATCGGTAAACCCGACGACGCAATAGAGTTGCGGCACGATGCACGATTACATTCTCATCAAGGACTGTCGGAATGGCCGATGGCGCTGTTATCGAGGCGGGCGGATACACCTCGGCCCTGGGAGTGAGTGAGTGCCAAAGACGTACTTGGGGGGAGCGAGGGGGTACGGCAGACCGTGTGGTCGGGGAGGACAAGAATCAAGGTGCGCGCTTTAGCGTCCGAGTTCCGGCAGCACAGTAGATCTCGGCGGCGATCAGGCGCGCCCAGTAGATCTCGGGCTTTCCCTCCCGGAGTTGGGGTTTTAGATTGCGAACCAGAAAGACGTGGAATACGTTGCAAGCCAGGAACGCCAGCAGTAGGAAGGCCTCGATGGCGTTGGATTGGTGTTTATAAATGTGGTCGGCTTCCCAACCATTGACCAGAACGTTGAAGCCGAAATTCTCAATGTCCCATCGCTGATGGCCCCAGGTGACGATGCGCTCAATGGGCGCCTGCGAGCGCGATAAGGTGGTCACCCAGACCCAGTCGCTGATTTCCTGATGGATGTTCTTATCGAGTTGACGCCGCACCGAGCAGCTTTCCAGGGGGCGCACCACGCGCAATGGCGTTTGGACCTGCGGCCAGGAAACCAGGTCCGGGAAATCCCACCACTGACAGTCGCGTCCGCGTCGCTTGGCGGCTTGCGGTTCTACGTGTGCAAACAGGCCGGCCGCATCCTGGTAGAGATTGCGTCGCTCGTCTTTGAGAACCACCAAGGCGTGCTTGCCGTGGCTGATGAGGAAATTGAGGAAAGGGGCGGTGGCGTACAGTGCATCCGCCAGAACCAGATCAAAGGCTCGGGGGTAGCTTGCCAGCACGCGGGTGAGTAATCGCACGGCTGTGGCCACTTCATCTTCATCCGGCAGCATTGGTTCACAGTCCAACAGAATCCGCAGCGACTGGCTGCCGGGCCGGGCCCCGGGTAGCAGCATGAGCGTCACTTGGCGGTGGTAGAACTGAATGCGCTCACCCTGTTCGGTCTGGATGGTGCGTTGCCGGCATCCGTCACAATGCCGACGGTAGCTGGCGTGTTGCTCGTGTCCATCCAGCACCGCCACGTCGCGTCCCAGATTCAAGGGGAGAGCTTTATTGCGCTTCAGCGCGGTGTAGACGGCATGGAGTTCTTCCCGCAGTTGGCCGACGTCGACGGTGGACTGAACTCGCCCCATGGTGTCGGCGCTGGTCGTGTTCCACTCCAGCCAACGTTTCCAGAATCGCGCGGTGCTTACCGACTCCAGCGCATTGAGGCTCCCCAGGCGTGCCCAGAACATCGCCAGGGCGGCCTTCAAGACCACTACCGTCGGCGTACGCGGTTGCAAGCGCCGATCGCCGACATGGTTCAACAGGTCCGAGAGATGAAAGATCTTCTCGGCATGCTGAATCAGGCGGTGGAGAAAGCCTTCACTTTTCCGGCTCTTTGCTTTCGCGGAGGCGTTTCCACTGGAGTTCGGAGACTTCTTCGATGAGTCGCTGCATCTCTTGATAATCGGTCACCGCCTGGCGGATGCGGTCCTCCCAAGGCTTAGGGATGCAGACCTGCCGCGGTTTGCCATCATGGCTCTGAACCAAATAGAGGGAAGCATGTAATTCCCCAGCGGCGCAGCGGCAGTTGGGTTTGCCACACTTGCGGGTACGAATGGACAAGGTTCCGCGCAGCAGCCAATGGTCATGGACCAGTTGGGCGAGGCGGGAGCGAAAGTGCCGCTCGGATGGCGATAAATCGGAGCGATTTATCTGAGATATCGATAATATCTCAGATGAGAACAGAAACGCAGATCAAACGCAGGAACTTTGAGGGCCGATTTGGGGGTGCCAAAACCCTCAGGTTTTGGCAGGTCGGACCCTTAAACACCGAAAAATCTGGGGCCTAGCGGGGGTGTAGCAGAACAGTCCGGCAACGTCACCAAATTTGGCGCTGGGCTCGCGGGCGCCGTTTTTGGCTGCGCAGATAGCTGTTTTTTCCCGCGCAAGCAGGCAATCGGACGGAGTAAAGCGAGGAATCAACCTGGGGCGCCATCGAATCAATATCGAGCGGAGTATCCAGGAATTCTGCGATCCGCCGCGACTCGGCGGCGGGGTCGGCGAGCACGCCGTGGTACTCGACGAAGCAAAAGGAAACGGATTTCCGGCCGCTCAGCCACATTTCGACCTGCTTCAAGTGCGCCGCGAGCACCCGGATCATGGCCTCATCTTCAAGCCCCGCGCCTTTGGTTCCCAACTTTTGGATCATCGCTGCCTGCGATCGCACCACTTCCGCCAGCGGCCGGCGCATGAAAATAATGCGGTACGAGTATTGTGGCGGCAAGGCGAACAGCAATGACGAGATGACCTTGACCGCCTTTCCTTCGGCTTGGGCAATCGAGGCAGGCTGTTCGAGCAGGCGTTTGGCGGGTTCCCATTCGAAGTAGCCGCGAGGGTTGTTGGTATCGGCAGACCGGAGATTGTCGAAAAGGATGGGCATGCCGCCGGCGGCGAGCATCTGCATCATGAGCGAAGTGCCGGAACGCGGCACGCCGGAGACAATGGTAATCAACTGCCCGCCTTCCGGAGCGCCGCCGCTTGCCGCCACTTCAGGATTTGGGTGAAGGCGCGGCGATGCTGAAGGGCCTTGGCGCGGTCGCCGCCATTGCGCGAATAGATTGCTGCCAGCCAGCGGTGGGCCGCCGCCAACCGAGGCGCCATGGTGAGCGAGGTTTCGAACGCCAGAGCCGCGCGAGGAAAGTGTCCCAGGCGCACCAGCGACACCCCCAGCACGAAGTGGCCTATGGGTAGGAAGTGCTGTAAACCGACCGCCTGTAGCGCCTCCTCGGACGCGTCTTCATTGCGCCGCTGCCGCAGGCGCACCCACGCCATGCCGAGATGCGCTTCCGGACTGTCGCCATCGATTTCCAGCGCCTTTATGAAAGCCGTCTCCGCATCCTCGGTCTTACCCATGCGCAAATAAGCGTTGCCGATGCGCAAGTGAAGATTGGGTAGTTGCGGGTCTGATTGCTCGGCGCGCAGCAGGCAATCGAGCGCCCCCTGCACGTTGCCCTCTTCACAATGAATCACGCCCAGCAGCCAGTCGGCCCAGGCCGGATGCACCCCAGGCGTTTCCCGCGGCACGGCTGCCTCGCCCGCGCCCGCATTCGGGACGGCCGGGGCAGCCTGCTCCGCACCCTTGCCCGTCTCCTCAATCTTCCCGCCGTAGGCTTCTGCCAACGCTGCTTTTGTGGGCGGCTTGGGCGGGTTGGTGATGAGCCTTTCGATGACGGCTCGGGCGTCGCCAGTGCGTCCGAGCGAGTAATAACACGAGGCAAGATGTTCGAGAAACCGCAGCTCTTCGGGCTTCTCCTTCACCAGCTCTTCAACGAGCGGCAGCGCCTTGGCGGGCCGTCCGGAGTAAAGGTAAACGCGCGCCAGGTTATATTTGGACTCGCGCACGGACGTCTCAATCGCCTTGGCCTGATTCTTTTCCTGCTGAATGTAGCCGAGCGCAACAAACTGCTCCAGCATGGCCTTCGCGGCTTCGGGATCCATACGGGACTCCGGCGGGTGCATGCCGCATTCCCCCGGCGCCTGTTGCCAACTCGGGATGCTCTCCACTTCCGGCGGTTCCTCGAACGCCGTCACCAGCACGCGCCCGTCCATGTCCTCGCCCACGGGCAGGCCGAAAAGCGCGAGGATCGTGGGCGTGATGTCCAGCACGGTGGCGCCATAGATCCGCTCATCTTTCTTGATGTGCGGCCCAGCCATCGAGATGACTCCGTAGGGCCGGTGCTGCACCGCTGGCCCGGCAGGCTCGTTGGGAATGGCTTTCGGGCGCAAGTGGTCGGAATGAAATCCGTGATCGGAACAAATAATCACGGTCACGTCCTTCCCCGCGAGCTGCACGAGGCGAGCCAGCATCATGTCGTGAAAACGGTAGGCGCCCTTCACCACGTCCTTATAAATCTCGAACTCTTCCTCGGGAACGCCCTCCAGGCGGGGCGGATGGTAGTGCATGAAGCCGTGGCAGAAATGGTCGATGCCGTTGTAATACACGGCCAGGAAGTCCCATGGCTCGTGTTCCAGGATCCAGGTGGCGGCATTGTGAATGGAGAGATTCTCTGAAAAGGTGGTGACGAACCCCATCAGACGCTCGTAGTTTTTCTGGTCGATTTTGCCGGCTTGGGGAATGAAGGGCAATATTGCTGGCGCTTGCACCTCCGCCGGGTGCATGCGCAGCTCCGCGAATGTCTCGCGCAAGGATTCCGGGTGCACCGCGCCCGGCGGCAGAGGCCATTCTTTACCGACAGGCGCAGTCGCGTAAGGGTAAAGGTCCGAAACCGAAATGCCGTTGATTGGTTCCGCCGGGTGCCCCGCGTACCAACCCACCACGTGCGTTTGGAATCCCTTTTGGGTGAGGATATTCCAAATCGCCTTCACCTTCCGCGACGTGCTGGAAATGGGCCGGACTTTGCCCGTCTGTGGATCCGGCTCCGTGAAGCCCAGAATGCCGTGCTTGTCGGGGCGCATGCCGGTGCCGATCGAATTCCACAGCATCGGGCTCAAAACCGGCTGGAGCGTCGCCAGATTGCCCATCACCCCGCTATTGATAAGCGCTCCCAGCGCGGGCATCAAGCCCTGGTCAATCAAGGGAGTGGCAATTTTCCAATCGGCGGCATCCCAGCCGATGAGCAGAACCTTGTTGGCAAGCCTTTGGGGCACTGCCGGCTCCCACAATTAATTGCCCGCTGCCAGCCTCTTTCGCCGCAGGGCCAACAATCCCACCGCCCCGAGCGCCAGTACCGACAACTCGGAGGGCTCGGGTACGGACGGTGGAGGAGGAGGCGTGCAAGGCCCCCCGATCTCTTGGCCTGCGGCGATGCCCTGCCCGGCGCACGTGTTCTCAAAGATGGTGCCTATATTGCCCCGTACCCCTGCGTGACTCGACGTGCCACCACCAGTCCAGAATGTCCCGTGCTTGATGCTCCCGGTGGCAATGAAAACCGCAAACGCCCACCCGTAATGGTAGCTCGGGAACTTGAAGCCAAGGAAATCGCCAACGCCAATGCTGCCGTGGCCCTTCAGATACGTAAAAAAGCCCGTCGCATACCACGATTTGACCCAGCCAGGGACTTGTAATAGGATGGAAGAGCCAGGCCCGGCCATACCGGCGACTGCGCGGCCCACCTGCAGGGACGGGGCAAACAAGGCGTGGCTCACGAGCGACCCCGGGTTCAACAACGCGCCCTTGCTCGTGATTCCAAGTCGAACCCCACCCGTCCCACGAATAGCGGCGTCAGCGCTAGCATCATGATTATAGCCTTGGCTCGAGAACCAATCCGAGAACCACAAACCGTTACCCAGATTGTAATCTTGCACCACCCCTTTGTTGATGTCGTAGGAAAAAGGCTGGGATATGGGGATAATGTCCGCCTTCGCGGCTGGCGCGAGAGCCAGCAGGCCCACGCCCGCCGCTCCCGCCGCCAAGGCGTAGGCTTTCAGGCGTTTTTCCGCGCTCGTGGGAAGCAGTGCCTGTTCGCGTGCTCGGGCGCCCTTTCGTACCCGTTTCGCCTGCTTGTTGCTCATAGAAATCTCCGCTCAACTAGAACATGAATTTGAAACCAACGGCTGTCAGTGAATAGTTCGCGCCTGGGATGTTGAGATCCTAAGGCCGCCGGGTAAAACCCTGCGCACGCGATTCGTGGTAGCGCCAGGTTGAGACACATCTGGGCCTCCGCGTACATGCTACTCCTTTCCCAAACCTATATCAATACCTCAATACCCTTATATGGCCGACCTGCATGATCAATCGCGAGTGCTCGATACTCAGATCGATCCACTGCTCGACCAGACTCCTGAACCGCTTGTGACTCGCGATCTGGCGGCGAAGATCCTTCACCCATTCCCGGCGGACGCCCGCCTGCGCCCGGACCCGAACCTTCCTGTGGATGGCGCTCTGCCTGGCGGGATTCGCCGCTCGCAAGGATCTGCTGGGCGTCACCAGTATCGTGCGCGCCCTGGGTTTGGAGTCGGCCTGCTACGACCGGCTCCTGGACTTCTTCCACAGCCACGCCCTGGGTTTGGACAAGCTCACCCTGGCCTGGTGCGCTCTGGTCTTCCGCGTCCACCCCGGCATCCTACGCGTCAACGGCCGGCCCGTCCTCGTCGCCGACGGCCTCAAGGTCGCCAAGACCGGACGCAAGATGCCCGGAGTCAAAAAGCTCCATCAACAATCCGAGTCCAATACCAAGCCGGAGTTCATCTTCGGCCACTCCTGCCAGGCGATCGCGGTGCTCACTCAAGCCTTGTCCAGCGTACTCGCCTTGCCTTTGGCGTGCCGCATTCACGAAGGCACGATCTTTTCCAACCGCGACCACAGATCGCTCCTGGACAAGATGATCCTGCTGCTCGACTCGCTGGGTATAAAGGAACCCTGCTACTTCGTGGCCGACGCCTACTATGCCGCCGGGAACATCGTTCGCGGGCTGCTGGCCCGCGGCAACCACTTGGTCACGCGGGTCAAGAGCAACAGCGTGGCTTTCTTTCCGGCCGCACCCCCACCCACGCACCGGCCGCGGGGCCGCGGCCGACCCGCAAAGTACGGCCAGAAAATCCAGGTCGCCGCGCTGCTGAAACAGACCAGCCAACTCCAGCAGGCGTCCAGCCCCGTCTATGGGGAGAAGGGTGTGATCCTCCAGTTCCGGGCCGCCGACCTATTGTGGCGTCCGGTCGGCATCCTCGTCCGCTTCGTCGTGGTGCCGCACCCTCTGCGCGGCGCCATCCTGCTGATGTGCACCGACCTCACCCTGTCCCCACTGAACATCGTCCGCATCTGTGGCCTGCGATTCAAAATCGAAGTGTCTTTCAAGCAGGCCCTGCGCGTCCTCGGCGCCTGTGCCTATCACTTCTGGATGGCGGCCATGACGCCCCTACGGCGCGTGAGTGGTAACCAGTACCTACACCACAAGTCCGAGGACTACCGCAAGGCCGTCCGCCGCAAGATCGCGGCCTATCATCGCCACATCCAACTCGGACTCATCGCCCAGGGCCTTCTTCAGATCCTCGCGGCGATGCAACCCGAGTTAGTATGGCTGTCCTTTGGCTCCTGGATACGTACGGTTCGGCAAGGGCTGCCACCCTCGGAACAGGTCGTCGCCATTGCCCTCCGCCATAGCTTTCCGGAATTTCTCGCCACTGCCGCCAAAACCGTAATCCTGGTGAAATTCCTCCGTGATCGTCTTGCCCTATCCAGGACTGAAGGAACCAGTCTGGCGGCATAACAGGTTGCCCGCACAAATCGGTACTCTCAAGTACCTAAATGAATGATTTAATTGTAGTTCCGCAGACGAGCCAGTGGCAAAAGCTCAAAGCGCTGGTGCTGAACAGCGTCTCCTCCCCGATTACCCGGCGGGTCTACAACCTCGGGCTCGACGAGTTTTTCGCCTGGCTGTCCGTCCAGGAGCCTCGGCCCGGATTCACCAAGGCGACGGTTAGTGCCTGGCGAGTCGCGCTGGAAGCGCGCGGCCTCGGCGCCGTTTCCATCAACGTGCGGATCACGGCGGTGCGCAAACTGGCGGTCGAGGCGGCCGACAACGGTCTGCTGGCGCCGGAACTGGCCGACGGGATCACGCGCGTGAAGGGAGTGGCGTCGACGGGCGTGCGCCTGGGGAACTCGCTGTCGCTCCGGCAGGCGCAGGCTCGCCTGAACGCACCGGACATCGCCACCATGAAGGGCCTGAGTCCGAAGAAGACCGTCGATGTAATCATCGATAATCGCTTCTGTTCGATGCGGCCGATAGACGGCATAGGCTGGGCTGACGATTCCTGAGTGCGACGAAACGCCGAGCGCTCCCATCCAGGCCCACATTGTGTTCACAACAAGGTCACCCGGGCGCATTGGCAGTTCTGAGCCGCAAGCATTCCTCTTGAATAGGGAACCCGACTTGTCTTCCTGCTGAGCGGTATTTCAAAGGCGGGCACAACCGCGCGGGAAGGGGCAGCCGTTTGGAGTCCGCACGGAGTCTAAATCGCCCGTCTGTGCGTTTTGCCGTCCATTTGGCGCCCAAATCGCACCGCCATAAGTCTTTTGTTTTCATTGGTGGCTGTCTGTAAGTGATTGATATTTATTGCTTGGGGTCCAAGAGGTCCCGAGTTAAAATCTCGGCGGCCCGACCAGGTTTCTCAACGACAGATAGGATGTACGGCTTTGGGGGTATTGCCGCCGCTGTGTTTCGGTCTAGCGGGAGTGCTTGTGCTGGTACATCAGCCGATCGGTGCGGCTGAGCAATTCCGCCAAGGTTTCGCCGGACCGCCATTCGGCGACTCCCACCGCGGCATCCACGGGCACCTTGCGGTGTTCTTCCTTGGCCCCGACGTTGTAGTCGCCGAACACCCACCGCTTCACGCGGCCGGCGTAGTCGTTGGCCTCGGCCTGCGCGCTGTCCAACACCACCACGAACTCGTCGCCTCCCCATCTGCCGACGCTGTCGGTGACGCGAAAGACCCCTCGTAACTCGGCCGCGAACTGCTGCAGCACCTGGTCTCCCGCCAGATGACCGTAGGTGTCGTTGATTTTTTTGAAGCCGTTCAGATCCAGCATGAGCAGCGAGAAACGGCGCTTCTGCGCCAGGCGGAATTCGATGGCTGCTTCGGTGCCGCGACGATTGGAGAGCCCGGTAAGCGCGTCCACCAGCGCGGTGCGCTCAACCTCCTCGATGCGCGTGTGGCATTTTTTCACTTCCGCGCGCAGTTGCGCCACCGCATGTTTGCCTTCCTGGGCCATTTTCTGCACGCAGCTTTTCAGCTCCACGGCGCTTGCCAGCAAGGAAGTGCGGATCTGCGGGAGGTCGTGCAGGTCGGCGATCTTCGATAGCCGCGCGGAAAAATCCTGGAACTGCGCTTCGTGTCGCGCATCGCGCTCGCCCACCGCCTCCGCCGCACTTGTCATCACCAGCAGCAGTTCTTTGAACTCGCCGGTGCGCTGGCGATAATAATCCGTCGCCGCACGCGCCCACCGGTCGAGTTCCTTCTCGACGCCCGCTTCCGTTTCGAGCACCTGAACCGGCGTCAGTTCCGTCGAAATCCGCTGCTGCAGGTTGGCCAGGCTCTGCTGCAGCGAAGTTCCGACGTGCGGGCAGGCCTGCGCTCCCGTCGCGCCCATCGCGCCCAATGCGGCGCGGTAACACTCGAACGCCGACTGCAACAGTTCGTCGCGATTCGAATCGAGGTATTTTTTGATCGAAATCACCCGTTAGTCATATCGGCAAAAGCCCAGGATTTTCGAGCGTACCTAGGCGGAAACGCCTACGCCATTCGCCGCGCGGCGGGGCATCGCAGCGGCGAGCAAGCAGCAACGGCGCACTGAGGACGAACATACTTGCCCGGCGCGTCGCCAAGCAAACCTCACCTCAGCGGCTGACTGGTCCGGCCGAGGCAAGAATCCGCTCCACAGTGCGCGTGAGCGTCTCGGGCGTGTAGGGCTTTTGCAAGTATTGGAAGGCCTCATCGAGCGCGCCGTCGCCAATCAGGACCTCCGAGTAACCCGAGACCAGCAGAACGCGCACCTCCGGATGCAGCGGGCCGATGCGCCCGGCGAGTTCGCGCCCATTCAGGCCCGGCATCACCATGTCGGTGAGTAACAGGTGGATGGGCAAGCTGTAATGGGCGGCGACCAGCAGGGCCTCCTCGGCGCTCGCGGCCTGCAGGACCTGGTGTCCGGCGGAGGTCAGCACCTGGACGGTGAACTGGCGCACGGCCAGTTCGTCCTCGACCACAAGAATGGTGCGGCGCCGTGCACGACGGCGGACGGAGCGGGCGCGAGCGCGGCAGCCAAGGACTCGGAGCAAAAGCGCGGCAGGTGAATCTCGAACGTGGAGCCCGCGCCCGGGCGGCTCTCGACGGAAATCGCGCCCTGCAAGGAGCGGACGATACCGTAGACTGTGCTGAGTCCGAGGCCAGTTCCCTTCCCGGCGGGCTTGGTGGTGAAGAAGGGGTCGAACAAATGTTGGCGGACGTGCTCGTCCATGCCGGTCCCGGTATCGGCGACGGTGAGAACGACGTAGTCGCCCGGAACCAAATCCAACGGTGCCGCACGCTCCGGCGTGAGGCTGGCGGCGCGCGTCCGTATGTGGACCGATCCGCCGCCCGGCATGGCGTCGCGAGCGTTGACGATCAGGTTCATCAGCATCTGGTGGAGCTGCGCCATGTCGGCGCGAACCTGGCCGGAGGCCTGGCCGGTCTCGACGGAAAGTTCGATGTTCTCGCCGATCAGGTGGCGGCTGAATCCGACCACTTCGCAGACCGCCGCGTCAATCGAGATGGGCTGCAACTGGGCGACCTGCTTGCGGCTGAAGGTGAGCAGTTGCTGGGTCAGTGCCGCGGCACGCTCACCGGCTTGGCGAACCAGCGCCAGGTCGCGGCGCAGCGCCACAGGATCCAGTTCGTCGTCGAGGAGCAGCAAGTCGCAATAACCGTTGATCACCGTGAGCAGGTTGTTGAAGTCGTGCGCGATGCCGCCGGCCAGGCGGCCAAGGCTCTCGAGCCGCTGGGCCCGGAGTAGTTGCTCCTCCAAGCGCGCCTTCGCAGCCTCGGCCTCGCAGCGCGCCGTGATGTCGATGCCGAAGCCAATCACGTACGGCGCGCCATCGATATCCAGGCGCTGCCCAGTGAGGTAGAAATGTCGCGTCTCCGGACCTGGACCGACCAAGCCGCGGGCCTCGACCTCGCCAGCGCCGGTCGAGTGGATCTGCTGGATCGTGGCGGCCACCCGGGCGCGGTCCTCGGGATGAATCCGGCTGAGCGCCTCGGTATCCAGGATGCGCCCTTTGGGCATGCCGAACAGCGTCTCGTGAGCTTTGTTCCAGCGCACATACTTGCCATTGCGGTCAAAGACGAAAAAGATGCCGGGGATCGCATCGACTACGCGCTCGGTGAACGCCTGTTCGCAGCGCAGCGACTCTTCCGCTCGCTTGCGCTCGCTGATATCGCGCACCACCACCAGCACGCGCTCGGCGCCGTCCACATTCGCGCCCCGCAGATTCACTTCGCTCCAGAACAGCGAACCGTCCCGGCGCCGGCTGTGCCACTCGACCAGTTGCGGCTTGCCGGCCGCGGCGGCGTGGATCAGTTTCAACGCCTCGGTCTCCGAATAGGCGGGCTCATCGCCGCTGCCGGTGGCGATGTCTATGCCGGGCCATTCCTCGGCCGTATAGCCGAACATGCGCTCGGCCGCCGCGTTGACCTCCAGAATCGCGCCCGTGACGGCATCGTGGACGAGGACGGCGTCCTCGATGCAATCGAGGATCGTGCGGGACCGATCCGTGCCGTGCGATGGGCCAAGCGATGGCATGGGCGTTTCGAATTATAGCGCTAATCCTTGTTTCTTCAACCCCCGGCGATGCGATCTGTCGCCAACCTGCGCCCGGCTGGTTCCTCCAGTGGTTTCTACAACTCGTCTTCCACCAGGAACTGCTCGTACTTACCGTCGCTCAGCGCGTAAACATTCAGCGACACGGTTTTCCTGGCGAATCGGGCGCGATAGCGGCGGTGGGTCATGCCGCCGCGCAGCCCCTCGGAAACCGCCGTCACCAGTTGTAGTTTGCCCAGGGACGCGAGCGACGCTCGGCAATCGCGCAGCGCGGTATCGCCGAAATACGAGTTGGCGTTGGCAGTAAACAGCCCGCGGTCGATCCTGCCTTTTTGCAGCGCCGCCAGAATGGCCTGCACCTGCGCGGTGTCGCTGGCGGAGAACTGCTTGCGCCCGGCCGGAAACAGCAGGGTGGCGATCTGCCGCGCGAGCGGCCCTACCATGTTGACGACGTCCTGGTTCGAGAGCACCACGACGGCGCTCTGCCGCGTCGGGAAGACGGTGTTGGAAGAGATAAACCCCGAAACTTCGCCGCTGTGCTCGAACACGGGCATGCCGTCGATCTCGTCCACATCGAGGCCCAGCGCATAGTGCGTCGAGTCGCCGTTGGCGAGATGCACCTCCCGCGTGAGCTCATCCCACGATCGCTTAGAAAGAATCTTCCTCCCCAGAAACGCAATATCCCACTTTGCCAGGTCGGCGGGCGTCATCGCCAGCTCGCCGGCGCCGTAATACCAGCCGGCCGCTTCGCGCGCGACTGGCCGCGGCGGGCCCAACGCGTAACGCGTGTAAGCGGCTGCGTCGGCCGGTTGGCCCGGAGGCCACGCGGAAGCCGAGTGCATGTCGAGCGGCTGGAAGATCTTCTCGTGCAGAAAATCCACCAGCGACCGGCCGGAAACTTTCTCAAAGATATGCGCCGCCAGCACGTAATTGGTGTTGCTGTACTGCCACTTCGTGCCCGGGTCGAAATCGAGCGGCTTCCTGGCCCAATGGTCGAGCACCTCCGCCGGCGTGGTGGGGCGCGTCCAGTCTGGAATGATGTAATCCTGCGGGGCGTAATCTTCGTAGCCGGACGTGTGCGAGAGCAGTTGCCGGATGGTGACTTCGTCCGAGCGCGTGAGGGCGGGAAAATAGCGCGAGACGCGATCGTCCAGCGAGAGCTTGCCCTGCTCCTCCAGCATCAGCAGCGCCGCGGCGGTGAACTGCTTCGAGATCGACCCGACCGCGTAACGCGTCGCGGCGCTAGCCGCCCGTCCCGCCGCCAGATCCGCCGTGCCGAAGGCCTTGGCGTAGACCAGCTTGCCACCCGTTACTGCGGCCACCGAAACGCTCGGCGCGCCGGAGATGCGCAGCGCAGACGAGATCTTCTGGTCGAGCTGTTTTTCGAGATCGGCCGCCGACTGCGCAAACGGAGTGCATGTCGCAAGGACGGCCAGCGCCAGGCATTGGAACGGTTTCATGGGTTTATCATAGTGCGGATCTAGGCCGGGTGGGAGCGCTCGAGCTCGCCCACGCAGGGCAGCGGCTGCGTGGGGCCGCGCGCCGCACCCAGGACAGTGCGGATCGCCATAATATCCGCATATACCTTTTACTTGATCGGAATTAATGTATATGCTAGAATCATCATTCTACGTATGTTATTGACATGTTGATAATCCATGTAGCATAATGTCGATTAAACTAGTAGGCTCTAAATGAACTCATGTTGCAGAATGGCGTTCATCCACTTCATTTTTCGAGGAGCGATTGTTCAATATGTTACACCGCCGGTTTCTGGAAGCTCGCGCGCAACACCGCGCGGCGCGAGCGTTCTCTTCATCCCGTATAGTGCGCGTCGCATTATGGTCCGCATTAACATTGACGATCGGTTGCGCTCCGGCGTGGGCGCAGTCCGCAGATCCACAACCTGCCCAGCAACCTGTGGCGCAGGCCACGGACCAAAAGTTGGAGCAGCTTCAGAAGCAGGTGGACGAACTGGAACAGGAAGTGAAAGTGGCCGAGCGAAAGCAGGAACTGGCCGAGGAGGCCGCCGCAGCGAAGGCGAAGACGGAGGCTACCGTCACCGCCGATACGGGCGGTTTCACGATCCGGTCGCCCGGTGGTAACTATCTGTTGAAGATCGGCGCCGATTTACAGTTGGACAATCGTACTTACCTCGGCACCGGCGCCGGTTCGGACATCGATACGCTGGTGGCGCGCCGCGTGCGGCCCACCTTCTCCGGCACCATATATAAATACATCGACTTCATGTTCCGCCCCGACTTCGGCCAGGGAACAACTGCCATCTACGACGCTTATGCGCAGCTCAACTATCTTCCCTGGGCCAACCTGCGCGTCGGCAAGTTCAAGCCGCCGGTCGGATTGGAACGGCTGCAATCGGACGACGACACCAGCTTCGTCGAGCGCGGTCTGCCGTCCGACCTGGGCCCGCAGCGCGACATCGGATACCAGCTCTCGGCCGATCTGTTCCACAAGCGGGCGAACTATGCCGTGGGCGTTTTCAATGGTGTGCCGGATGCTTCGATCGGCACCGATACGGCGGTCAGCGACCATCGCGATTACTCGGCACGCATCTTTCTGACTCCTTTCCTGCCGGAGCAAGGCCCGCTGAGCGGGGTGGGCATCGGACTCGGTGCCTCGGGCGGCAACACCGATGGCGAAGCCCTGCCGTCCTTCAAGACATTCGGGCAGGAAGCATTCTTCACCTTCGCCTCGGGGGTCACTGCGGCGGGCCACCGGACGCGTCTCGATCCGCAGGCTTATTACTACCTCGGGCCGTTCGGCCTGCTGGCCGAATACGCGCTCAACGAAGAAGGCTTTCAGAAGAGTGGTGTGCGCCGCGAAATTGCCTTCCGCGCTTATCAGGCGGAGGTCTCGTACATTCTCACGGGAGAGAAAAAGAGCTTCGCCAGTCCCACGCCGAGAAGGTCTTTCGATCCGCTGCATGGCGGTTGGGGAGCGGTCGAATTGGCCGCCCGTGTGGGCGACTGGGAAGCCGAGAAGGGCATTTACAATTACGGTTTGGCGAGCGACGCCACCTCGCCGCGTCATCTGCATGAATGGGTGGGTGGCGTGAACTGGTATTGGAACCGCTTGTTCAAGGTGGCTGCCGACTACGGAAAGACCGACTTCGGCGGCGGGGCGGCGAATGGAAACAAGCTGCCGGAGCGGGTGATTCTCCTGCGCTTCCAGATCAATTTCATCTGACGCGTCCGCGCGGGAGATTTGCCAATGAAGACGACAACGATTCGGAATTGCGTTGCTGCGGCGCTGCTGGCCGGCCCGGCGCTGTTCGCGGGCACGGTGAAGCTGCTCAACGTTTCCTACGATCCGACGCGCGAGCTTTACCAGGATATTAACGCCGCCTTCGCCAGGCAGTGGAAGGCGAAGACCGGCGTGGATGTCGAGATCAGCCAGTCGCACGGCGGCTCCGGCAAGCAGGCGCGGTCGGTGATCGACGGCTTGCAGGCCGACGTGGTGACGCTGGGGCTGGCTTACGATATCGATTCGATTGCCGAGCACGCGCGGCTGCTGCCGGCCAACTGGCAGACGCGCCTCGCCGACAACAGCACGCCGTATACGTCCACCATCGTGTTTCTGGTTCGCCACGGGAATCCCAAGCACATCAAGGATTGGGACGATCTGGTGCGGCCGGGAGTGTCGGTGATCGCGCCGAACCCGAAAAGCTCCGGCGGCGCGCGCTGGGCCTATCTGGCGGCCTGGGGCTATGCGCTCAAGAAGAACAACGGCGACGACAGGAAGGCGCAGGAGTTCGTGACGCGCCTGTACAAGAATGTTCCTGTGCTCGATTCCGGCGCGCGCGGTTCCACCACGACGTTCGCGCAGCGCGGCATCGGCGACGTCTTACTGGGCTGGGAGAACGAGGCATTTCTAGCCTTGAACGAGCTCGGTAAAGATAAGGTGGAAGTGGTGACGCCTTCGATCAGCATTCTGGCCGAGCCGCCGGTCGCGGTGGTGGACAAGATCGCCGCCAAACATGGCACGGCGCAGGTGGCTAGGGCGTATCTCGAGTTCTTGTACACCCCGGAGGGCCAGGAGATCGGTGCGCGCCATTACTACCGGCCGCGCTCGCCCGAGGTTGCCGCCAAATATGCCAGCCGCTTCGCCAAGGTGCAGCTTTTCACCATAGATGAACTCTTCGGTGGCTGGCAGAAAGCGCAGAAGCGCCACTTCGACGATGGCGGTGTGTTCGATCAGATATATCTGCAGGGGAGATGAGGGGCCAGTGGAATGAAGTTGGTCTTCGATCCGGCGAGAGAAGAAAAGCCGAGACGACTCTCGGCTCGGCAGGCTTGACAGCCCGCGCCACGGGGGTTCACGGTGTCGATATCGTTTAAGAAACCGAGCATTCTGCCGGGCTTCTGGCCCGCGTTCAGTTACACCATTTTGTACTTGAGCCTGATCGTGCTGATCCCGCTCAGCGCGGTCTTCCTCAAGTCGCTCACCTCGAGCTGGGCGCATCTGTGGCATGTCGTAACGTCGCCCGAGGTGGTGGCGTCGTACCGGCTAAGTTTCGGCGCGTCGTTCGTGGCCGGCCTCGCGAGCGTGGTGATTGGGTTTCTGGTGGCCTGGGTGCTGGTGCGCTATCAATTCCCCGGCAAGGCGATCGCCGACGCGCTGGTGGACCTTCCGTTCGCGCTGCCCACGGCGGTGGCCGGAATCGCGCTGACCAGTCTCTACACGGAAAACGGCTGGCTGGGCCGCTACCTGGCGCCGCTCGGTATCCAGGTGGCCTTCACTCCGCTGGGCGTAATGGTTGCGCTCACCTTCATCGGGCTGCCGTTCGTGGTGCGAAGCGTGCAGCCGGTACTGGCGGATGCGGACGTGGAACTGGAAGAGGCCGCTGCCAGCCTGGGCGCCAGCCGCTGGCAGGTGTTCCGCCTGGTGATCTTCCCCATAGTGCGGCCGGCGCTGCTCACCGGGTTCGCGCTGGCCTTCGCACGCGCGCTGGGTGAGTATGGGTCGGTCATCTTCATCGCCGGCAACATGCCGATGAAAACCGAAATCACCCCGCTGCTGATCGTCACTAAGCTCGAACAGTACGATTACGCCGGGGCCACCGCGATTGCGGCGGTGATGCTCACCGCTTCCTTCCTGCTGCTGTTGGCGATCAACGCGCTCGAAAGGCGCACGCGCAGATTCATGGTGACGGGGTAGAGCGATGGCAACCGCTGCGTTAGAGCTTCCGCAGAAGACCGCCGCCGCAAACCCGCGCAACATCCGGCGCGATCCGCCGCTGGTGCGCTGGGGGCTCACCCTGTTGGCCCTGCTGGCATTGGGCCTGTTCATCGTGCTGCCTCTCGCGGCCGTTTTCGTGCAAGCGTTCGCCAAGGGCCTGCCGGTTTACCTGGCGGCCATTCGCGAGCCGGATACGCTCTCCGCCATTTGGCTGTCGCTGGTGGCCGCCGGCGTTTCGGTTCCGCTGAACCTGGTCTTCGGCGTGGCCGCGGCCTGGGCCGTCGCCAAGTTCCAGTTCAAGGGCAAGAACGTCCTGGTGACGCTGATCGACATTCCGTTCGCGGTTTCGCCGGTTGTCTCCGGTTTGATCTTCGTGCTCATCTTCGGCGCGCAGGGATGGTTCGGCTCGTGGCTCAGCGATCACGATATCCGCATCGTCTTCGCCGTGCCGGGCATCATCCTCGCCACCACGTTCGTCACGTTTCCGTTCGTCGCGCGCGAGCTGATTCCGCTGATGCAATCGCAGGGAAGCGACGAGGAGGAAGCCGCGCTCACTTTGGGCGCCAGCGGCTGGCAGATGTTCTTCAAGATCACGCTGCCCAATATCAAGTGGGGCCTGCTGTATGGCGTGGTGCTGTGCACGGCGCGCGCTCTCGGCGAATTCGGCGCGGTCTCGGTGGTCTCCGGCCACATACGCGGTCAGACCAACACCCTGCCGCTGCACGTCGAGATCCTCTATAACGAGTACAATTATTCCGGCGCTTTCGCCGTGGCGTCCTTGCTGAGCGTAGTTGCGGTGGTCACTCTGACGCTCAAGAAGTTTCTCGAATGGAAGACCAAGGAGGGGGCAAAGTGAGTATCGAAATCAGCCACATCCGCAAATCCTACGGCGCGTTTGAAGCGTTGCAGGACGTCAGTCTGCGTATCGAAAAGGGCGAACTGGTAGCGCTGCTGGGACCATCCGGCTCGGGAAAAACCACGCTGCTGCGCATTATCGCCGGCCTGGAAGTGCCCGACAGCGGTTCGATCCATCTCAACGACGAGGACGCCACCAACTCCACCGCCCGCGAGCGCCAGGTGGGATTCGTCTTCCAGCATTACGCCCTGTTTCGCCATCTGACCGTCTCGGAAAACGTGGCCTTCGGGTTGCGCCTGCGACCGCGTGCGACCAGGCCATCGGAGGCCGAGATTCGCGAGCGTGTGCGCAAGCTGCTCGATCTGATTCAGCTCGATTGGCTGGGCGACCGCTATCCGAACCAGTTATCTGGCGGAC
>Ga0074045_10001937_pt1 | contig 19638 bp, 14 predicted proteins | sample BogForMeECP23OM2_FD_94442 | JGI IMG/M metagenome (GOLD analysis project Ga0074045, IMG submission 94442) | Bog forest soil microbial communities from Calvert Island, British Columbia, Canada - Bog Forest MetaG ECP23OM2 | ecosystem: Environmental > Terrestrial > Soil > Wetlands ...
CAGCACGGGAACGCCGCTGCGCTCCAGATAATCGTCTGCCACCTCGGTGGCCCGCCAGTTGGAGCTGATCTCGGAGAACTCGCGCGTCACCAGCGCCTCGATGTAGGGTCGCGCGGACTCCGCATCGCTGGGCGTCGTCCCATAGTTCCCGATGTGCGGATTGGTCAGCACTACAATCTGCCCCGCGTACGAGGGGTCGGTGAATATCTCCTGGTAGCCGGTCAGCGATGTATTGAAGACGACCTCGCCCGCGGCCTCGACCGGCGCGCCGAAGCCCTTGCCGCGAAAGATGCGCCCGTCCTCGAGCGCCAACATCGCCAGAATTGCCTGCATTGCCTACTCCTGCGGAATCCCATTAGGAGTGGATTCAATCGATTCTATCAGCATCCGCAGGGCAGACCCCATTCTGCCGCACTCTAATTTCCACATAAGCGCGCAAAAAGACCCGGCACGCGGCCGGGTCTTCTTCCAAACCAGGGAGAGGGGCAGCTTACTTCTTGTGGTGGTGATGCGCCCTGTGGTGATGAACGGCTGCGGCAATGGCGGGAACAACCGAGCCGGCCAGAACCGTAAATGCAAAGAGAGCGAGCAGGAGAATGCGCAACAGTTTCATAAGGTGAGACTCCTTCACAACCCAGCCGCCAGTCGTCCGGGCGATCCAAAAGCACAACCGGCTTAACTCTCTGGACGCCGGTTGCTGCAAAAAGATGCAGCACGGATAATTTGCTTTGTGCCTGATTCCTCTGCGCCATGATCCCGCCTCTTTAAGGAGTGAAGACCCCCGGTGTTCCGGGGGTCTTACGTATTGGCAGGAAGTGGTCGTGCGGATAGGGGAAGCCGGAACCGTGGGAATTGCTGGTCCGACAAATTGCTTGCTACACTCCATGAGACGCGGGGGCTGAGAAAAAGTTGCCAAATATTCTGCAAAATGTATTTAAAAAAATATACGTCTTCCAAAAACTGAATCATCCAGGAATGCGTCCGACAGCCATAGATGAAATATTCATTGATTCCATTGACTTTAGCCAAGGAAATCCAAATCAAGTCCGGCCTCTGTTGGATTCCGAAATGGCACAAATATCCACAGCGATTACGGACTAGCCCCATCCGAGTTCTCTTTACGGGGTGATTGAATCCGGTACGGCGCGGCTCTGCAGGATGCCCACGTCGCTGGAGCTGTCGATGGAGAAGGCGGGCGGCGGAGTTGATGTTGGAGAGAAGGCGGATGGCGGAGGATTGCGAGAATAGAATGTTGGAGGTGAGACACGCGTGACCATTACGGCCGGGAGGAGCGGGGCTGTGCCGGGCAGGAGCGATCGCAGGCTGCTGTGGTTTGTGCTGCTCAACATTCTGGCGGCAAACGCCGGCTTCAAGCTGATTGCGCACTTCGTCTTTCATACCGGCGTGGAAGAGATGCGCGTGCGGTATTGGGCTTTCTTCCACTTCCACCAGTTCACCGACTCGTGGACCCCGATGCTTGGCTCGGTGAACTCCTTTCTGGCGCATCCCGGCCTGGCCATCTATCAGGCCAGGCTCTACGACACGCTGCTGTATCCGCTGACGTCCATCCTGCCGCTGCTGTGGATGAAGCAGGCGGGGATGAGCGACACGGGGGTGCTGCACGCGCTGATGGTTGCGTCCTGGATCGCGGTGGTCGCGGTGGTTGCGCTACAGGTGCTGATCGCCGCGAAGATCGCCGAGCGGGGAAGTGGCGGGTTGAGTTGGAGGGCCGTCGTGGCGACGGCGTTCGCGGCGTTCTTCTTCATGCCCATCACGCTGGCCTTCTCGCTGGGCCAGGCGCAGATCTTTCTCGACCTCTTCTTCACCCTGATGGTCCTCTTCTGGATCGAGGGCAGGGAACGGCCGGCAGGCGTGATGATGGCCCTGCTGGCGATGGTGAAGCCGCAGTTCGGCCTGCTGCTGCTGTGGGCGGCGCTGCGCCGTCGGTGGAGTGCGCTGGCCTCGGGAGTGGCGACGCTGGCCGCGGGAGGAGCTCTCTCGCTGGCGGCCTTCGGCGTACGCAACAACCTGGACTACCTGGGCGAGCTGGCCGGCCTCAGCCGCAAGGCGCAGTCGCACTACGCCAACCAGTCGATCTTCGGGCTGCTCAACCGCGCCATCTTCAACGGCGAAAACCTGCCCTATCACCCCTACGTCTATCCGCCGTTCGTGCCCTGGATCTACGTCGTCACTCTCGCTACGACCGCCGCTCTGGTGCTGCTGGCTCTGGCGTATCCCTGGCGTCAGCGCACCGGCGGAATGGCCGACCTGGCGGCCATTACGGTGGTCTCGGTGATTGCGACGCCGATGGCGTGGGAGCACCACTACGGCGTGATGCTGCCCCTCTTCGTGTGGCTGTGGTTTGCAGTCTACCGGCGCGGGGTGGGCAGCGTGTGGGCGCTGGCGCTGGCCTGGGTGCTGATCGCGGACTTCCTTTCGCCGTTCAACTTCTTCGCCGCGATTCCGGTGGCGAATCTGCTGCAAAGCTACATGTTCTTTGGCGCGCTGCTGCTGCTTGGGCTGCTGCTGCGTGCGCGCGCGGTCTCAGCGACGTAAGACTACACACCGCCTCATCGTGCGTGAGAACGGCGCACAGCACGCCGCGCAGGCCCGCTAGGACGGCTCATCTGCAGGCGGCTCGACGACGGGCGGCGCTGCGGCAGTCTGTTCTGCGGAAGGCGGCGCCTCGGGCGTCTGCGCGGCTACAGGAGGAGCGGCGGCAGGTGGTTCCGCTGGCGTCTGCTCTGCGGCAGGCGGCGCTGCGACTGGCGGTGCAGCGGCAGGATGTGGCCCGTCGTTGATGCGCACGACATGGTCTGCCTGCGGGCCTTTGCTGCCCTCGATGATGTCGAACTCGACCTCGTCGCCTTCCTTCAGGCTCTTGTAGCCGTCGCTCTGGATGGAGCTGTAGTGGACAAAGACGTCAGCCCCGCCTTCGCGCCCGAGAAAGCCGAAGCCCTTCGCGTTGTTGAACCACTTCACCGTACCCTTATATTGTGCCAATTTGTACACTCCTTACGTTGGCCTTGAGCGGGTTATCTGACCGGCTGGCCGGCCGGGTTTGCCGGACCCGTACAATACGACGCAGAACGCTGGCGGATTGGTTTCCCGCATGCCGGCCTGCTTTGTGTGCACTGAGATACAGTATCAAACTTCTGGCACCGGAGCGACGCAATCCGCACGGCAAAGCGCTAAATCTTTCGGCCGGCCGGTCGCACTGCCGCCCGGCGGGCGATTTTGCGGCTGCCGGACCGGGTCACAGAGCCGTTCCTGCGCCTCGCAGACGGCCCGCTGGCGACTCTCTGCCTCGTCAGCATGTATCCTGCTTGAGGCTCAACTTCGCGCATGAAACGAATCGTCACCGCAGCTCTTCTGGTCCTCGTCGTCGTCCTGCTCATCTTCCGTGGGCAGCCGTGGATGCTGACGCTGGCGGCCGCCCTCATCGCCGAACTCGCCGCGTACGAGTACCTGCGACTGGCCAACACCAGCGGCGCACACATTCCTGCCTGGTGGATGCTCTTTGGCACGGCGGTGGTCTTCCTCTTTACCCTGCCCAACTTCCACAACGAGGCGGAGCTTCCTGCCTTGAGCGCGCTTGCCCTGTTTCTGCTGGCCTGGACGGGCTTCCGCGAGCCGCTCGACCGCGTGCTGCCAGACGCGGCGCGTGGCCTCTTCGGGCTGGTCTATGTGGCCTATCCGCTTACGCTGATTCCCATGATCTGGAACCGCGACGACGGCAAACCGCTCCTCCTCTTCCTGATGGTCTGCGTTTGGGCGGGAGACATCGCCGCGTTCTACGTTGGCCGCCGCTACGGCCGGCACAAGTTCTCGCGTCTCAGCCCAAAAAAGACCTGGGAGGGATCGCTCGCCTCGGTGGCGGGCAGCATCCTGGCAGGCCTTGCGGTGGTCCTTACCGGCGAGTTGCTCGCGACCTACTACGGCAACACCGTGCTGCACATCGTCGAGCCGGTCTGGCAGTCGATTCTGCTCGCGATCATTATCAACGTGGCCGCGCAGTTGGGCGATCTGCTGGAGTCCGCCATCAAGCGCGGCGCGGGCGTGAAGGACTCGGGGACAATTCTGCCGGGCCACGGCGGAATCCTCGACCGCATCGACGCGCTGCTGCTGGCCGCGCCTGTCCTGTGGTGCGTGCTGCTGCTCAAAGACGCCTTCAGCCTCGGCAGGTTCTAGCTGCGGCTCTTGCCCGTTCGCTCAGGATGACAGCAAGAGCAAACAACGGCAAAATCACACAACAAGAAGAACTGACAACTGTAGCCTGTGCGCATCTGCGAAAATAGGGAAGTGAAAAAGATTGCCATCCTTGGCTCGACCGGATCGATCGGCCAGAGCACCCTCTCCATCTGCGAATCCTTCCCCGAGCGCTATCAACCCGTGTCGCTGGCGGCTGGCCGCAACATCGATGTAGCATTCGCCCAGTGCGTCCGTTGGCGTCCGCGCGTGGTCTCGCTGGCCAGCGAAGAACTGGCCTCCGCGCTGTCCAGGCGTCTGCGCGAGGCAGGCGTCAGCGGCATCGAGGTCGTCCACGGCTCCGCTGGGACGGTCTGCGTCGCAACGCTGCCGGAGGCGGAGTTTGTCGTCTCGGCGATCGTTGGCGTCGCGGGGCTTGAGGCAACCTACGCGGCTGTTTGCGCTGGAAAAACAATCGGCCTGGCCAACAAGGAGTGCCTCGTCGCCGCGGGCGAACTTATTCTGTCCGCGGCGCGGAAGAACAATGTCGCGCTGCTTCCCATCGACTCCGAGCACAACGCCGTGCACCAGTGCCTGCGCGGCGGCCGTGCGGCCGAGGTCAAGCAGATCTGGCTCACCGCATCCGGTGGCCCCTTCCGCAACACTCCCGCCGACGAGTTCGAGCGGATCACTCCGGCGCAGGCGTTGAAGCACCCGACCTGGGTGATGGGCCGGCGCATCACCATCGACTCCGCGACGATGATGAACAAGGGCTTCGAGATCATCGAGGCCTGCCGCCTCTTCGACCTGCCGCCGGGCAGGATTCGGGTGACGATCCATCCGCAGTCCACCGTGCACTCGCTGGTGGAGTTCATCGACGGCTCGATTCTGGCGCAGATCTCGGTCACCGACATGCGCCTGCCCATTCTGTACGCGCTGGCCTACCCGGAGCGGGTGGACGTCGGGCTCGCCGCGCCGCAGCTCAGCTTCGACCTCGCCGCCCTCAGCCAGCTCGACTTTGCGCAGCCCGACCTGGCCCGCTTCCCCTGCCTGCGACTGGCTTACAAAGCGGCGGAGACAGGCCCCGCGGCCTGCATCGCGCTGAACGCCGCCGACGAGGTCGCCGTCGCCGCATTCCTCGATGGCGCGGTCCCGTTTCCCGGCATTCCGCGTACAATCGAGAAGGTGCTGAACGCTACCTCTTCCCACGCTCCCGCGTCCATTCAGGACGTGCTCGCGGAGGACGAGGCGGCCAGAGAGTGCGCGCGCGGCGTGATCGCGCGGCACGCGGCATCCGGCCTCCACGCCTGGCCCTGAAGGTAACTTACCGCCGGCAATTGCTGGCAGAGGCATTTTTTTCGCATCGGATTCCTTGCATCTATGTCCACTGTCCTTGAACTTTTCGTCGTACTTGGCCTCATGGTTCTGGTGCATGAGCTTGGCCACTTCATCGTGGCCAAGGCCTGCGGCGTCCGCGTCGAGACCTTTGCCATCGGCTTCGGCAAGCGCGTGGTGGGCTTCCGCCGCGGCGAGACGGGGTACCAGATCAACGCGCTGCCGCTGGGCGGATATGTAAAGATGGCGGGCGAGATCCCCGGCGAAGAGGTCACCAATGACCCCGGCGAGCTGAACAACCATCCCCGCTGGCAGCGCATGTTGATCGCCCTCGCCGGTCCCGCGGCCAACTTCGTCCTCGCCTTCGTGCTGATGGCCTGCGTCTACATGGTGCATAACGAGGTCGACGAGTACTTCTCCGGCCCGGCGGTGACCGACTACATCTCTCCGGCAAGCCCCGTCGCCAAGACCGGCATCCGCTCCGGCGACACCATTGTCCGCTTCGACAACGTCGAGAACCCCAGCTGGGACGATGTCGGCAACCACTGCCTGCTGAACCTGAACCAGACGATTCCGTTTTCGTTCCTGCACAATGGCCAGCGCGTTGACACCACCTTCTTCATCGCCTCGAAGGCGGCCACCCCCGACGACTTCTCTCCCGACACGCTGGGCTTCGTCCCCAAGATGCAGCCCACGCCGGTGAAGGTCTCGTCGCTGATGCCCGGAAGCCCCGCCGCGCGCGCGGGCCTCCAGCCCGGCGACCAGATCGTCAGCATCGACGCGCTCGCACTCCACTCCGTCTCCACGCTGCTGGCCTACATGCAGGACCGCAAGGGCGCGCCCGCCGTGCTGGTCGTGCTGCGCATGGGCCAGCCCATCCTTCTGAACATCACTCCGGAGCTTATGGACGAAGGCGGCTCCAAGGAGTACCTGCTCGGCTTCCACCCGGTCCCTCCGCCGGTCAAGGTGGAGAAGCTCTCCTTCGCCAAGTCGCTGGCCAAGTCGTGGCAGTTCACCAAGACGAACTCGATGCTGATCAAGGACGTGGTCAAGGGTATGTTTGAGGGCCACGTCTCGGTGCGCAGCCTTGCGGGGCCGATCGGCATCGGCCAGGCCGTGCATGAGGCCGCGCAGGCGCCGGGCTGGACGCCGCTCGTCGGCACCGTGGCGATGTTCTCCATCAACCTGGGCATGGTCAACCTGCTGCCGTTTCCCATCCTCGACGGCGGCATGATCTTCCTGCTGCTGATCGAGGGCGCCATCCGCCGCGACCTGCCCATGGAGGTCAAGGAACGCATCTTCCAGGTTGCCTTTGTCTGCATCGTTCTCTTCTTCGCGTTCATCGTATTCAACGACATCGCCAAACTGCCATTCTTCGTCAAGCTGAAGTCGTAAACGCCCGGCGTCCATGGGTGAGACGCAAACTCGGACCGGCGGGTCAGACACGGTCGATCTTTGTGAAATGAGAAAGAGGACTCCGTGGACTATACATTCCTTGCCAATCTGCAACAGGAGTTCGCGTTGCCGGAAAAAGGCATCCTGAGCCACGTTCTGCACAAGGACGAGCACGCGAACATTACTTTGTTCGGCTTCGCGGCGGGCGAAGAGCTCTCCGCGCACTCCGCCCCGACGCCAGCCGTCCTCTATTTTCTGGAGGGAGAGGCGGAGGTCCAGTTGGGGGACGACAAGGTCCAGGCCCAGCCCGGCTCCTTCGTCTATATGCCCCCGATGCTGCCCCACGGAATCGCTGCCCACACCGCGCTTCGCATGTTGCTGGTGCAGATGAAGGCCCCGCCGCAGGCGCATTGAAGCGTGCGGCGCGCGCTGGTTTTCAACCGGAATAGAACGCTTGCAACCGTGAAAGAATAGAGCCATGAGTCTGTTCAGTTCGGTCTACGCAGTGAGGAACGCGGAGGTGCGCGCCATCCTGGATGGCGTTCGCTGCCCCTCGCCGAAGCGCGTCGAGGAGATCCTGGCGCAGAGCGAGTCCTCGGATGCGCTCAGTCTGACCGGACTTGCCGAGCTGCTGGAGGTGGGCGCAACAGCGGGCGCGGACGAGCAGTTCGAGATGCTGCGCGCACACACCCGCAGGAGCTGGCGCGCGCCTTCCGGCAACCGCGTCCGCTACGTCTCGCCGATCTACGTCTCCAGCTTCTGCGTGGACGCCTGCCCCTACTGCAACTTCTCCGCCCTGCGCAAGGACACGGTGCGCTATCGCCTGTCGCTCGCCGAGCTGGACCGCGAGATCGCGTCCGTGCTGGCCCGTGATGCGCGAGTCATCGAGCTGGTCTACGCCACCGACCCGGAGTACGACACGCGGATGCTGGTGCGCGACGTCGCGCGCGCCGTTGATGCCGTCCGCGACCTCGATGGCGGCGGAGTTCTGCTCTGCACCGAGTACCTCTCCAGCCAGGCGTATGAGGCGCTGGCCAGCGCCGGACTACGCGGCATCGTACAGTGGGATGAGACGCTCGACGAGCAGGCCTACGCCCGCTGGCACTCCGCCAGCCCGCGCAAGGCGGACTTCCGCACCCGCATGGAAAACCACGACCGCGCGCTCGCCGCCGGTCTCGAAGTAGCCACCGGAGCGCTCTTCGGCCTGGCCGACTTCCGCCACGACGCGCTGATGCAGGTCGCTCGTGCGCGCTACTTCGTCCAGGCTTACGGACGCGGCCCCTTCGTCATGGGTACCGCGCGGCTGAAGCCGATCGGGGGCAGGGAACTGCGCCTGGAGACCACCGTCAGCGACCGCGCGCACGAGACCGCGCTCATGGTCTACAAGATTGCGCTGCCCCAGGTTGGCCGCTGGCTGCAGACCCGCGAGACCTTCGCGATGAACCTGCGCAACCTGCTGGACGGCGACGTCTTCACCTACTCCTGCGGCGAGGTGCAGCCCGGAGGATACACCCAGATCAACACCAACTCCATCGCCGGAGCGCAGTTCGGCGTCAACGAGATGGAGCGCGGCTTCGTCGAACGCGAGCTGGCCGGCCAGGGCTTCCAGATCGACTTCGGATGGATGTCCCCCGCCCGCACCCTCGCTTCTCGCTGAATGTTGTCATCCTGAGCGTAGCGAAGGACCCCGACGAAGTCCGCAACTGCACAACCGCTCGGACCTTTCTCCCAATGAATCCGTCTTTGTTTGTTCTTGCTGTCACGCTGAGCAAAGCGAATCCCGCTCTACCCCCGCGCCCTCAACTCCGCCGCGATCTCACCCGCGGCCTTGCGCGCGTCGTCCACCTTCTCCGGCGGAAAGCTGATGGCGCCCACGCGAGCGTGCCCACCGCCGCCGTAGCGCTCGCAGATCTCCGCAATGTTCGCCAATTCCGCGTCTGGCAGCCTGGTCCACGGGTTCGTTCCCACCGCAACCTTCGTTCGGAAGCTCGACCGGCTCAGCCCCACGGTGTAGGTCGCCGCCGAGTGCAGGTAGTACGGGATGAACTTGTTGTAGCCCTCAATCAGCCGGTCGGTAATGTCGAAGGTGATGACGCCGCGTTCCAGCTTCGTCCGCTCGCGCAGCAGCTCGATGCACACGCGGTGGCGCTCCATCAGCGGCCCAAGCTCGGCCTGGATGAACGGCTGGTTGAGCACCTGCTGCAGGCCCATCTCGGTCAGCAGGGGGATCACGCGTGGAACAAATCCCTCGCCCGAGCTCTCGATCGCCAGCGTCAGCTTCATGGCGGGCGCGGCCATCTCGATTGCCGACTGCGCGCTCTCGTACTTCGCGCCGTCCACAATGTTCGCCCAGTGGATCAGCTCGGCCAGCGGCGCCGTATCGAAGCCAAACCGCTCTCGCGCCACATCCGCGATCAGGCTGGTGCAGGAGATGTACGCCGGATCGTAAAACTTCCCGCCATCGGCCGGCTTTCGGACCGCGAGCACCTTGGGCGAGTTCGCCTGCGCCTGCCACGCCAGAAAATCGCGCCGGTCATCGGCGGTGAGAAACGCGCTCTGGTGATGGTCGAACCACCACGTCACCCTGGGCGAGGCGGAGTATTTAAAGTCCACAATCGCATTCTCCCCCGCGACAAACGCCGACTCGTCGAAGAGCGTCCCCGCCGCGCTGTGCATCAGCCCGTGGTAGCTGAACTCCGCCTCCCCGATGCACTCGCGGTGAAAGCGCGTGAACAGCGAGGCCGAGCACGCGCCATCGAAGCAATGATCGTGATAGAAGACGCGGCAGTTCAAGCGAAATCCTCCGTACCAAACCCAATCTTCGCAGCCAGACCCGCGCTTCCGCGCAACACCCGGCCACTCACATGCGAAGCTCTAGGATTGACGGAGCGCGCGTCTGTGTCAAGCCGCAGAGCATATGGGAACGGAACGTACTTTCTGTTTGCACCGTATAGACTCTCAGTCAACCGAGGAGACCCACTTGCCTGACGCTCACCAGCCAGAGACCCACCAGCCTCAACCACCCGAGTCCGCCGTGCGCTCTGACGCGCGCACTGACGCGTCCGGCGATGAGATTGCCGCGCCGATTCTGCCGTCCTCGCCGCGCTTTACCCTGCGCGAGGTCTTCGCCGGTTCGGACGGACTGCGCGCCGGCTGGGGCCTGCTGCTCTACGTCGTCCTGCTTGCTGCGCTGATCGCAGGCGGTGGATTCCTCGTCAATCCGCCGCGCCACCACTCCGCTTCCGCGCAGCCTAACGCTTCCGCGCAGTCCGCGCCACAGTCCTCCAAATCCTCCGCCCCCGTGCTCCTGCCGCCGAAGGCAATCCTGCTGGGCGATGGAATGACATCGCTCTCGGTCCTCATCGCCGCATGGCTGATGGGCAAGATCGAGCGACGGCCAAGCTCCGCCTACGGACTGGGCGGCTGGCGTCGCCTGCCGAACTTCCTCGCCGGACTCGGATGGGGTGTCGCGCTGCTCTCGCTTCTGGTCTTCAGCCTGCGCGCCAGCGGCCTGCTGGTCTTCGACGCGCGCCTGCTCTTCGGCGCGAGCGCCCTGCGCGTCGGCGCGGTCTGGCTCTCCGGCTTCCTTCTGGTCGGCTTCTTTGAGGAGTACTTCTTCCGCGGCTACCTCCAGTTCACGCTCGCTCGCGGGATCGACGGAATCTACGGCTGGCTCCGCGCATTCGGCCCGCACGCGACAGAGTGGAGCGAGACAGGCTCACGCACCACGGGCTTGCGCACAACAGGCCAAGACGCGCCCGGCTTCTGGACCGCAGCCCTGCTGCTCTCCTTCGGCTTCGGCTTCACGCATCGAACCAACGCGGGCGAATCGCCCATCGGCCTGCTCGCCGCCGCGCTCATTGCCGTCGTCTTCTGCTTCAGCCTGTGGCGCACCGGCTCGCTCTGGTGGGCCATCGGCTTCCATGCGGCGTGGGACTGGGCGCAGTCCTTCCTCTATGGCGTGGCCGACAGCGGCATTGTGGTCCAGGGCCATCTCTTCAGCACGCATCCCGTGGGCCGCGCGGTCCTCTCCGGCGGCCTCACCGGGCCGGAGGGCAGCCTCTTCATCCTGCCCATCGTCGGGTTGACCGCCGCCGTCATCGTACTCACGCTGCCGCCGCCGGCCACAACGACCTGCCCACAAGCGCGCGCAACCTCCCTGGATTAGACTTGCCCTAAGCCATGATTCGCGACGACCCGAACTCCAGCCAGTCCAACCCCTCCGCCAATCCCAGCAAGGCTGAACTGCGCTACCAGGGCTATGTGCGCCGGGTGGAAGACAGCGCCGGAGCGGACGCCGAGCCGGAAGGTCCGGCCGCGGCAGACGACGCACTCAAAGCCGCCCTCGTAGCCGCCCTCGATGCGCCCGCAGGCCGCGGCGCGGGTCGCAAGCTGCGTGTCTTCTGCCTGCTTCTGGCGCTCGCCGCTGCGCTCGCCGCGTCCGCGTTCTTCGCCGGGCGCCACTTCATCCGCAATGCGATGCGCGAAAACCTGCCGCAGCTCGACGGTTCGCTCGCCGTCTACGGCCTTGCCGCGCCGGTCACGGTCGCCCGCGACGCCCGCGGCGTGCCGCACATCCACGCCGGCTCGATGGACGACCTCATCTTCGCCCAGGGCTTCGTCACCGCCCAGGACCGCCTGTGGCAGATGGACCTGTTGCGCCGCCACGCCGCCGGCCAGCTTGCCGCCATCCTTGGCCGCCCCATGCTGGAGCACGACCGACTGCAGCGCACCCTTCAGCTCCGCGCCTCCGCCGACCGCGCCATCGCCGTCCTGCCCGCCGATCAGAGGCACTGGCTGGACGTCTACGCGCGCGGAGTGAACGCCTCCATCGCCGCTCAGCGCGGCCACCTGCCCGTCGAGTTCCGTGTACTCGGCTACATGCCCGCCGCATGGACTCCGCGCGACTCCATCCTGGTGGAGCTGGTGCTGTTTCAGGACCTCACCACCGGCTTCCCGGCGAAGCTGGGACGCGAAGCCCTCGCCGCCCACCTCTCCCCCGAGCTGATCACCGACCTCTACCCCGTAGGCTCCTGGCGCGACCACTACCCCGGCCAGCCGATGCCCGACGTCGGCGCGCCGCAGCCCGAGTTCAATGACATCCCGCTTGACGAGTCTCAATCGCAGCTCCGCCGTTCCTCTCGTCCAACCAAAGAATCGGGTGCCCCATCCATTCCGCGCTCTTTGCGGAATGGGTGGGATTCAGCCAGCACGATCTCCCCGTCTGATCTTCTTTCCCTCAATCAGACCCTCGCCCTCTTCCACGCTCCATGCTCCGCCTGCGTCGCCGGCTCCAACGCCTGGGCCGTCTCCGGCTCGCGCACCGCCTCGGGAAAGCCGCTGCTCTCGAACGACATGCACCTCTCGCTCAGCGTGCCCGATTTGTGGTACGAGGCCGACCTGGAAGCCGCGAACCCCGCCCCGCTGGCCGCCTTCCACGCTGCCGGAGTCACCCTGCCCGGCACGCCCTTCGTCATCAGTGGCCACAACGACCACGTCGCCTGGGGATTCACAAACCTCGGCGCAGACGTGCAGGACCTCACCATCGAGCACACTCGCGGCACCTCCTCCGGCGCCGAGTTCCAGACTCCCTCCGGCGCATGGCTCCCCGTCCGCTACCAGACCGAGGTCATCCAGGTGCGCGGCAGCACCGATGTCATCCTCGACGTTCGCCTCACCCGCCACGGCGACACCGACACACCCATCGTCTCCAGCGTCTTTCCCACTGAACGCCGCTCCCTTAGCCTCCGTTGGACCATCTACGACCCGGCCAACCTCACCGCGCCCTTCTTCGCCGTCGACTCCGCCGCCGACTGGCCCTCCATGCTCGCCGCCTTCGCCGACTGGGGCGGCCCCGCGCAGAACCTCATCTACGCCGACGACCAGGGCCACATCGGCTACCACGCCCTGGGCCGCATCCCCATTCGCGGAGACGTCAACAATCCCAGCCCGCTCTCGCCCGTCCCCACCGACGCAACCGCTCCCGACGCCGCAGCGCACGAGTGGGCCGGCACCATCCCCTTCGATCAGCTCCCCCAGGCCTTCGACCCCGCCGACGGCGTCCTCGCCACCGCCAACGCCCGCGTCACCTCGGACGGCTACCGCTTCCCGATTACCCTCGACTGGATGGCGCCCTACCGCACCGAGCGCATCTACAGGGTCCTCGAGGCCAGCTCCGTACAACTCCCCGAAGCCACTGCCGCGAAGTCCGCAATATCCAGCTCCGCGAAGACTCCAACCGCCGCCACCAGTCCCAGCCAGCCCACTCACCTGCTCACCCCGGCTGACATGCTCACCCTCCAGAACGACGTCACCTCCGAGCTGGACCGCATCATCGCCCAGCGCCTCGCCTACGCCATCGACCACGCCACCGGCCCGCTGAAGAACGACCCCACGCTTCATCAGGCCGCCGACATCCTGCGCCGGTGGGACGGCAGCGTGGACGCCGCCGCCGCGCCCGCCATCGTCAACGCCGCCCGCGCCGCCCTCTGGCCCATGCTGCTCATCCCCAAGCTCGCCCCTGAGGCCTCCGCGCCGCTCGTGCAGGGAGCGGACCTATCCAAAGTCAGGAACCTGCGCGCCGACGCCGCGCGCGCCGCCAACCTCTGGCAGCTCTATACATGGGGCGAACGAGACAGCGTCGAGGAGCAGCTCGTCACGCACACGCCCGCCCGCTGGCTTCCCCCCGGCTTCGCGACATGGGACGACTTCCTCGCCGGCGTCGTGGCTCGCGGCCTGCGCAACGCCCACGCCCCGCGCGACCTCGCTACATGGCAGCAGGGAAGCGCCTTCCCGCTCGACATCGAGCACCCCATCTTCTCCCACGCGACTCTGCTGGCGCGCCTCCTCCTCGGCGTGCCCACCGGCACCGGTCCGCAGTCCCAGAGCGGCGACCTCACCACCGTCAAGCAGTCCGGCCACGCCTTCGGCCCCTCTGAGCGCTTCACCGCCGGCCTCAGCGATCCCGACCGCACGACTCTCAACCTCGTCCTCGGCCAGTCCGGCAACCCCGCCAGCCCGTGGTACATGGATCAGCTCCAGAGCTGGCTCCATGGCGCCACCTACCCGCTCCCGTTCAACCCCGCCGCCACCCAGCCCACCATCGCCCACACCCTCACCCTCACCCCGCGTTGACCCCCAGCCCCGCACCGCACACGGCGCGCCACTCCGCATCTCGCGTCATTTATGATCGAAGCCGATGGAATCCTCCGTTCAATCCCTGCTCGCATCCGGCGCCAAACTCACCGACGCCGCACTCGAACGCCTTCTGCCCTCGGCCGAGACGCTGCCTGTCTCCATCCATCGCGCCATGCGCCACAGCGTCTTCGCCGGCGGCAAGCGGCTGCGCCCGGTCCTCTGCATGGAGGCCGCGCGCATGGTCGCTGGAACCAGCGAGCTGCCTGCGGGCGTCGACTCGCTGGGCGCCGCGCTGGAGATGCTGCACACCTACTCGCTGATCCACGACGACCTGCCCGCGCTGGACAATGACGACCTGCGCCGCGGCCATCCCACCTGCCACGTCGCCTTCGGCGAGGCCATCGCAATCCTGGCAGGCGACGCGCTCCAGACGCTCGCCTTCCAGACCATCGCCCAGCTTCTCGCGCCCGCCGAAGCTGTCGTGAAGATTCTGCGCGAGGTCTCAGTTGCCGTCGGTACTGGAATCGGCCGCTCCGGCGAGATGGACACTGGCCTTGCGCCCGGAATGATTGGCGGCCAGGTGGTCGACATCGAGTCGGAGGGCGTCGCGCCGACTGCGGAGCTGGTCGCGGCCATCCACCGCGCCAAGACCGGCGCGCTCATCACCGCCAGCATCGTCTCCGGCGCCCTCTACGGACTGGCCGCAAAATCATCCGGTTTCATCCTAGGCCCTGACGCTACCACCACTGAAATCAAAGCCAGCATTGAAGCGAAGAACTCGGCGAATGCATGCCGCGACGATACCATCGCCCGCCTGCGGACCTTCGGCGAAAAAGCCGGCCTCGCCTTCCAGATCGTCGACGACATCCTCGACCTGACGCAGTCCTCCGCAGAGCTGGGCAAGACCGCCGGCAAGGACGCCGCCAGCATCAAGGCCACCTGGCCCGCCGTCTACGGCCTCGAGCAGTCGCGCCGTGACGCCGGCTGGCTCATCGCCGAGGCCTTCGCCGCCGTTGAACCCTTCGGCCCCGCCGCCGATCCGCTCAAGTCGCTGGCCCGGTACCTCACCACCCGCACCCACTAAAGAACCCGGAACATGAGTTCGATAGTCCCCCAGCGGCTAAAACTGCGTCACAATCGACGAACAAACGCGAGGGAGATCCGAGGCTAAAACCTCGGGCTACTATCCCGCCCCTTGCAGCGTAGGAACTTATTCAGAGACTTAATAAAGTATATGGCGGGGACGACGGGGCTCGAACCCGCGACCTCTGCCGTGACAGGGCAGCGCTCTAACCAACTGAGCTACGTCCCCAGGTTGTCTTGCAACAACTTGAGCAAATGTCACATAGAACGCGCGGTTTTGCATATCGCTCGACTCACGCTACGTTCTACCTTGTCGCTGCTCTGGACTCAGCGCTGGGTCTGTTGGGAGACCAAGTGGACACCAGAACCACCAACTTCACGACAACAAAGAGTCTATCAGAAGCGACGAGATTCTGTTGTGCCAGGCATCGCTCGAATTCATAGGCGACCGATGTACGATGGCAGGCGGCCGATGGCTAATATCAGACGATGCGCAGGACCTGAGATTTATCCCCGGCGAGCTTGACCCTGCGCCGCGCGCTTGGTATCGTTAGAAGGTTCCGCGTGAATAGGGAACCCGTTGCCGTGCAGGCTGCACAGGGGCGGCTGGTGTGTCCGGCAGATTGGGGGAAGGCCGCTAGGGCTTTCCAATGGTTTGCGATACACTGGAACATGTAGTAAATCCGCAGGGCCCATGCACGGGAAGCATGGCATGGGCCGGTACCACCGCGGCGCAACATCCTCGCAATCGTACCTGCGACACCCTCCACCCCGACGATCTTGTCGGGATCCAAAGTGGATGGGCTATGCGGGAACGGAACAGCGATACGGAGTCAACTCCATCTTCCGGTAAGGGCCGCTATCAGAGGGCGGGAAGCAAGGGACGCTAGGCCACCGTCGTCTGTTGTTCGTCTGATTTGAGTGTTCCAGACGGGAAGCAAGGACAGTCTTCTGCGCGAGGCACGTCAGTGTCCTCACTTATTTGTGTGTACGGCACACGAATAAAGCAAATGCGCGATGAAGCTCCTTCCTCTTCGTCTGCATGAGTTTGGGTTTGCAGCAACGGCTTCCGGCCGCACGGAATCGAGTAGAAGTTCAAGGAGTTCGAGTGCCTACGTTCCATCAGCTTGTGAAGCAGGGCCGCACGCCCACCCGTTATAAGACCGCCAGCCCCGCGCTGCAGGGTTCGCCGCAGCGCCGCGGCGTCTGCACCCGCGTCTACACCCAGACACCCAAGAAGCCGAACTCGGCGCTGCGCAAGGTTGCGCGTGTCCGCCTGACCAATGGGATCGAGGTGACGACCTACATCCCGGGCATCGGACACAACCTGCAGGAGCACTCGATTGTGCTGATCCGCGGCGGCCGCGTGAAGGACCTGCCCGGGGTCCGTTACCACGTGGTGCGTGGCTCGCTGGACTCAGTCGGCGTGTCGGAGCGCAAGCAGAGCCGGTCGAAGTACGGGGCGAAGCGTCCCAAGGCCGCTGCGGGCAAGTGACGGCGCAATCGCGGCGTTTGAGCCGCGAGCCGTCATCCTGAGCGAATGCGAAGGATCTGCTGTTGTACACAATTTTGAAGGCTCAGCGCGTGAGATGTCCCCGGGCTGAGGGAAGAAGAGAAGAGAGAGAGAGATGCCGAGAAAAGGTTACATTGCGAAGCGTGAAGTTGCTCCCGACCCGGTTTATGGTTCGACGCTGGTCACGAAGTTCGTCAACTCGATGATGTGGGGCGGCAAGAAGTCGACCGCGCAGGGCATCTTCTACTCAGCGATGACGAACCTGGAGCAGAAGGGCGGCGACGAGGCCCTGAAGCTCTTCAAGAAGGCGATCGAGAACTGCAAGCCGCTGCTCGAGGTCAAGAGCCGGCGCGTCGGCGGCGCCAACTACCAGGTGCCGATCGAGGTTCTGCCGGAGCGGCGCACCTCGCTGGCGATTCGCTGGATTGTGACCTACGGTCGCGCGCGCGGCGAGAAGGGCATGGTGGAGAAGCTGACCGCCGAGCTGCTGGACGCCGCCAACGGACGCGGCGCGGCGATGAAGAAGAAGGAAGATGTACACCGCATGGCCGAGGCCAACAAGGCGTTCGCCCACTACCGCTGGTAAGACAAGGAACAGGCAACAGGGAACAGGCGACAGCAAGCCTGGCCTGCTTGAGATGAGTTTTGATTGACCCGCAAGGCACGCCTTGCAGCGAGAGAGATAGACAACGTGGCACGCACTGTGGCTCTGGACCATTGCCGGAACATCGGGATCATGGCGCACATCGACGCCGGCAAGACGACGACGACGGAGCGCATCCTGTTCTATACGGGCATCACGCACCGTATCGGCGAGGTGCATGAGGGAACTGCGACCATGGACTGGATGGAGCAGGAGCAGGAGCGTGGCATCACGATCACCTCCGCGGCGACCACCTGCACCTGGCAAGACCATCGCATCAACATCATCGACACGCCCGGCCATGTGGACTTCACTGCCGAGGTGGAGCGCAGCCTGCGCGTGCTGGACGGCGCGGTGGCTTGTTTTGACGCGGTTGCAGGGGTGCAGCCGCAGTCCGAGACGGTGTGGCGCCAGGCCGACAAGTACAAGGTCCCGCGCATCTGCTTCATCAACAAGATGGACAAGGCCGGCGCGGATGCGGTCTACGCCACGTCTACCATCGTCGACCGGCTGGGCGCGCGCGCGGTGCCGATCAACATTCAGATCGGTGCGGAGGCGAAGTTTCTAGGCGTGATCGACCTGGTCACGATGAGGGCGATTCTGTGGCTCGACGAGACAATGGGCGCGGAGTACTCGGTGGAAGAGATTCCCGCTGAGCTGCTGGAGACGGCGAAGAAGGCACGCCACGATCTCATCGAGGCGGTTGCCGACTCCGACGACGTGCTTCTTCATCTGTTTCTCGAAGGCCACGAGCCGACCGAGGAGCAACTCAAGGCCGGCATCCGCAAGGCGACCATCGCAATGAAGATATTCCCGGTGCTGTGCGGCGCGGCGTTCAAGAACAAGGGTGTGCAGACACTGCTGGACGCGGTCGTCGACTACCTGCCCAGCCCGCTCGACATTCCTCCCATGATCGGCCACGACCCGGAGAACATGGCGGTGGAGATCGTGCGTAAGCCGGACGACGCGGAGCCTTTCGCGGCGCTCGGCTTCAAGATTATGACCGACCCGTTCGTCGGCCAACTGATCTTCATCCGCGTCTATTCGGGCACGCTGAAGACGGGCGACTCGGTGCTGAACCCTCGCACGCGTAAGACCGAGCGCATCGGGCGTCTGCTGAAGATGCACGCCAACAAGCGGGAAGAGATCACCGAGATACTGGCGGGCGATATCTGCGCCGCGGTGGGGCTCAAGAACCTGATCACCGGCGATACGATCTGCTCGGACCGTCACCCGGTAGTGCTTGAATCCATCGACTTCCCCAAGCCGGTCATCGAGGTCGCGGTTGAGCCCAAGACCAAGGCGGACCAGGAGAAGATGGGCGTGGCGCTGGCCAAGTTGGCGCAGGAAGACCCGACCTTCAACGTGCGCACCGACATCGACTCCGGGCAGACCATCATTGCGGGCATGGGCGAACTGCACCTGGAGATTATTGTCGATCGCATGATGCGCGAGTTCAAGGTCGAGGCCAGCGTCGGCAAACCGCAGGTGAACTATCGCGAGACAATCCGCTCGCACTCCGAGGCCGAGGGCAAGTACATCCGCCAGACCGGCGGCTCGGGCAACTACGGGCATTGCAGGATTCGCATCACGCCCAACCAGCCCGGCAAGGGATACGAGTTCAGCAACGACATCAAGGGCGGCACCATTCCCAAGGAGTACATCAAGCCCATCGACCAGGGAATTCAGGAGGCGATGCAGGGCGGCGTGCTCGCCGGCTACGAAATGGTCGACGTCAAGGTGTCGCTCTACGACGGCAGCTATCACGAGGTCGACTCCAACGAGATGGCCTTCAAGATCGCCGGCTCGATTGCATTCAAGGAGGCCGCGCGCAAGGCCAAGCCGGTGCTGCTGGAGCCGGTGATGGCGGTAGAGGTTGTCGTCCCCGAGGACTACATGGGCGCGATCATCGGCGACCTGAACTCGCGCCGCGGGCGCATCGAGGGCATGGAGATGGTGGGCAATACGCAGGCCATCCGCGCCACGGTCCCGCTATCGACGATGTTTGGATACGCGACCCACATGCGCGGAGCGACCCAGGGCCGCGCCAACTATTCGATGCAGTTCAAGCAGTACGAAGAGGCGCCGCGGTCGGTGTCGGAAGAGGTCATTGCGAAGGTGCAGGGCAAGGACGAGAAGGACAGGTAAGCGAACCGCGTCGGCCCGCATGACCGGCGCACAGGATGGGCAGACAACGAAGTAGAAGGATACGGAGAGAGTCATGGGCAAGGAAAAGTTTGACCGGTCGAAGCCGCATGTAAACGTAGGGACGATCGGGCACATTGATCACGGCAAGACGACGCTGACGGCGGCGATCACGAAGGTGTTGGCCAAGCACAACCCG
>Ga0074045_10001939_pt1 | contig 19614 bp, 13 predicted proteins | sample BogForMeECP23OM2_FD_94442 | JGI IMG/M metagenome (GOLD analysis project Ga0074045, IMG submission 94442) | Bog forest soil microbial communities from Calvert Island, British Columbia, Canada - Bog Forest MetaG ECP23OM2 | ecosystem: Environmental > Terrestrial > Soil > Wetlands ...
CCAGGGAGCGCGACTCCCCCGGAACATCGAATCCACTTTAACCCCGCCCCTCCAGCCGACCTCTCAAAACAGGACATTTCTACTTTGCCGGGAACAGGACATTTCTACTTTGCCTTGACACACACTCGCTCCCCAGGCCTCCGTGAGGATGCGATGGAGCTCTCCTTCATACCGGCCAAGGCCAGGGAAGTCCAAGAATCCACCGGACCTTCGGCGGAGTTCGCGGCTAGCAACGTCACATTCTGTTGCAAGTCCGAGGATTCGGGACAGTGGAGCGTCGATCGGGGAAAGGATGTGCTAGCCTCAGGATCGGAAGGCCAGCTTCTCGGAGAACTTGTTCTGCAGGAACTGTCCGTTAGTGACCAGGGTTTCCGCATCTCCGGCAAAGGCGCTCTTGGCGACCTCTTTCAACGAGGCGTCCAGCACGGTCAGTTGGGCGAGCAGAGTTTGGGAAGCGGTCCGGCCGTCCGCCAGCGGCTGCATTTGCGCGTAGAATCTGGGCAGCCGCAAGTACGCGCCGAGCGTATCGGGCAGATACCTGCGGACCGTCTCGACGACTGTGAATGAGTCTCTTGCCGAGATGATGCCACGGTCCCTCAATTCCTGTAAACGCGGCAGCAACTCGCTCAGCGTGCCCTGAATGCTGCGCAGACGAACCAGCGAGTCTTTGGGCAAGCCCTGGGCCACGCTATCCACCAGTTTACGTACCTGCTGCGCCAACGTCTCATTGGCGAGTTCCGTCTGCTCCGCCGTCCTGGCCAGGTCGCTCCGCGGCCAGCCGAGTACGCCGGCGCCATAAAGGCCAGCCACAATGGCCCACCACCAGACATGAACGATGCCGCCAAAGAACAGTCCCAGACCGCCAAGCGCCAGCACACAGCCCACGATATTTCCCGTGCTGTAGAGGAACAGTTGCAGGCGCTGGGGCATGCTCAACGAACCCATCCCCGACCGTTTGCGGGTTTATTGATAGCCACGAATTTCCTTGAAAACCGCCGCCAAAGTGTTGGACCGGGGATCGAAGAGCCGGCCGCCGGTGAGGTCGGCGATTGCGCGCAGTTCCTCCGGGCTGCCCTCGCCAAATAGAATGGGAAAGACGGGAATACCGTGAACGCTGTCGCCCTGGCTCTTGTACCATTCTTCGAAATCAGCCTGCGTGAGCCCCCGGTTGTTCTCACCGTCGGTCATCAGCACCACCGTAAAGTAGCGCTTTTCTGTTTCTCGGCTGCGCTCCTGGCCCAGTTCGACGAGCGCTCGCTGGATGCTGGAGTAGATCGCGGTATTCCCTCCGGCGGAAAGCGGGTCGATGAACCGCGCAATGGCCGTGCGGGCTTTGGCGTTTTGTTCCGGCGTGGAACCCATAGGAAACAGAAGGGTGGGGGCTGGCTCGGTGGAGAACGTGATGATGCCAACCTCTTCCCGGTTCTGGAACCGGGCGTAGCGCTCGGAGCCAATCGTCGCGCTCGAGGCCAGCATGAGCATGGACTGCTTCAGCCCGGCAACACGTTCCCCTCGCATCGAGCCCGAAAGGTCCAGCACATAGCGGGAGGAGCCGGGGATGCGAACATCCGACAGGAAGTTATCGAGGAGTGCCGAGATGAGAGAAGCCTGGCCGGGAAACGGCAGCTCGATCAGCGTGCGTTTCGGAATTGCGGAAGCCATTAGCGCGTCCGAGTTTACGGGTCTGCGCAGGGTTTGCGCGGACATCCTGGTCTGAAAGCCAGTACTCCGCAGATAGGCCACCAGCCTGTCGTAGTCGCCCCGTCTGGCGCCGTTCAGCAGCATCAAAGGATAGTCCGCAGTGATGATGCCTTCCTTTGGATAGACCAAGGTGAGCGGCTCCGAGAGCTTGCCACTAGCGTTCAAGGAAAGCAACACCGACTCGTAGTTGATAATGCCATCCACCTTCGACTGATCGCGCTCGTAGACTTCCGCCAGCCATCCCGAAGAGCCGGACGTGAGCCGCTGGCCCTTGAAGAAATCCGAAAGGCGCGGGTTTTTCAGGTCGGCCTCGGTAAGTGCGTCGGGATTCTTGGCAAGCGCGGCGGCGAGGCCAATGGTGGCCGTCAACCCAGTGTTGCTGGAAGTCGGGTTGGTCATGCCAAAAGTGAACTTGCCGTCACGGGCGGCGTCTGCGATCTCCTTCCAGGTTGGCTCCGCAGTGTCCCAACCGAGAGCGTGCGCCTTGGACGCTTTCAACCCCAGCAGAACGGGTGAAAGCATGGTCTTATCCTGTGCCAGAATGCGCCCCTTCAGGGCGTCGTTCAAGGCCAGGTATTTGCCATGCGAAACTCAAAGGGCGTCGAACTGGCCGCCGCCGGCGATCTTGTCCACTGCGTCCAACGTGCCCGAGTACGTAAAGACCAGGTCCAGCCCCGTGGCTGCCCGGATGTCGGCTTTCAGGCCGGTCTCGATATCCTTGAGTTCCGAGCCTGCCAGCAGCGCAAACGAGCCTGCGGGGGGTGCCTCAGAACCGTTCCGGCAGGAGGCAAGGGACAGTATCGCGAAGCCAGCCAGCAGCGCGATCATGAGCTTGTTCATGGCCGCATTCCTCACAGGCTTACCGGACCGGAAGGAGCGGAGGCCGAGTCGGCAATGGCCTTTACCGCCGTTTCCTCGCGTTTCATGCGTGATTCGCCTTCGGCTACGATGCCCTTGAGCAGGGTGATGTTAGTTCCCATTGTCTCGATGTTCTTGGAGCGGAACTCGTCCATCTTGTCGAGGCTCTTGAAGACCGTATCGAAGGAAGCCTTGAGCGTCTGCACGCCGATCAACGGGTTGGTCTGAAACTCGACGACGCGGTCGACGTGATCGCCGAACATTCTCGCGGTGGAGGCCATCAGGCCTTCAATCGCCGCGGAGCTTTGCTTGAGCGCGTCCATCACCTTCATCTGATAGCCCTGGGCGCGGGCCAGCGTCACGGCAATCGACAGGCTCGACATGCCGATGGTGGCCATGCGGTCGCACCCGTTCTGCAGCTCGCGGCCGGTCTTGCGCAGTCCCTCCAGCATCTTGTAGCCGTTGATGCAAACCAGCATCTGCGTCTTCACGTCCATGCTGGCCTGGCGGGCGTAGAACAGCACCTCCTGCTCGATAGCCTTGGCGCGCCCCGGGTCGGTGGTTTTGAGTTTGGCGATCGAGCCGGTCAGCGTCTGGTCCAGACGTTCGACGAAGGTATCAACTGCCCTCAGCTTGGTCATGGCCTCCAGCAGCTTGTTCATGGTGGCGAACAGTTCCTGATCGTCGCGGGCCAATTGATCTTCCACGCCGTAGATGTTGTCGATCAATTTGCGCAGCGATCCGCTGGCGCTGTCGAAGCGGCGCAAATAGGCCTCCAGCCGCCTGCCAAACGGAATCATGCCGAGAATTTTGTGGGCCGAAAGCAGATCCCCTTCCTTGCCCGGGTCGAGCTCCACGAACAGGTCTCGCATCTCATTCATGACCTTGAAGGCGGGGTTATTGACCTCACCCACGAAGTCCTTGTCCAGGAACCTGCCGGTGAGCAGCGCGCTTTCGCCGATCTCTCGCCGGCCCAGCCGAAAGGCGCTGTCGACGCGGGCGCGGAAATCTCCGGAAGTCACATCCATGTGCAACAGGTCCGCGATAAACTGGTCGGCCTGGGCCACCGCCGCAGTCTTGGTTTCCTCCTTCAGGGGAACCATTGCCAAAGCGGCATCCGCTTGCTTGACAGGCGTCATTGGCTCCGGCATGGTGAGCGTAAGCGGAGCGTCCGGTGCGGCGAGCACCGCGGTCTGCTGGGAATCTGCGGTCACGTTCAGAACTCCTTATTGGGAAAGCGCTGTGTCTATGCGGTTAATGAGTTTTTCGAGGATGTCATAGCTGGGCGGATCGATAACATCCACGATGGTTTGCGGGACGATCAGCTTCTTGGCTTTCACCGCCGCGAAAAGTTCCGTGTTGTCCTGAGTGCGAAAACCGTAGCGCTGCGCGATGGAAGCGACTTTCGGATTGGAAATCATCACTTGTGCGAAGCGCGCACCGTTGTCGGACAGCGCCACAATAGTATGCTTGGTCAGGATGGTGGGCACCGGGTACAGCAACACCATGTCGGGATTCGGATTGGGGTGCGACAGGATGTACTCGAGGAACTGCTGTTCGTAAATCATCACCAGCGGCGCCTTGCCAATTCCCATGGACGTATAGTCCTCAAAGGGTCCCGCCGAGCTGGACTCCTGAAAGCCTTGTTTGGAGAACAGCCGCACCATGCTGGCGGCCACCTTATCGGCATCCGCTTCGTTGTCGACGACGTTGTTGCCATTGGCGATGTAGGCGGCCAGCGACAGATACATGGCTCCCGAATTGGACTTGCGAACGTCGGTGGAAGTGACTAAGACCGACTTACCAACCGCATAAGCGGTGTTGCCGGGCAGGTCCTTCCAGCGCGTGCCCTTTTGCATCATGTCGACCAGCCTGGCCATGTCGACGATGAAGTCGGAGCCGTCCTTGTGAGACACCAGGCCGGCATTTTCCAGCACCGGGACGAGCGTTCTCCAACTGGCCACCGCCATCGGCGTGTAGAAGGTGGCGAATATCCGTTTGGAGCCCGTATTCTGGGAGATCTTCACTGCGGCGGCGGCGCCGGCGGGATAGGCCACGTCAAAGCTTTTCAGATCCGGCCTGGTTGCGATTTCGCGGGAGCCGGCCTTCTGCACGGTGATGGCGATGCCCTCGGCATCCAGCACTTTGGCCAGTTCGGCATCGTTGAGGAAGTTCTCTTTTTCCGAACCGGTGAGAATCCTGACGGTGATGCGGCCTGCTGCACTCTCCGCAGCCTTCTTTTCGCTCATGGATAACCGGATGGCGATCACGACGCCGGTCAGCAACAGGACAGCGAGCAGAGGTCCGACAGCTTTACGAAGGTTCATTCGTGTGAGGCTCCCGGCGCAAGTCGGCGCTCGCGTCTTCAGATTGAACAAGCCGGCACGGCGTTCAATAAGAGTGGGTTACCCATCATGATAGCCACTTAGTGTTTATTTCGCGTTACAGCTACGATGCTTGCCCGCCCACCGGGAGCTAATGCGCTCGCCCATTCGCGCATCATTTTGGGTCTGCAGGGGCGGATTCAGACCAGTGCCCTAAGGAATGATGCGTCATGCGGTACGCGGGCTGGCACCGACATTGGCGATTCGGAACTTTCGGCATCCTTCGCCATCAGAAATCCGAACTGCACGGGCTCGTTGCGTTCGTCGAGCCAATCCAATCCACAGCGTCGCAGTTCGATCGCGTCGTCACGCCCATCGGCGGCTAGGCGAATCCGCGATCGCGTGATATCCAGCGCAATGGCTTCCACAATGCTACCGTCGTGCCGCCGAATTACCGTGTACATTCTTGAGTTCTCCTGGGGAATGGTGAGCCGATTCTGCTTGGCATAACAGATCAGTTTTTTTACGTCTTCTGAAGCTATGTCGGGGGCGGAGGAAAAGCGTGACCGGAGGCCTCGCCAAAATTGTGTGAATGTTTCGTTACAGTGGCCACGCCGGCAAGACATCCGCGCGCGCGGGGGCGAAAGCGATTCTGGCGGCAGAACGCGGCGATCGTCGTGTACCTGGCCTTACGATGGCGTGCATTGTCTATTCCTCGTCACAATTGCCCCTCATGCGCGACATACCTTATGTGAAAGCGTTCGAGGCCCGGCGGCTCGCGGAAAGTTCCACAAGGGATGGGGATTGCCGCACGCGAAGAACCTGGATCAAGCTTTGGATTCCGGCTCTGATCGCGTACCGTGCCGCTCAAGGAAAGGAATATCCCATGTTCCAGCAGATCCTGGAAGTCAGTCTGAATGACAAGAAGAGTGTGACCGTTTTTATCGGCGGTCAGAGCCTGGGTGGCGGGGTTATGAAGCTCAATGGCGACACCGTGGAACTTCGCAACCTCGAACATCCGCGGATTGTGATCCGCCTGGATTCCATCGATGCCGTCGCGCTGATGTGAGGCTGCTGCTCGCGCAGAAGAAGACCATCAAATTCGAAATGAAGTTCGGCGAATAGCGTCCCGTGTCCGTCTGCTTGCGGGTCTGCGGCCGGACCCGCTCTACAGCGATACGCATCCGTCCGTTTCGGCGGGCGTCGGTAGAAAGCGCCGATGTTTCTCCAACCTGTCTTGCCCTGGTGGTGTGCGCGGTCTCCGCGTGGGCACAAGGGCCACCCAGCGGCCAGAGCGCCGATGCCTTGAGAAAGCAAGGCAACGATGCGTACGACCACTGAAGGTACGCGGAAGCGAAGCAACTTTGGGAGGAGGCAGCGGCGAGTGGCAGCGGGCGCGCGATGACCAGTATTGGCTCGTTGTACGTCCATGGCAACGGGGTGGCACAGGATTACGACCAAGCCCTGTAGTGGAATGAAAAGGCGGCGACCGCGGGAAACGCGGCTGCGATGCAAAACCTCGGGGTTCTCTACGAGCAAGGTTGGGGCGTGATGCAGGATTACGAACGGGCACGCGAGTGGTTCGCTCAGGCGGCGGCAGCGGGCGATGCGGCCGCGATGAGAAACCTCGGGGACATGTACGAGCATGGCGAAGGAGTGGAGCGGGACCTCGCCGAATCCCGCCGCTGGTTTGAGAGAGCGGCAGCCGCGGGAGATGTGGCGGCGATGAATATGCTTGGGGAGTATTACAGAGATGCCCTGGGAGTTGCCAGAGACTACGCGAAGGCTCGCGACTGGTGGGAGAAGGCGGCAGCCGAGGGACCAAGGGGAGCACCGAAGCGATGAACAATCTTGGGGATCTGTACGAGCGAGGCGGCTACGGAATCCAGGAGGACGATGCCAAGGCTGTCGAGTGGTTCGAGAAGGCGGCGGCCACAGGGAACAGGACCGCGATGTGCAATCTCAGCGAACATTACGACACGCTTTCCATATTTCACCCCAGCCGCGAAAACTCCGACAAGGCCAAGCAATGGAATGACAAATGCCACGAAGTCGAAAACGGCGCGGCAATGCACTGATATGAGCTGGACCGGCGTTCGCGCCGAACGCCGGGCGGTGACCCCTCAGCGCCACTCTCCAACGGCAAGAAAGCCGGCCCAGTAAAGAGGATGAGTGCTCAGATGTTCGGCGCGGCGATGAGCCAAGACAGCCAACGTGGCTGACCGCACGGCTTCGGAGGTCGCCGCGCCGCGCAGAAAACGCGCGCGATACAGGTTCTCCATCCACAGGCGCGTGCTGGTGTCATCGACCTGCCACAGCGACATGATGACCGTGCGGGCGCCGGCAAGCTGAAAGGCCCGCCGCAGGCCGAAGACGCCCTCCCCGGCTTGAATCGCGCCCAGTCCCGTATCGCACGCCGAAAGGACAGCCCAATCCAGCCCGTCCAAATTCAGCGAGACGATTTCCTCAGCGGTGAGAATGCCCTCGTCGGGCCGCTTACTTTCATTGGCGCCCACCAGGGCCAAACCGGAAAGCAGCAGCGGGTTGTCGACCGCTCCGCCGGCGCGCGGCACGGTTGCGCCCGTCGCCTGCGCACAGGCATCGAGAAAGAAACCGTGCGTGGCCAGGTGCAGTACGCGCTTGCCCGCGGCTTGCTCGAGAAACGAACTCTTGAGAGCGCGCGCGCCCAGAAGAGAAGACTCCGCGCCGCCAGACTCGCGCCAGATATCCGAAACGCTCCACGCTTCGCGCGCCGTCCCCGGCAGGGAATCGAAATGAAGATTCCGGTACGCGCCGCACGCCGCCATCTCGCCACGCAGACGGCCGACATTCGACGTCAGCGCCGGCCGGCCGTCGAATGCCGGATTAGCCACCATCAACATCCCGCTCCCCGTCACCGGTGGTGCGGCGGCGGCGATGTCGCGCTCGGCTAAGAGATAGTGAATTAGGGGACCGCTCTCTACCTGGTAGCCTGGGCCAACGGGAAGAGCCGCGAAATTGACCGTGTGCAGCGCGCCGTCCGGGACGATGAAGAGGCGCTTGGCCCCCCGCCAGTAAGGCTCCAGCGGATCCCAGATTGTCAACCGCAGCCGTGTCGCCGTGCGCCGGTAGGAATCCTCGGATTGGCGAGGCGAGCGCCCCGGGTCGCGTGCTTCCTCGGCGATCCTGCGGCGGACCTCTGCCACCAGTGCATCTACCGCCGCGGCGTCTCCAAGGTCCACCACCGCCGGCTGGCTTTGTCCGGAGCGCAACACCAGAGCCAGATAGTTGAACACGAATTGCGCCGCCGGATTCTCAGCCGGTGCGCCGATCCGAAAGGGGGTGCGCGGGTAGCGCACGAACGAAATCAGTGCTGCATCTTCCGGTATAGCCGCCGCAACTTCGCTCAGCCCGATTTGCCGGCTGTCGAATTCACGCCGGAATGGGAGGCTTTTTTCCGCCAGCAGACGCTCGGCCTGATATTTAGCTTCCCGCGCCCGGTCAAGGGCGGTCTGATATTGCGAAGCCGTCATGGACTTCGGGCCGCCGACAACCAGATGGGCCAGTTCCTCACTTGCCGAAGCCAAGCCAGCCGCCAACCGCGTCACCTCTGGGTCACCGCTCTCCGCCGCGCGGTGCCGCGCCGCGATTTCGTCGAACACCAGGGCTCGCCAGCGGATGAGCGCGTTCAGCGCGGGCCCGCCCGGCGCTCCCGCCGCCGCCAAGCTCAACAGGGTGTTCAGTCCCGACGTCGCCCGCCCAGACGCCTTCGCACTCTCATGCAGCAGCGCTTCCCGCTCCGGCATGGTGCGGATGGCGATCAGATAATAAGCGCGCGATATTTCCTCGGCGTCCGCCGCAAGTTCGGCGGCCTGCGATGTCTTGCCCGCAAGTGCCAGGTTGACGGCCCTCTGACTCTTGTTGGCCGCCACGTCCGGGCTCAAGGGCCCGAACAGCGTGCCGTAGATCCGGCCGGCACGCTCGTAGTACGGAACCGCAGCACCGTATTTCCCGGAGGCGGTGAGTGCGTCGGCGAGGTTCGACAACGGAACGGCGGTGCGTTGGTGCGTCTCGCCAAAGGTGGCCTCGTAAATACCGAGCGCCCTCCGCAACAGCTCGGCCGCCTCGGCCGGCTGGCCGGTCTTCATCAGCAGAAACGCCAGGTTGTTCAGGCAGACAGCAACACGGAAGTGATTGGGCCCAACCGTCTTTTCATAGATGCGCAAGGCCTCCTGATAGCGCGCCTTGGCGCCGGCCTGGTCACCCAACCAGTTGAGGGTGACAGCCAGGTTGGTGAGACAGCGGGCCACCGCGCGGCTTTCATGACCCAGCGCCTTTTCGTACAGAGGCAGAGCGCGCTCGTAATCCACTTTGGCACCTGGGTAGTCAAAGGCGGTGGCGAGCCACACCGCCATATCGTTCCAAGCCTCGGCGTGTTCCAACAGCGTATCCCCCGATTCGGGCAGCGTTTCATGTATGTGCAGGGCCCGCTGGTAGAACTCGCGCGCTGCGGCGTTGTCTTGGTTGTGCCACGCCATTTCTCCGGCGAGTCGCAGGGTTCTGGCCATTTCGAGCGAAGTGGGACCGTACAACTCCTCGGTTAACGCCAGCGCACGGTCGGTCTGAGCCTGATCCTGCGGATCTTTAATGCGGCTGGAAGAGACGGCGAGTTCCAGCAGAAAACTCAATTCCGCAGCCACGGCTTTGGAATGTGGCCCCGAGCGCGCCTCAGCGTCGGCCAGTGCGCTGCGGGCGAGCGGCTCGGCTTCGGCGAAGCGCCCGTCCTGAATCAGTTTGCGGATGGCGTCGTCGTTCGGACCCTCCTGGCCGCACAGCAGTGCCGCTGCCGCAAGGAATACCGCCAGATTGCGAATCACCGTCCTGTAGACTCCTCCTCGATGCTTTCCAGCATAACCCGCTGTTCGCGCTCGCATGGTCCGTGCCTCGCAATCGCCCGCCGAACGGAAACAGGTAAGAACTTGGCGGCTCGGGACCGATCAGGGGAGAAGGCTGGCGTGAGCTTGCTCGCTCACGCTTCCGCCCGGGGCATGGGTCAACGTGAAGCGAAAACTGACTTCCTCAAAGATAGGGTAATAGTCTACGCCTCCACGGCGCAGCGTATCGAGGTCCACCGGTACGTCTTCGCTCTCGGGTCCGTCGTGAATGGATAGCGTGGCGCCGGTTGCATCGCGAACGGGCTCCGCGGCGCTGTTCCAGGTTAAAAGCAGATGGTCCTGGCGCGGCGCGGCCTGGAATTCAAAGCTCAGCGGCTCAATGCGGGTTGGCGCCACCGCGGCACTGCCATTATGAACGAGGCTAGCAGCGGCCAACCAGGCAAACGCGCAGGCAATTGCAAGGAGGGCAGCGGCCAACCAGGCGTAACGGCGGTTGCGGTGCCGGGCGGGCGCGGCCACGGGCGGAGCGTCCATGGCACCCTCGCGCTCTTCATGGGACAGAGACAAGTCTTCTTCCGTGCTCTCGGGTTCACAAATGGGCATTGGTTCGTCCTTTGTTCGGCCGCAGGTTGCAAACGCGCGACCAGCTCCAGTGTCCGCGCCGCAAGTGAACGGAACGGCACGCCCCCCGGCAATCCGGTTTCGGGCAGCGGAGCCAGCCACGGCCTGTCAACCAGCTCGTAGTGGACTCAATTTGATTCTCGCAAGACTAAGTTACAACCGTATGACTTCGTACTAAGTTGCGAGCCAGGCTGGACGCCAGTTGCAAAGAGCCGGCAAACGGACATCGGACTCTGAATTCTTTTGTTTGAAATTGGCTTGTAACAGCTGACTGGTAGACGTTTGTTTATGCCCGAAAAAAAGGAGTCGAAAGGCCATTCGGCCAGTCTGGTGTTTGCGATTGTGGTCCTGATGCTGATCGGTGGGGGAGTGGCGCTGTGGCGTTTCGCTCCCAACTTATTGCCCGACGTCCTGCAACGGCCGGACAAAGCGGCCGCGCCCGCGCCGCCCGAGGTTGTTCTGAGCATGCATGGTTCGAACACGATTGGCGCGCAACTGGCCGGCGCGCTCGCGGAGGCGTTCCTGAAACGGGAAGGCGCCCAGGCGGTGACCACTTCACCGGGGGCGCACGCGGACGAGTACAGCGTAGTGGCGACCCTGCCCGGAGATCCCCGTCCGAAAGCGATTGAGATCCAGGCCCACGGTTCAGCCACCGCGTTTCCGGACTTGGCGGCGGGGAAGGCGGATATCGGCATGGCGTCGCGCTCGATCAAACCCGAGGAGGAGGCGACGCTTACGAAGTTGGGCGACATGACTTCGCCAGCGTGCGAGCACGTGGTGGGGTTGGACGGGCTGGCTATCATTGTGAACAAGAGCAACCCCGTCTCCGCGCTGAGCACAACTCAGTTGGCGAAGATCTTCACCGGCGAGATCGCGGATTGGCGGGATGTCGGCGGCTCAGCCGGACCAATCAAGGTGATGTCGCGCGACGATAAGTCGGGCACCTACGACACCTTCAAGGCTCTGGTCCTGGGCACAGGAAAGTTAGTAGCCGATGCGGTGCGCATCGAGGACAGCCGGGAACTCTCCGACCGCGTCGCCGACGACCCCAGCGCGATCGGCTTCATTGGGTTGCCCTATATTCGAAGCGCGAAGGCCGTGGCGATTTCCGAGCCAGGAGTGGCCCCTCTGGTGCCGAATCGTCTGACCGTGGCCACGGAAGACTATCTATTATCGCGGCGGCTGTTCTTCTATGTCGCAGCGTCGCCGAAACCACTGGTGCGCCGGTTCGTGGAGTTTGCTTTGGGCAGCGACGGCCAGGACATTGTGGCACGGAGTGGCTTTGTGGAATTGAACGTGAAAGCCGGGTCTGCAACGGCCGCGGCGAATTCCACCCCGGAATACCTGAGACTGATCTCAGGCGCGCAGCGGCTTTCGCTCAACTTTCGCTTCCGTCCGGGAAGCACGGAACCGGATAACCGGGCTCTGGTGGACCTGGATCGCGTAGCGGGCTATCTGTCAGACCCAAACCACCAGCGCGGTGGAATCATGCTGTGCGGGTTCAGCGACTCGCTTGGGACAAGCGAAGCAAATCAGGCGATCGCCTTGAGCCGTGCCACTGCGGTGGCGGCGGAATTCAAGCGCAGGGGCATCGTTCCGGCCGCTGTGTCCGCTTTCGGGGCAACCAATCCGGTTGCGTCGAATAAAACGGAGGTGGGGCGGCAGAAAAACCGGCGCGTCGAGGTGTGGATGCGCACTATGTGAGAAGGAGGGAGGCGGCCCTCCTCCCGGAGCGCTTTCACGGTGTCCACTGGGCCGCTTTTCGTGGTTGCTCCTAAGTGATCACGACCTGTGCGCACATGTCGATCACGAAGCTTCCCTGTAGACTCCAGACAGGGACCGCGACTCTTACGGCAGCCAGTACTCGCTGCCGGGGACGGTGGAGGCCGTCTTCGCCGCTGGGCAGACCGGCACCTTCGTATAAGAACCCGGCTCGGCTGAAGCCACGTTCCCGCGTATTATTGTAGGTGGATCCGACTTACCCGCAGCCATATCCTCGTTTGGCAGCGCCCGTTCATGCTGGTCCTGGGATACAGAAGGGTACCACATACTTGTCTCGCTTCTCGGCTGGTAGTTTACTCCCATTACATGACATAAGCGTGACTGCGCATCGGAAGGATCGAACATACCGCCGCGCCTTACGTGCTCGGCTTAAGCCGGCGCAGAAGAAACGAGCTGGTGCCATCCTGTCTCGCGGCCGGCGAGCGATCAGAAGGTGACGCGCGCGCTCACCTGTAAGCGTCGCGCCTGGGTTCCATCCGGGAAACCGCCGTCGGCGGTTCCGATGCCCCAGGTCGAAGCTATTCCGGCGGGCGACGGTGTCAGAATGCTCTTGGCTTCGGTGTAATACTGGGTTGACATGGACGTTGGCGACCAGCTATTGCTGACGTTGAAGGCTTCGAGAGCGAGAGCCAGATTCAGCCGCTCGCGGACGGGAATTACCTTCGTCAGGCGGAGATCCGCGCGGTAAGAGGCCGGCGTGTAGATGCTGTTGACCGGCAGGAAGGGCACGCGGGTACTGCCGCCCGAGAAGCCGTCCAGAACGGAACTAGACAGCATGCCGGTCACGGGAGTATCGGTCAGACGGATGGTGGGGCTGCCAGTAGGACGGCCGGACGCCATCGTGGTGATCGCCGCGAACTGCCAGTTATTGAGCACGTATTTCGAGAACACGTCGTCACGGAGAGTGATGGTCGGGGACCAGACCAGGGAATACACCAGCCGGTGCCGCTGATCGAGCAGGCCGGAACCCTTTTCGAACGTGTAGTTGCCGTTGTAGACCGTGTTGAAGCTGTTAAAGAAGAGCGCATTGGATCCCGCACCCTGCCCGTCGTCAATCTCGTGCGACCAAGTATAGGAGGCCAACATCTGGACTCCCCGCGAGAGGCGCTTTTCGAAGGTGGCCACCAAGCCGTCGTAATAGCTGCTTTCACCGTTGGTCACCTCATACACCGCGCCGTACTTGGTATTCGGCCGCGCCCCGGTGTAGACCGGCGTCGTGAACGACCCGACCGTGTTACCGCTGAGATCGTCAATCGTGTAAGTGTGAGTGGCGGTCGGAGTGGGCGCGTTCAGGTCCTGTGAGTCGTAAAGACTAACGCCGTGGCTCCATACGCCGGACAGCGTCAACACCATGTCGTGCGAGAGCTGGCGCTCAACCGCGACAGTTCCCTGCTCAGAGTAGGGGGTCTTCAGGTTGGGAGCGGACAATTCGATGGTAGACGCGGATACCGTGGCGCCGGTAGGCGGCGATGCCAGGGCATTCGGGAAGATTGGTCCCGCCGCCAGTTGCGCGGAATTGGTGCTGCTCAGGGAATCCGCGATCTGATAGATGCCGTTGGTGGTCCACAGGTTGTCCACCAACGACCCGAGGAAGCGGGCATAGAAAGTACCGAACCCTCCACGCAGCACCGTGTTGTCGTCGAGGCGGTAAGAGATGCCGAAGCGCGGCGCAAGATCCAGCGGCCCCGTATGAATCCTGCCGGTCCCCGGCCAGTCCGGATTGGTGATGGGCGGCTGCGGGGCCTGGGAGTACTCGTATCGGGCACCCAGAGTCAGCGTCAGTTTGTTAGTGGCGCGCCATTGGTCCTGGGCGTAAAACCCATATTCCCGGATGGTGGCGTTGACCACTGGGTTGCCGAAGGTCTGGGTGTACGTCTGCCAGTTCTGGCCGAGGGTGGGGCTGCTGTAATCTTCCGCGAATTTGGTTGCCGTCTGGTAGGTGTAGGAGCCGAACGCGTTGCTGATGTAGTAGGTGTTGTCGTTGGTACTGGCGATATCGGTTCCGAACTTGATTGTGTGACGTCCCTTGGTCCAGGTGGCGTTGTCGGCGAACTCGACGCGATTCTCGTTCGGCTCCACGCGCGGCAGGTAACTGGCCGGGCCAAGTGTCACGCCCGCCACCGAAACCTGGAGGTAGCCGACGCCTTGTCCCAACTCCGCCTGGTCGAAGGTGTCGGCCTGGCGGTCGGAATCCCAGCCGAAGCGGAACTGGTTGACGAACGCGCTGGTCGGGACGGCGGTCCAGGCGAGGCTTCCGTTACGGACGCGCACGGAATCGTCGCCATTGCCGTTCAATGCTGAGCCGCTGGTGGAAACCAGACCGGTCTGGATGCCGTTCGGCGAGAGCCAGCGCAGGAAGTTGAAACTGGCGGTCAGCGTGTTGCGGTCGGAGAGATGATAATCCGTGCGTCCGAAGTAAAGGTCGTTGTCGTCGGTGCGCGGAACGGCGCCGAAGAAGCGCGGCAGAAGAACGTTGATGGCGCTGCATTGCGCGGCGGTGGCCGGTGCGCCGCAACCAATCCATTGATACGGCGCGGTGCTGGTCAGGACGCCGGCTTTGGTGTAGCTATCCACCATGGGAAAGTTGCGCCGCGTGATGTCCACGCTGAGGAAATAGAACAGCTTATCCTTGATGAACGGGCCGCCAACGGTGCCGCCCAACTGATCGCGGTGTTCGCTCGGGTTAAAGGTGGCAAAGGGATCGCGCGCATCCATGCCGGTGGACCGGAGATAGTCAAAGGCGGAGCCGTGCAGTTGATTGCTGCCGCTCTTGGTCACTGTGTTGACCACGCCACCCATGGCGAGCCCGTATTCGGCCGACATGTCCGCTGTGAGCACTTCAAACTCCAGCACGGCATCCTGGGAAACCTGCGACTGGATGCGGGTGCGGCCGGCGTTCTCGTCGTAAAACTGTTCGGTATTGTCGTTGCCGTCGAGCAGGAATGAGTTGTTCCCCGCCACGCCGCGGAACGTGAGCAGGCCGAAGGTGGCGTCGTTGCTGACGCCCGGCGTCAGCAGCACGAAGGAGTCGACGCGGCGGCCGTTGATCGGCAGATCCTGAAGCAACTTCGAATTCACCACGTGCGAAACGTCGCTCTTGGTATCGTCGACCAGCGGCGCGGTAGCCGCCACCTCGACCCGGGTTGTACTTGCGGTGACCTGGAGCTTCACATTGAGATCGAGATTCTGCCCGACCTGGAGGTCGATGTCCTTGACGTCATAGATGGCGAACCCCGCGGCCTTCACGGTGACCTGGTAGTGGGGCCCGGGAATCAGCGCCGGCGCGCTGAAGACGCCGGCCTCGTTGGTGACGATCGAGCGGATCTGGCCCCTGTTCACGCTGGTGATGACAACCACCGCGTTCGGAACCGCCGAGTTCGAAGCATCTCGTACCGTGCCCGAGATGCCTGCCACGCCTCCCGCAGCCTGCGCGAATAGCGAAGCGGACGAAAACAAGAATAGCGCTGTAGCAGATCTCCAGTTCATGGCTTCCCCCTGACGCAAAGCAGAATAACAAGTGGACTGTTACACTTTTATGAACCAAAGGAGCGTGCACGCGGCTCGACAAGCCAAGGTCAGTACACCCGCAGTTACAACACGATTACAGGAGTGATGACGCTCGCCTGGCGGCGGCCCCATCTCGCGCGTCCGCCAGAGACGGGCCTCCGTCGAAGTGTGTCACTCATTTGGGAGATCCCCCCTTCGGGCCCGCGCGATGCCGCCGGACTGCCGACCGCGCAGAGAATCGTAGCTGAATCGAAGTTCGGGAGCCGCCTCACTCGCCCAGGGCATCGAGATACGCCGCCGCAACCAGGACAGTGAACCTCGACCCATCCGTCCAGCCGCGGCTATTCTCTTCATCGCACAGCCTTGATTGCAGCGGGCGGTGCACGGGCGAAGCGGCTCGACCGCTCCGGCGTTTTGCCCTCCGGAGGGAATGGCCAATAATGGCCCTCCGGCGTGGCTGCACCAAAAGCTCGTGTTTCGACTGTTTCGGCAGATGCTGTGCACATGGCCGCAGAGGACCCTTGCGGCCAGGCCGGATTCACGGCCTGTACAAGTCAATAGGGATGGCCGTCCAAGTCTGAGAGTCCCATCGAGTAGTCACGTCATGCGAGCTACGATGCTATCGGTTCTAAGAACAAATTGCAGCTCTACTCGCAATCGCGATATAGCTACGCTAAAGGGAATCTTCAGAGGAAATCGATTGACATCGGGCCTGCCTGGCCTGAGAATCGCATACGTCCGAATTCTACGCGTTCGACGTTGTGGAAGCAGCTGGACAATTCCGATTCTCTGGAGTGGCGCCATGTTTGTAGTTTCATTGAACCGCACAGCGGCGGTCTGTGCTGCGCTTCTTGCCGTGTGTTTGCCGCGATTAGCCGCACAGGACACGCGTACGGTGACGGAGCCAAGCTTTCCGGCTTCGTGCGCCGTCCTGGGGGCCCAGTTGGCGACGGTCAATAACGACCTCCCAGCGGCCAGCGAGAACAGTTTCGACACGTCCCGCATTCAGAGCGCTATCGATAGTTGCCCCTCCGGAGAGGCGGTCGAACTCGCGCTGGGCAGTTCCGGCAACAATGCGTTTCTCGTTCAGCCGATCACACTCGCGACCGGTGTGACGCTACTGGTCAATCCGGGAGTGACGGTGTTCGCCTCCAGAAACCCCCGCGATTACGACGTGCAGTCGGGCTCCTGCGGAATCGTGGCGAGCTCGAGCGCGGGATGCCAGCCGGTGATCTCGATCTCGAGTGCATCCAATAGCGCGGTGATGGGCTTCGGAACCATTAACGGCCGCGGCGGAGACACGCTTTTGGGTTCCGGTACACCTGCCAACACTTCCTGGTGGGATCTGGCCAACCAGGCGCAGACCGAAAGCCTTTCGCAATTTGTCCCGCAACTCATCAATATCAAGTCGTCGAGCAACATTACGCTCTACAAGATTACTCTGACAAACTCCCCCACGTTTCACGTCAAGGCTAACAACGTGAATGGCTTCACCGTCTGGGGCATCAAGATCATCGCGCCCTACACATCGAGAAACACCGACGGAGTCGATCCCAGCGACTGCACCAACGTCACGGTTACCGAGAGCTACATCTCGGAGGGCGACGACCAAATTGCAGTTGGAGCCGCCAACTCGGGTATCTCGAACGTCTCCATTACCAACGACCATCTGAATACCGGCCACGGCGTCTCGATTGGCAGCTACACCAATGGAGGCGTCAGCAACATGCTGGTCGACACGGTGATGATGGCTGGGAACGCCGCCGATTCGAACGAGAATGGCATTCGCATCAAATCGGCGGACGATCGCGGCGGCACTGTCAGCAATATTACGTACCAGAACATGTGCATTGCGAACATGGGGTACTCGATCCAGTTCAATCCGCTCTACAATTCCAACACTGGCACGCTGTTACCGTATTTCCAATCGATTACTTTGAATAACATTCACGTCTTGGCGGGAGGGAAGAACGACGTCGAACTGGATGGCGCGAGCGCCCTGCTTCCGCTGGGGCTGACGCTGAACAACGTGGTTTTCGATACTACGCCCACTATTACGCCCGCATCGCAGTACGCCAATATCACTCTCGGGCCTGGGCCGGTATCGACGAATTTGAGCAGCAACCTCTCCGGCACTGGAGTAACTGTTACCAATAGCATCACGAATCCCAGTGAAGCGCCGTTCAGTTGCACGAACGCGTTCGTCTATCTGGCGGGAGAGCTTACCGGACCGCCGGCCGTGGTAAACACCGCCCCGGTGGTAAACCTGATTGCCATTGTCGAACCGGTGGTTTCCGGAGCTGCTACGCCGACTGGCACGGTCCAGATTATGGCGAACGGAACCGTGGTTGGCACGGCCCAGCTATTTGGGTCCAGCGACCTGGTGAACGTCGCTCTCACCAACGTGTCGGCAGGCAGCCACACCTATTCAGCGGCTTACTCGGGCGACTCCAACTATGCGGCGCTGACGTTCGGATCCTTCACGGCGACCGTCAACACGCCGACGCTGGAGGGGAGCCAGACCGGTGTTTCCGGCGTACCGTCGAACGTTTCCTACGGGGCGTCAATACCAGTGACGGTTTCCGTCGGCGGCTCTGGTGTCACTCCGACCGGCTCGGTTGAGATACTGCTCGGAAACGCTGTGCTGGCGACCGTTCCCCTTTCGGCCGGAACAGCCAGCTACTCGATAGGCGGGCTGCCGGCAGGCGGCTACTCGGTTGGCGCCGCATACCTGGGCGATACGAATTATGCTCCGTCCATCTCGGGGCCTTCTCCGGTCACGGTAATATCTGCCGCGACGACCACATCGCTAACGTCGTCGGCTTCGCAAGTGAGTTTTGGAAACACGGCGACACTCACCGCCCAAGTGACCTCCGCCGGAGGTGTCCCATCGGGAACGGTCGCGTTCTTGGACGGCTCTACGCAGATCGGCACGGCCACGCTCTCCAATGGGAGCGCGGTCATCAATGCCGGGCTGGCGGTTGGAGTGCATTCCATTGCGGCATCCTACGTGGCAACCCAGAATTTTGCCGCTTCGACCTCGTCTCCCGTGAGTATTACAGTCACCTCTGCGGCCGCGCTCACGTTGAGCGTGTTGCCGGCGCCGCTGCCCTACGCGATCTCGACCATCGCTGGTGGCGCGGCCAGTAACTGCGCGGGTGCGACTGACAGTTCTGGCGACGGTTGCCCGGCCACACAGGCAACTTTGACGTCCGGCACGGATCTGCGTGGCGTGGCGGTGGATACGTTTGGAAACGTCTACTTTACTGACGCGACCAACAAAAGTGTTCACGAGATTAATGCGGTGACCGGGATTCTGTCGACCAAGGCAGGCGCCGGTACTGCTTGCTCCTCCAAGATCGATAGTTACGGCGATGGATGCCCGGCCTCGCAGACCGTCCTAAACGCTCCGCGCGGTGTCTGGGCGGACGTTGCAAACAACGTATTCATCGCCGGTTATAACGACAGCCTGGTTCACGAGATTCAGGCTTCCAGCGGGAAAATGATCATGGTGGCTGGAGCGCTCACGGTGTCCACAGGCTCCGGGGCGGGCGTGGCTGGAACCGGCGCCGACGGGGTTGCCGCCACGACTTCCGCATTGAGCAAGCCCCGCGGCGTATGGACTGACCTCAATGGAAACATCTACATAGCGGACTCAGGAAATGATAAAGTCCGAGTCGTTTATGCGGCGGGACTTCTTCCGAATGTCTCGACTCCAGTGGTCGGCGACATCTATACACTCGTTGGCACGGCGGCGGGCGGCACGGGAACGGCGGGCTCATCGGGAGACAAGGGCATCGCCACCAGCGCTCTTCTGAATACACCTCAGGGTGGGATCACGGACGTCAACGGCAATGTCTTTATTGCGGACAGCAGCAACGGCCGGATTCGCGTGATCTACATGGCCGGCACGACCGTCGCGAATCTGATCGCCACCGAAAACCCCG
>Ga0074045_10001940_pt1 | contig 19601 bp, 22 predicted proteins | sample BogForMeECP23OM2_FD_94442 | JGI IMG/M metagenome (GOLD analysis project Ga0074045, IMG submission 94442) | Bog forest soil microbial communities from Calvert Island, British Columbia, Canada - Bog Forest MetaG ECP23OM2 | ecosystem: Environmental > Terrestrial > Soil > Wetlands ...
ATTTGCTATAATCATTCATAACCTGTCCTCCTTAATTGTGGCTCTGAGCCACTGAGTTTCCAAACTCCTTTAGCTTAACCCACGTCGCTTAAGGTAGGACAGGTTAAATGCATTATGTCTAAGCAACAAGAGCAAAATATTTGTTGCATTTGGCGCATTGATATTGCTTATCATTCTTGACCTCTATTGCAAAGTTTCTGTGACCGAAGTGCTCTAAGATTGAAGAGATATGCCTGCGTTTCAAACAGGGATCTGCATAAATGCGACACACGCGCGCTCCCGGTATGCAAACAACCTTACCGCGGGGAAATGCATAATAGGGCCACACTTTGAATGAATGCTCCGTAGATGTCCTAGGTTGAAGGGCCTTCCAGAACTCGTAGTGGTTCCCGTACTGAATTGAATCACCGACAGTCACTCCCTCTTCCACGCGCACCGAATCCGAGATAATTTCACCACCCAGAAAAAAAAATATACCTACCTTCATATATATTCCTCCTTTTCAAACTTTTCGTATTGTCAAAGAGCTTAGTTCGCGAGGCTGGTGTAAATCTCCTTTATCTGGTCACCATTCCTGACGAAAGCATCGACTATCACGGGATCAAAATGCATGTCCCTGTTGTCGCTGACAAAAGAGAACGATTTATTAAAGTCCCAGACTGCCCTATAAGGCCTTGTCGATGTCAGAACGTCAAAAACATCGGAAACCGCAGTAATCCTTCCGTACACCGAAATTGCGTCTCCTGAAAGTCCGGACGGGTAGCCGCTGCCGTTAACCCTCTCATGGTGCGTCAGCGAAACATTGGAAGCTGTCATAAAATAGGGATTCGAGGTCTTCGGCAGTATACTGCATCCAATGCTGCAGTGCTTCCTGACCATCTCCATTTCGTCAGGCATGAGTCGTTCAGTCTTAAAAAAAATATGGTCCGGGATGCTGATCATTCCTATGTCATGCAACTGGGCAGCATAATAGATCAAGTCCTGCTCATTTTGGTCCAAGTTCAAACCAGACGCTATAATTCTAGAGTAGAGTCCCACCCTTACAGAGTGGTTCCCGAAAACGTTTTCTTTCAGCCGGTATGCGCTAACAAATTTCGTGTACTGCCTGCGCAGGGCGAGAGGTTTTACCCTATCGAAAAAATCCACAGTAGAAAAGGGTTTGACAAATAATTCCGAGGCGGAACACTCCGGGGACAGGTCTTTCAACTCCGGAGCGTTGGGATCCCCAGTTATCATAACAATTGGTATATCACGGTGTACCTTGCGCGCTTCCCGAATAAAGGTAATACCATCCATTTTCGGCATCCTGAAGTCCGTGAACACCATGTCTACCGGATGCTCCTTAACGTAGCGCAACGCCTCCAGCGGACACGAGAAACTTGAGACCTGAAAGCCGGCCATACTTGTTACTATCCCGATCAAGGTGCGGCAGTCTTCCGAATCATCGACCACTACCGCAGTAAGATCATTAAGTGACATCTCCGGGTCCCTCTCCTTCACAAGTTATTTGCGCACATCCACTTGGACTTCCAAGCAAAAAGAGTGCCTGATTAAACTATAAAAAAATGGGCCCGCAAAAAAAGTATTATGCAATGTCCTTGCGGGGAGTGAAGCGACCAAGCAATCTTTAGAAATCAATTCGTTACAAAGAACGAAATTACTTAGTTTCTTTCGAAGCGGCAATTTTTGAGACTTAGAAAACAGTTTTACATGTTCACACTCCCCAAAACATTTAGGCCTGCACTGTCAACAAATATTTACAGAAATCACTTATTCAGTAATAAAAACACAAATAATCAATGAGTTGAACAACATGGACCGGATGTAGCCCTTAGTAGCAGGAGCAAAAAAAGTTGCACCCTAATAGGGATTTCACGATTTTTCCTTCATTTTCGTCGGAGAACGGTTAACCTGACTCACAAGTCATTGAAAATACCCTGTAACCCCTTACCAGTACTTGATTTTAGCCTCTTTCCGAAAAAGTGTCGCATGGATGGAATTAGTCCCCTTGACAGAAAGGATGCCGCCGCATACAATGAGGTAGACAGGGTCCTTCCTGCTTCAACAAAAGGACTGGTCAACTCAGCAATCGAAAAAAGCCCGAACAGGGAGATACTTATGAATCAAAGACTCACTACCTGTACTTTTTGCGGAGTCGGTTGCGGGATTTATCTTGAGACTTCCGGCAATCAGGTGGTTGGGGCCTATCCCAGCATGTCTCATCCCACCAACAAAGGAAAAATCTGTCTGCGCGGCTGGCATGTCCACGAAGTCGCCAGCTCACCCGATCGCCTGAAATCCCCGCTGCTTAAGAAAAACAACAAATTTCAGGAAGTCACATGGGACGATGCACTGGGTTTCATCGTCCAGCGCCTGAATGACATCCGCGACAAGTACGGCCCGGATTCTATCGCCTTGCTGAGTTCCCCGAGGTGCTCCAATGAGGAGACCTACCTGCTTCAGAAACTGGGCCGAGCTGTCATTAAAACTAACAACCTCGACCATGGCGCAGGCGTCTATTGCAACAACTCGACAAATGTACTACTCGATATGATCGGCGTGCCGGCCACCACAAACTCCATTGGCGAACTGTCTAAAAGTGAAGTCATCATAGTCGACGGCGTGGACCTGGCCAGGCAATTACCCACTATCGGCGGCGTGGTTTTACGCGCGAAACTTAAGGGAGCGAAACTGGTGGTTATTGATGAACGCCGACAACGCCTGGCTGAAAATGCTGATTATTTTCTCCAAATTAAACCCGGCACCGAGACATTGCTTTATGGGGCGATGGCTAAGGTGATTGTCGACAGAGGCCTGATGAACTTACCATTTATCAAGGACAACTGTCGCGGCTACTCGGCGTTTCTCGCTAACGTGCATGACTACGATTTGCTTGAGGCCGCGGAAGCGTGCGGCGCCCGTGCAGATCTGATCGAAGCTGTTGCCCTCTCGTATGTCCGGGCGAAATCTGCCGCAATACTTTATTCCACAGGTATCGAAGCCCGCGATGCGGAAACAGTCGAGGCCGTAGTGAACCTCGTCTTGCTCGCGGGCCAAATCGGAAAAGAGGGCGCCGGTATTTTCGCTCTGACAGAACACAATAACCTCCAGGGCGCATGCGACATGGGTATGTTGTCGGACCGGCTTCCGGGATATGGCGCGGTCGGGAGCGAGTCGTCCCGGACAGAGATTGAAAAGATTTGGGGGACCACAATTCCTGCGAAACCAGGTATAGGCGCCAGTTCTTTGTTCACTCATCTCGATTACGGAAAAGTGCGCGGCGTCTGGCTCTGCCGCTACGACCCTGCCAGCACTGCCATGTTTGGAGATGCGGCTAATTTGCTCAGGCAGTGCGACTTTGTTGTGATGCAGCATTTGTTCCTCACCGAATCGGCCCGCTATGCCGACGTAGTACTGCCGACTGCAGCATATGGCGAAGAACGGGTGACATTCACAAATACGGAGCGGCGCATTCAATTGGCGGAACAGGTAATCGAACCGCCTTTGGGGATTTTTCCCGCCTGGCAGCAGATCATGCATGTGGCCCGGGCGATGGGCGCGGACTGGACATACAGTTCTGCCGCCGATGTCATGGATGAGATAGGTACGGTGGTCCCGTTTTATAGCGGGGCAAATTATGATAACCTCAGCCGCGAATATGGCCGCCAGTGGCCTTGCACGAAGGACCGTCCACTAGGTACCAGGATACTTTTTTCAGAAGTCATCCCAGGCGGCTTCAAGTTCGTTCCCGTTGTCAAACACGTTCAGCCCATCAGCGCCGACAAGGACTATCCGCTCATACTTGTCTTCGACAACTCAAATTACTACTGGAACCAGAACGTACTCATACAGCATAGTGAAACTCTTAAACGCGAATATCGCATCCTGCTGCTCGATTATCCTGAAGGTTTCGTCGAAATAAATACAGAAGATGCCAAACAGTTGGGCGTCCGTGACGGTGAAAGAATCCGGCTGAGCTCTGCAAGCGGCTCGACAGTGGTAGCAGCGCGAGTCACACCGGAGGTCCGCAGCGGCATTGTATCTGTGCCGTATTTTGTTCGCCAGGTGAAGCAGCAGATCGGTGGTCCGCAGGCGCATAAGGTACATTTGTTGCCGGTTTGCGTGGGAAAGGAGACTGCATGAAAGCACGCATCCTGGGCCGGGCGGATGTTCTCGAGATCGTTGATCAGCTCAGGCGGCAGGGCTACGAGGTCATCGCGCCATTCTGCGGTCGAGGGCGGGACACTTTTTTCGACACCGTCACCGACGGAAACTGCGCAGAGATTCAAATTCATCTGCCCAATCCCTATTATCCTCCGAAGCGTTTTGTGCTGCCCCACATCGAACGCCTGCTGAAAGTCCAAAGCAGCAGAGATAAGATACTGATTGAGCCGACATATGAATCACCAAAGCTTGCGATCTTCGGAATACGCTCGTGCGATGTGGCAGGGATATCTCATCTCGACCGTTTCTATCTGGGCCGTGAATTCCGTGACATTTACTATGAGAAGCGTCGCTCGAATCTGTTTCTTGTTAATATAGTCTGCACTGACCTGAATCAGGACATCAACGATGAGTGTTTCTGCGTATGTGCCGATACCGGCCCTGCTGCGCGCGACCATTTCGATCTGCAGCTCATGGATCTTGGAGACGATTTTATGGCTGTTGCCGGGACACCTGCCGGCGAGGCGATGTTCGCCAATCCTATTTTCAGGCAAGGCGTTGAAGCCGACATAGAAAAGCGTCGCGCTATTCTGAATAATGTTCGAAAGCGTTTTAAAAGCACCACGAGTTGGTTCTCGGCAACGGTACGTTATATCTCCCTGGGTGAAGTCCTTGAAAAAACATGGGAGGAGATCGGCAACCGCTGCTTCGAATGCGGCGGCTGCACTTATGTCTGCCCTGCCTGCACCTGCTTCACGGTGAGCGACCGCAGGGTAGGGCCTGACGAAATCGAGCGTGTCCGTATCTGGGATGCTTGCGCGCTTGGCGGTTTCACGCGCATGGCCGGCGGTCATAACCCTCGTAAGGCGGTACACGACCGCCGCAACCGCCGCTTCTTCCGTAAACTTGCCCATTACTTTATTCAGCGCGAACTGTCGATGGCATGCGTCGGCTGCGGGCGCTGCGCTGACGTCTGCCACGGCGACATCGGTATGCCGAGCGTGGTAGAGATTATCCGTCGCGCTGCTGCGGAGATTGACAAACATGAACTTGTCACACACTGAGAACATTTATCTGCCCAAGGTTGCAATTATTGACCGGGTGATGGACGAAATTGCCGAGGTCAAGACTTTCTACTGGCACTTTGATGACCCGGCGGAGCAGGGAGCTTTCAGTCGTTTTCGTCCCGGACAATTCGCCCAGATTTCACTTTTCGGGGTCGGTGAGTTTCCGTCTTCACTGCCGCCCAGCCCGACGGAGGAAGAGACTTTTTTTACTATTCGTCAGGTCGGGAGTTGCACAGCCGCTCTGCACAAACTTAAAGCGGGCGACAAGTTTGCCGTGCGTGGTCCATACGGCAATGGTTTCCAGATGGAGGATTATTACGGGAAGAACCTTGTTTTCGTCGCCGGCGGCATAGGACTGATTCCACTGCGCTCGTGTATTGTTTATGCGCTCAAACACCGCGATAAATACGAGCGCATCCAAATTTACTACGGCTCGAAGACGCCAAAGGAATTGATGTACTCGGCCAATCTCCGCGAATGGGTGGAGTCTGCGGGTGTTGAATGCTCTCTTACCGTGGACCGTTCTGAAGAAGGCTGGACCGGTAACGTAGGTGTCGTGGGCAGCCTGTTCAGGAAACCGGGAGTACAGGTCCCGGTGGATAATACTATCGCTTTTGTCTGCGGTCCGCCGATCATGTTCCGGTTTGTTATAAAGGACCTTCTTGAATTGGGATTCCAGGAGCGAAACATCGTCTCCACACTTGAGCGCTATATGAAGTGCGGCGTAGGAAAATGCGGTCATTGCTGTATCGGAATGGCTTACGTTTGTGCGGATGGACCTGTGTTCACATATGAACAAATCAAAAAGCTTGGGGAGAATATCTGATGCCTGACATCTGTGAAAAACTTAAGCAATGTTTTCAGGGGCGGTTCTGCCTGATGGGCCTCGGCAATATAGCTTATGGGGACGACGGCTTCGGAGTCCGCCTGGCAGAAGGTCTCCAGGAGGCTGGAATGCCGTTCACAGTCGTTGCCGGCACAATGCCTGACCGGTTCATTGGCCGTCTGGCAGACCAGGGTTTAGATTATCTGGTTTTTCTCGACGCCGTTGAGTTCATCGGAACACCCGGGTCGGTGGTTTTCCTTGAGGCCGGGGAAATAATGGCGAGGTTCCCTCAAATCTCCTCTCACAAGATTTCGCTGGGCTTGCTCGCGAAATGGGTTGAAAATATGGGAATTGCGAAAGCATGCCTGCTAGGTGTTAAGCCGGGGTCACTCAAGGGTGCGGAGGGACTCACTCCGGCGGTGCAGACTACTCTTGAAACTCTCAAAGGCCTGCTATGCGACATATGGAGAGGCTCGAAAGAAAGCTGTGACGCGTCGCTTGCGGCAAAACGGTCGGCCTGCCAACCAATCGCAGAGGTGAACTTATGACAACTCCGGAACAGGCCGTCGCCACAGCAATCCTCATCTGCATCGCCGGGTCGGTTATGACATTTCTTGTCTCCCGCAACCGGATCTTGGCAGGCTGGCTTGCGTTTCTTACCATTTCAGCCACAGCCGGTCTTATTTTCTCCGCAGTTGCAAAAGTATTGACAGCAGGTGCTTCGCCTCACGCTGCTACTTTCCTGGCCATGCCGACGTTCGGGTTCGCACTTCGCATCCATGTGGATGGTCTGACAGCGATATTCCTGATGCTGGCCGCCCTCATCTCCGTGCCGGCTTCCTTCTATTCCATCAATTATATGAGGCATTACGAGAGTTACAGCGTAGCGCGCTATTACCCGTATCTTATGCTGTTTCTCGCAGCCATATATGGCCTGGTCAGCACCACTGACATGATGTGGTTTTTCTTCATCTTCTGGCAGATGATGACACTGACGGGTTACGCGCTCATCCGTTTCGAAAAGGACAAACCCGGCAACATACGGGCTGCGAACAAATTTCTCATTATGATGCAAATCGCCTGTGTAGCGACGATGGTCGGAGCGGAGTTGCTTGCCGAAAACGGCGCATTATTGAGCGGTAGCCTGAACTTAAAGTATGACTTTGACACAGTAAGCGCCAATTTGCCTCTGATGCTGAGCGCAAAGCCTGTCACGACTGCCCTGGCCTTTGCACTGTTCCTCACGGGATTCGGCATCAAAATGGGCATGTGGCCGTTTGGCCAGATCTGGCTGCCGGATGCTCACCCGGCGGCGCCGTCGCCTGTCAGCGCCATGCTCTCCGGCGTAATGATAAAGACCGGCGTCTATGGTCTCATGCGTTATTTCCTTTGGCTTGTGCCGCCAGGCGGACAGGCTTATTACCCATTGGCCAGGTGGGGGTTGGTCGTTGCAGTGCTGGGCACCATCACCCTCTTTACAGGCACCATGCAGGCGCTCAGACAGGAACAGTCAAAACGCCTGCTCGCCTTTCACAGCATCGGACAGATAGGTTACATCCTGCTGGGCATGGGCGCTTGCATGGCTTTGCTGCCCGTCGGAAATCCAAAACTTACGGCTCTTGCCGCTATTGGTTTGTTCGGAGCGCTGTTCCACGTTATAAATCATGGGGTCTTCAAAAGCCTGCTGTTCCTTAATGCGGGTTCGATGCTTTACGCTACCGGCACGCAAGATCTGAACAAGATGGGCGGCCTGATGAAATTCATGCCGTTGACAGCTGTAACGACTCTTATAGCGTCATTCTCTATCTCCGGAGTGCCGCTTTTCAATGGCTTTGTGAGCAAGTGGAGCATATATATAGCGGCGATCCAGGGGAGCGTGAACGCCGGGTATCTCGCAGTGTGTGCGGTAATCGCCATTCTGACCAGCGCCCTCACGCTCGCCTCGTTTATCAAATTTTTTGGCGTGAGCTTCCTTTCGCGTACCAGCGCGCACGTTGCCGCCCAGGCTGCGAAGCACGGCAAACTCGAAGTAGGCTGGATGATGCAAATACCGCAGGTATTGCTCGCTGCGGTCTGTATAGGTCTCGGTATAGTGCCTTCGGTCGCATTCAAGTTCCTGCAAAATGCCCTGGATGCCGGCCGGCAGGGTTTAGGCATAGGCATAGTGCTGTCAAATGCTGCGCCTATGATGAGCAGACCGTGGGCCGGAATGGAAGACCTTAACCACACTGCGTCATTCGTTCCGCTCTTCCTCCTTGTGGTGCTGGGTCTGGCGTTCCTTCTCACCTACGCCATCTCGAAACTGGGAAGCGCCTCCCGACGCTCCGCTGAGCCGTGGCTCTGCGGATATGTGAGTGAGGCCGAGTGCTATCGATACTCGGCCCATAATTTCTATTCGGAGATTAAGCGATATTTTCGCTGGCTCGGCGGCATGCCTCGTCCCGGGACGGGCAGTCAAAGCAGCTTGAAGGAAGATTGATATGAACTCCAGTTTAAAGCTCAATCAGTTAAAAGAGAAGTTCGGCTCAGCAATCCTGCGGGCAGATTTGCCCAATGACAACTGTTTGTTTGTATTTGTCGAACCGTCTGTGGTGAAGGATATCTGCCGGTATATTTTCCGGGACCTCGACGCCCGTTATATCATCAGCATCGGCGCGGATGACCGGCCATTCTCGGGTAGATTCCTCGTCGCTCACGACTTTGCTTTCGATCGGGACCAACTGCTGTGCAGTATACTCACGCACCTGCCGGCAGACAATCCTAAGGTGGACAGTATATCGGGTGAGATACCGGCGGCGAACTGGGCAGAGCGTGAAATCAGTGACATGGTCGGTATCGAAACAGTGGGACACCCCTACCCGAAGCGGCTCGTTCTGCCTGATGGCTGGCCGGATGGCGTGCATCCATTGCGCAAAGACGTGCCGTGGAATCATGTTCCGGAAGGATTCGATGAGGAACGCGCATACAAATTCGATGATCCGCCGGCCGGTTGCACTGTTGTGCCTATTGGCCCATTCCATCCCACGCTTGATGAGCCGGCCCATTTCCGGCTCTATGTCGAAGGGGAGATGGTGAGGGGCTGTGAGTATCGCGGGTTCATGGTGCATCGCGGCATCGAGAAGCTGGCCGAATCCGTACTCACATACAATGATATCACAATGATGGCCGAGCGTATCTGCGGCATTTGCGGCTGTGTTCATAGCGTAGCTTACGCGCAGGCAGTGGAATCTGCCGTTGCAATCAAGCCGCCGCCACGCGCCGAATATATGCGCACAGTTATGCTCGAAATCGAACGCTTGCACAGCCATCTGCTCTGGGTCGGCCTTGCCTGCCATATAGTGGGCTTTGACACCCTGTTCATGCAGAGCTGGCGCATACGCGAGCCGATCATGTGGATCGCTGAAAAGATTACCGGCAACCGCAAGACTTACGCGCTCTGCCTTATAGGCGGCGTGCGCTGGGACATCACGCCGGAAGTGAAAACTGAACTTCGTTTGGTGCTCTACAAACTCGAAACCGAGTGGCACGAGGTCGTTGCCGCTGTCGGCAAGGACAAGAACATCCAGAAACGGACCCGGGGCGTGGGCATTGCCGATAAGAACCTGGTGAAGAATTTGGGGCTGGTCGGCCCGGTGGCCCGCTCAGCGGGCGTGGACCTCGATTGCCGCCGCGATCATCCGTACGCTGCATACAGACACGTGGATTTCGCAGTGATCACGGAAGACGGCTGCGATGTATGGTCGCGCCTGATGGTGCGTGCAAAGGAAGTGTTCGAGTCCATCAGGATCATCCGCCAATGTCTCGATAAAATAGAGGAAGGGCCGCTTCAGTCAGAGATCAGAGACGAGTTGCCTGTGGGACGATTGGGCTTATCGTCGGTTGAAGCCCCACGCGGCGAAAGCCATCACTTCGTCATCACGGGTGAGAACAATCGGCCGCGCCGCTGGAGAGTGCGCGCGCCGACTTACCAGAACCTGCAAGCTGTTCCGGCGATGATCAAAGACCAGCAGCTTGCCGATATGACCATTTCACTGGGCAGCATCGATCCCTGTTTCTCATGCACGGACCGGCTCGAAACAATTGACATGGAGTCAGGCCTGACAAAGGTATGGACTCAGGATGAGTTGTTCAGGTTGGTGAGGGACAGGAAGGGGTAGATATGGACCACAACATCAGCTGGATTATCCTGGGAGGACTGGCGAACATTGCCCTTGTTTTGCTTGTGGCCCCTTTTTACCAGGGCATACTGCGCAAGGTGACAGCGCGCATCCAGTCCCGGCAAGGCCCTCCCCTCAGGCAGCCATACTTTGACTTGCTGAAACTGTTGGGAAAGGAAGACCTCGAATCGGGCGAGACGCCACTCATGCAGAGATTTGCGTGCTATCTGTCACTGGCAACGGTGTTGACAGTGGCAAGCCTTGTGCCGATGGGCTTTCCATCTCCGATAAACGGTGCAGGGGACGTCATCCTGCTGATCTATCTTTTGACACTTTCCGGCATCTGCACGCTGCTGGCCGGATTGGCGGCCGGGTCCACATTTTCCCTCGTCGGCATCAACCGCGAGATGATGACAATGATTGCGCTGGAACCGCTGTTTGCCATAACCATAGTCATCGGCGCAATACACACTAAATCGTTTCGAATCGACACGGTGCTCAACGGTTCAGTCTATGCGGCTGGGTTCCCTCTGTCGGGGATTATCATGCTTGTGGTTATGCTGCTGTCGTTCCAGGCATTTGTGCAGCGCGTGCCGTTCGACATCTCCGAGGCGGAGACCGAAATTATGGAAGGGCCTCTGATGGAATATTCCGGGCCGAAGCTCGCGATATTCAAATATTCCCAAATGGCAAAGCTGGTACTCTTCAGCTCTTTATTCGTTGCTCTGTTTGTGCCGTGGGGGACCGGCCTCGTGTTCCCGCTGGGATGGCTGCTGTTCTGGGCCAAAGTCATGGTGCTGGTACTTTTGGTGACACTGGTGGCAGCGACGCATGCGCGGTACCGGATAGATCAGGCCATCCGCTACTTCGCCGTACTGCTGTTTATAGCGCTGGTTGCGCTGATTTTGGCGAGTTATGGCTTTTGATTGAGGTGAGCGCATGTCTATCTTGAGCAAACTGAAAGAAACGCTAGTCTGCCTGAAAGCAGGCCGGGTGACGCTCCCGTATCCTGCTCAGCCCCGGCCGGTGCCCCCGAAGTTCCGGGGCCGGCCTATCTTCGACGAAGCCAGGTGCATCGGTTGCGCGGGTTGCGCTAATAATTGCCCGGCGCGTGAAATCCTGGTATTCGATGTCTGCCAGGAACTTCGCATCCTGAAATACCTTGGTAGTCGGTGTACTTACTGCGGACGCTGCGCGGACGTCTGCCCGGAGAAAGCGATCACGATGAGCCACGAATTCGAGAATGCAACAAACAGCAAGGGCGATATAGGGCAGCGGCTCGAATTGTTCATGAGCACTTGTCAGCGCTGCGGACGCTGTTTCAAGGAGACTTCTCCGTTAGATATGTTGAAATTAAAAGGATACCGCTTCGACGATTTACAGAATGAACGCTGGATTTTCCATTCTCAGGCATACCTGGAAAGTGAACCGTTGGTGGACGACATCAAAATCGAATTGGAGGGCTGAACCGTCATGCTTAAGAAACTCTGCCAGAAAATGTTTAGCCGGTCATTGTGGGTGTACCACGCCAACAGCGGTGGGTGTAACGGCTGCGATATCGAGGTACTCAACGTACTCACGCCATACTACGATGCGGAACGCTTCGGCATAAAGCTTGTCGGGTCGCCCCGGCATGCTGATGTAATGCTCTGCCAGGGCCCTGCAATGCGTTCTACTGCCAAAGCCCTCAAGCGCGCTTACGATGCCATACCGGCTCCTAAGCTGGTATTCGCCATCGGCTCCTGTGCTTGTGGAGGCGGCATATGGTTTGACACTTACTCTGTTATCGGCCCGGTTGAGAAGGTAATCCCGGTAAACTTTTACATCCCCGGCTGCCCTCCTCGTCCAGAAGCTATTATTTACGGTGTTGCGGTTGCCCTAGGTCTGGTGGACAAAAAGACAGTTCCTGTTCAGCTCAAGCAGATGGAACTGCCGGTTCCGAGGTACCATCCTGAGGACCTGCGCGGCCAGGACGAGCTGGTAGTTTACGAGAAGACCGAAAAAATATGATATACCTTATTTCCATCGGGGGATTGTTTTAAACAGTGCGGGTGGAATGCCATCTGCCCCTGCTATCCGCTACCCGTATTTGACTTTAAAGAAGAGGATTATCAAAACAAAAACAAAAGATACGCTGTTTGCGGCTATAATCGGCAGGTTGTGTAAAAAAATACCATATATCATCCATAGAAACAAACCGGCGCCCATGATAAGAAACATCAAAAGAGAGATGTCTCTTGTCTCTTTCATCTTCCAGGATTTTATCAACTGGGGTACAAGTGATGTAGTGGTCAGTATGGCTGCCACTAATCCGATGATCGTAATACCATCACACTGCATTATAGATATTATAACCCTTGCCTTAATCGGTGGACCACAAACAAAATAAAAAGCGGCCGAATTCGCCGCTTATTTGCATTTTTTGGATTTCCCCGAACCCTTACCGGAAGCTAGTCAGGTGTTAACTCCAAGCCTGGGGAGTACGAACAACTGAATTATTACCCAAGCAACAAGAATGAGAGCGCCAACAAGGATATCATTCATTTCTTCTCATCAGTCTTACCCGCATTCTTCGGGGCCACAGTTTCATAATCAACAAACTCTACAATGGCCATAGGGGCACGGTCATTCACCCTTTGCCTGGTCTGCACAATCCTTAAGTAACCGCCATTCTTATCGGTAAACCTGGGTGCTATATCGGAAAAAAGTTTTGACACCACCGTTCTGTTAGGTATATAGGATAGCACCATCCTTTTTGAATGAAGGTCGCCACGCTTGCCAAAAGTGACCAACTCTTCAGCTATACCTTTAATGGCCTTGGCCTTTGCGAGTGTTGTTTCGATTCTCTGGTGTTCAAAAAGAGACGATACGAGGCCGCGGAGTAATGCCTTCCTCTGGTTAGCCGTTCTTCCAAAATGCCTGCCTGCCACTTTATGGTTCATTGTTGCTCAGTACCTCCTGTATGATTGTTTAACTCCACTCATTCCTCCCTTAAGTTAAGGGGGGACAAAGGGGGGTTAAGATTTTGAAGCACTGCCCTCAAATTCATTCATATCAATCCGCATGCCGAAACTCAATCCCATCGAGTTGAGAATGTTCTTTATTTCATTGAGGGACTTACGGCCGAAATTCTTGGTCTTGAGCATTTCATGTTCGGTCCTTTGCACAAGATCAGAAATAGTCTTGATATTCGCATTCTTCAGGCAATTATACGACCTTACAGATAATTCAAGCTCATCAATGCTCTTCAGCAGGTTCTCATTTGATATCGTAGTCAAGTCGATAACGCTTGCCGTCCGCGGTGACTCTTCAGTAATATCTTCTTCCTCGATAAAAATAAACAGGTCCAGGTGGTCCATCAATATTGAAGCAGCATCGCTGACCGCCTTTTCAGGAGTTATACCGCTATCCGTCCATAACTCCATTACCAGCCGGTCATAATCGGTCGAACGACCAACCCTGGCTTTTTCAACCCAGAAATTCACCTTCTTTACAGGACTGTAAATGGAATCCACCGCAATCACATCAATCGGCAGATCTTCCTCCTTATTTAACTCTGCAGGTACATAGCCCTTACCTTTCCTGACATACAATTCCATCTCGAATGTGGCATTGTTGTCTACCGTTGCAATATAACAGTCGTCATTCAAGACCTCAACATTGGCATCGCTCTCTATATCCGCGGCGGTCACCACTTTGGGACCTTTAACCTTAATCGAAACGGTCCTTGTGCCTTCTGAGTACACCCTAAACCTAAGCTTTTTAACGTTAAGCACAATGTCAACAACATCTTCTTTTACTGATTTTATGGCAGAGAACTCATGCAAGACGCCGGGCATTCTGATTCCGGTAACCGCAGCACCTTCTATCGAGGAAAGCAACACCCTGCGAAGCGAATTGCCAATGGTCGTTCCATATCCACGCTCAAGCGGCTCGGCAACAAGCTTTCCATAAAAATCCGTAAGGGTCTCTTCTTCAAAAATAATTTTTTGAGGAAGTTGAAAGCCTTTTTTTACAAGATCCATAATACGGTCTCCTATGCCTTTATTTTCTATGTTTCATAAATTATTACCGAAAAATCTTCTCAGATATCCTTCGGACGCACCCGGCTACTTTACAACCCGCCGGGCACTCAGCTGGTTAGAGCGCTGAGTGCCCGGCGGGGATTCCGTTACTTTGAGTAAAGCTCGACTATGAGCTGCTCCTGTACCGGTAATTGTATTTCATCACGGGAAGGCACCCTTGAAAACTTTCCGGTCAGGCTTTTAATATCAACCTCAACCCATTCAGGGAATCCTCTGTGTTCGGCAATAGACAAGCTCTCCGTGATAGCCTGGAGTTCCCTGCTCTTTTCAGCAACGGCAACCATATCGCCGTCCTTTAAAATATATGATGGAACATCAACTTTCTTTCCGTTCACAATAAAATGACCATGCCTTACAAGTTGCCTTGACTCTCTTCTATTAAGAGCAAAGCCCATCCTGTACACTACATTATCGAGCCTTCTTTCCAATAATTGAAGTAATACTACGCCGGTGATGCCCTTCAGCCTGGAAGCCTTCTCAAAATAATTCCTGAACTGGTCCTCCATTATCCAGTATACTCTTCTTACTTTCTGTTTCTCCCTTAACTGCATTCCATAATCGGAGAGTTTCCCCCTGCTCTGGCCATGCTGTCCTGGAGGGTATTTCCTCCGTTCAATGCCACATTTTTCGGTATAGCACCTTGTGCCTTTTAAAAAGAGTTTTTCGCCCTCTCTTCTGCAAAGCCTGCACAACGGGCCGGTGTATCTAGCCATTTACACTCTCCTCCTTTTAGGCGGTCTGCAGCCGTTATGGGGTACCGGGGTAACATCCTTAATCAACGTAATTTCAAGTCCTGCCGCTTGCAAGGCCCTGATCGCCGTCTCTCTTCCTGCCCCCGGACCTTTGACGAACACGTCAACCTGCCTGAGACCGACTTCCATGGCTTTTTTAGCTGCGGTCTCGGATGCTATCTGAGCGGCAAAAGGCGTGCCCTTCCGCGAGCCCTTGAATCCGAGACTTCCCGCACTGGACCATGCAATAACATTTCCCGTGGTATCGGTTATAGTGATAATCGTATTGTTAAAAGTAGTCTGTATATGAGCAGTGCCGTTTGCAATATGCTTTTTTACTTTCTTGCCGACTCTTTTCTTCTGCGCCATTATATACCAGTCCTCCTTATGACTTTTTCTTCAGCACAAGCTTCCGCGGGCCGCGACGGGTCCTTGCATTGGTCTTCGTCCTTTGACCTCTCACCGGCAAATGTGCAGAATGCCTCATTCCCCTATAACATCCAATATCGGTGAGCCTCTTTACATTCATCCCAACTTCGCGCCTGAGATCGCCTTCGACCTTATATTCTTTTTCTATGCTGCTCCTGATTTTAACGACATCCGCGTCAGTAAGGTCCTTGACCCGTATATTGGGATTGACATTGATCTCTCTCAATATCTTATTCGATAACGCCCTTCCAATACCAAATATGCGTGTAAGCCCAATCTCGACACGCTCATTCTTCGGCAGATCAACGCCAGCAATTCTTGCCATACATCCTCCTAAAATTTTGAATGTTGAATTTTGAATGTTGAATTGCGGAAAAAACGACTCATTTTATTTCTTTAGCTCCATAATTCAAAATTCAACATCCAACATTCCTTACCCTTGCCTCTGCTTATGCCTCGGGTTTTCACAGAGGATCCTGACAACACCTTTTCTCTTTACTATCTTACACTTGGAACATATCGGTTTTACAGAAGGTTTTACCTTCATAATTTATCCCCCTAAAAAAATACTAAGCACTATGCAGTATAAAAAGCCGCATACTGCTTACCGTCTTTTGCCTTTTGTCTTCTGCTTACTTCTTACTCCTAATACTGCTTTATTTAAATCTATACGTTATACGGCCTTTAGTAAGATCGTACGGGGAAAGCTCGATAGTAACTTTATCCCCAGGCAATATCTTTATAAAATGCATACGCATCTTACCTGACACGTACGCAAGTATAATTTGGCCATTTTCGAGAGCAACCCGGAACATCGCGTTTGGCAAAGTTTCTACGATTGTTCCCGACACTTCAATATTTTCTTCTTTCGCCATGCGCAAGCCTATAATTATACCTGTATATTAAATTTTAGTCAAGATCAGCGGAACACTTTTAGTTATAGCGATAGTATGCTCAAAGTGGGCCGACAACCGGCCGTCAGCAGTAACGGCAGTCCATCCGTCATCAAGAATGTTCACGCCTGCACAACCGGCATTAACCATAGGCTCAATTGCCAAAGTCATCCCTTCCTTTAGTCGCGGTCCACGACCCGACGCTCCAAAGTTCGGTACCTGGGGGTCCTCATGCAAAGAGCGCCCGATTCCATGTCCGACAAAGGCCCTCACAACAGAAAAACCGTTAGATTCTACATACTGCTGAATGGAAGCAGAAATGTCCGAGACCCTGTTTCCCACTACAGCATTCTTTATTCCCGCATAGAGGGCCTCTTCGGTTACCGACATCAATTTACTTGCCTCATCATCCACAGTACCAACAGGAAAAGTCACAGCCCCATCGCCGAAGAACCCTTCCAGGACAACGCCTAAATCTATACTAATTATATCGCCGCTTTTCAATCTGGACATCCGGGACGGTATCCCATGCACCACCTGGTCATTGACCGATGTGCACGTGCTTGCCGGATACCCCCTATATCCCTTAAAGGCGGGGATTGCGTTCCGCTTCTTTATCTGATCCTTCACGTACGCCTCTATGTCGGCGGTCGTTATATCCTCCGCAATAAAGGACTTCAGGTTCTTCAGAATTTCTGCTACGATACGGCACGCAGCTGCAATTTTTTCTATCTCTCTTTTGGACTTGACGATTATCACAATGCAGTAATGTTAATCTCTTCTGCCTTTCAATTTACCTCTCTGGAGAAAACCTTCGTAAGACCTGGTTATCAAGTGAGATTCTATCTGTGAGACTGTGTCGAGGGCAACGCCCACGGCTATCAATAGGGATGTTCCGCCAAAGTAAAAAGGGACATTGAAACGCTTGATGAGCAGTTCCGGCATTACACACACTATGGCAAGATAAAGCGCCCCCACAAAGGTCAGACGAGTAAGTACCCGGTAGATGTATTCGGTAGTTTTCTGTCCCGGCCTGATACCGGGAATAAAGCCGCCATGCTTTTGCAGGTTTTCGGCAATATCGACAGGATTGAATATCACAGCCGTATAAAAATAACTGAAAAAGAAAATCATGCTTACATATAGAAGGGTGTAAGTCGGCGTACCTGGCGCCAGCTGTTTGGCAATTGCCTGAACCCATGGCACTGCAATGAATCCCGCAACCGTTGCCGGGAACATAATAATCGACGAAGCAAAGATTGGTGGAATAACTCCAGCGGTGTTTACCTTTAAGGGAAGATGCGTGCTCTGACCGCCAAAAACCTTCCTGCCAATCACCCGCTTTGCATACTGGACCGGAATCTTTCTCTGCCCCCGCTCAATAAAGATGATGCCGCCGATAACCGCCACCATCAATGCGGCAAGTAAAAAAACGAAAAATATCGATAGCTCACCCGCCCTCACTAAGCTGAAAGTGCTGAATACCGCATTAGGAAACCGGGCAGCTATGCCTGCAAAAATTATGAGGGAGATACCATTTCCAATACCTCTCTCCGTTATCTGCTCTCCAAGCCACATAAGAAATGCCGTACCGGAGGTAAGTGTGATCATAGTCATAATTCTGAAGCCCCAGCCGGGATTCTGAATAAATTGTCCTCCGGCCATTCCTTCCAGGCCGACAGCTATACCGAAAGACTGTATAGCGCCGATAGCAACTGTGGCATATCTGGTATATTTGACAATAGTTTTCCTGCCCGACTCTCCTTCTTTTGCAAGTTTGCCCAGGCTGGGTATAACCACTGTCAGAAGCTGAAAGATAATCGAAGCGCTGATATACGGCATGATTCCCAGCGCAAAAATAGTGACCCTCGAAAGGGCGCCGCCTGAGAACATATCAAAAAAGCCCATCATCGCCCCGCCCTTTTCAGTGAGGAACTTGCTCAGCGCCTCACTATTGATGCCTGGGGTGGGGATATGGGCGCCCATTCTGTAAACTGCCAGCAGGCTGAGCGTAAACAACACCCTGTTTTTTAATTCGGCGATTTTAAAGATATTCTGAATACTGGCCAGTAAACCCAAAGCTATAATACCTCGGACTTGCCGCCGGCTGCAGCTATTTTAGAAACCGCAGAAGCGCTGAACGCGTGTGCCTTAATCATGACAGGCCTGGTTATGTTCCCGTCGCCTAGAACTTTAAGACCATCTTTCAATTCTCTTATAATCTTGAGTTTAATCAGGATTTCTGGAGTTACCGTGTCGATATCGGCAAGCTTTGCGATATCGTCCAGGTTGATAATTGCATATTCTTTCTTGAAGGGACTATTCGTGAACCCTCTCTTGGGAACCCTTCTCTGGAGCGGCGTCTGTCCACCTTCAAAGGCTGGTCCTTTGTTGCCGCCGGAGCGGGCTTTCTGTCCCTTATGTCCCTTGGTGGCAGTCTTTCCGTGTCCGGAACCCATTCCCCTGCCTATTCTCTTGGCCTTTTTTTTGCTCCCCGGGGCCGGTGACAAATTCTCTATTTTCATTGCCTAACTTTTAACCTCCTGTTCACTCTCTTCCTCAACAACAGCTTCCCCTTCGGCCTTGCCTCTTAGTCTATTAACAACATCAGGGTCCATTAAATGGCTGAGTCCGTCCAGTGTCGCTCTGACCGTGTTGAAAGGGTTGTGGCCGCCAAGCGCCTTTGCAACAATATCGTGAATACCGGAAACCTCAAAGACTGCGCGGACTGCTCCGCCTGCAATCAGGCCGGTCCCCTTCGGCGCAGGATTCATGACGACTGCATTGGAACCGTACTTTCCAATAATTTTGTGGGTAATAGTGCCCTCTTTTAAGGCAAACCTCATAAGGCGTTTTTTCGCTTGTTCCACCGCCTTTCGTATTGCTTCAGGCACTTCAGAAGCCTTTCCCTTGCCAACACCTACGATGCCGTCTCCGCTGCCGACAACAACAAGGGCACTGAAGGAAAATCTCCTTCCTCCCTTAACAACTTTGGCAACTCTGTTTATATAGACTACCTTGTCTTTTAAATTAAGCCCCTCAGCGTCGATCCTTTCGGTTTTCACCATACCTCCTTAAAATTCCAAGCCGCCTTCGCGTGCACCGTCAGCGAGGGCTTTCATACGACCATGATATTTACAACCACCCCGGTCAAATACGATCTTTTTAACTCCCAGTGAAACCGCCCGCGACGCTATCAGCAAACCCACCCGTTTGGCCATCGCCGTGTTTCCCTTGTGTCCCTCTTCG
>Ga0074045_10001941_pt1 | contig 19600 bp, 10 predicted proteins | sample BogForMeECP23OM2_FD_94442 | JGI IMG/M metagenome (GOLD analysis project Ga0074045, IMG submission 94442) | Bog forest soil microbial communities from Calvert Island, British Columbia, Canada - Bog Forest MetaG ECP23OM2 | ecosystem: Environmental > Terrestrial > Soil > Wetlands ...
GCCCGGATGCTTGGCGGTGACGGTAATGGGGTATGGTGGTAGGAGGGAGCGAAACTGCCCTTTTTTGCACAAGAATGGTGCAATTGGATGGAGAATACTTACTTTCGCACCCAGTACTCGGACACAGAGAACAACAAATTTCTCTTGATTGCGTTATACGCCAGCTGAATTGGTGCGATGCGGTATAACTTCGCACAACCCCGTTTTCTGGCCAGTAACGGGCCCGTACGAGTACCTGAATAACCGGGTATTGACTCGTCTCTAGTAATCGATTGTTACGCTCGCGGTTGTCATTTTGTTCGACCTGTGCGAGTCAGCCCTGAACTTGCAGAACCTAGGCTCTCATCACATCTACGTGTTCCATCTGAATTGATGCTTGTTCGCCGCGACCAAACTGAATAACATGCGCTAGAAAGGGTAATTGCCGTCCCAGGTTTCTGATTTTGCTGCCAGATTTCAGAATCCGCAAGAGCGAATCAAGTATGGGCCTGCTAGCAAACCTCAAGCTACGTCGAAGACTACTTATCGCTATGGCCCCTTTGGCAGCCATGGCGATACTTGCTGGCCTGTATTCTTCTATCCAAAGCAAGAGCATCGACACCTGGTATAGCCAGCTCATCGACAATGAGCTAAAAGCCGTCCACCACGTTGACACGATGCGCGCGTTCCAGCGGCGTTTCGCCCTCGATCTTTATCATCTGATCGCAGAGACTGATCCTGAGCGTAGCCGGGTCATCGACGGCCAGCTGGACGCCACCTACGCTGAATATAAAGAGCAAATCGCCGAGGCTATCCGACTGGCCCCGGCCCGAACCGCCGAAATCACGGCCGCTGCCGCCGAGTTCGATAAGGCGGTGCTTGATTCGCAACTCGTGCGTGTTGCCGCCCTTGCCAATGACAAGGTCAAGGCCGCGGCGATGATGCGCTCTACCGTTGATCCCGAACTTCAACAGGCACACGAACAAGTCATTAAGATCGCAGACGAGTTACAGAAAGCTGTGGATCAGCGTTCGGATGAACTCACCAGCAGGACGCATTATGCAATCCTGGTTACCTGGTTAGTCCTCGGGTTCGGCTTGCTCGTCACTTTCGCCGTTGCTTCCTATGTACTTCAAGTCGGCGTTGTGCAGGAACTCTTCTCCTTGCGCGACAGCATTCAGTCCCTCGCCTCTGGTAAGTTGGATCAGCCCATCCCTTTCCTCAATCGGCCGAACGAAATCGGCGAGATCAGCCGCTCTTTGCATACGCTTCAAGGCGTCGCCAAGGATCGGGAGACTCAGTCCTGGGTCAAGGCAGAAGTCGCCGCCACCGGAGTGCGCCTTCAGGCTGCTGAGGATTTCACCACTTTCGCTGCCAGCGTGCTCTCCCGCATTTCCGAGTGCATCCCGCTTCTTTACGGCGCTTTTTATGTAATCGACGATTCTCAATCTCGGCTGCGCCGCGTCGGTAGCTTCGCTCTCGACAGCCCAGCAAACACCGCCGGATTCGCGCTAGGCGAAGGGCTCGTGGGCCAAGCTGCTCTGGAACGGCGCGTACTTGACCTCTCTCCGGAGAAGAATGGCCATGACCCCGTTCGCGTCTCCACAGGCATGGGCACGGTTGTCCCTGGGAAGCTCCTCTTCCTGCCTGTTCTCAACCAAGAGGTTCTCATTGGCGTACTCGAACTTGCCAGCGTTTCTGCTCTCTCCAGCCGCCAACAAGCCTTCCTTGATGCACTTCTCCCCTCGGTTGCGATGAATGCCCAGCTTCTCTCCCGAAACCTTGAAACTAATCGCCTCCTTGAGCAGACTCGTGCGCAGGCCGAATCTCTCGCAGCTTCCGAGCGACAGATCACAGCTCGCAAGGTAGAGCTTGAGGCCAGCAATCGCGCTCTGGAGAGCTCTCAAGAGGAATTGCGCCGGGCAAAAGAAGTTGCCGAAGGTGCCACCAAGATCAAATCCGAATTTCTGGCCAACATGAGCCATGAAATTCGCACGCCGATGAATGCCATCATCGGCATGTCTCATCTGGCGTTGAAGACGGACCTCGATCCCCGTCAGAGAGGGTATGTTCGCAAGATTCAACAGTCGGGCCAGCACCTGCTGGGCATCATCAACGACATTCTGGATTTCTCGAAAATCGAGGCGGGCAAACTGAAAGTCGAAAGTATCGAATTCGATCTCGAAAAGGTTCTGGAGAACGTCAGCAATCTGATCTCCGAAAAGGCCACCGCCAAGGGATTGGAATTGATTTTCGACATTGACCCCGCCGTTTCCACCCACCCGAAGGGTGATCCTCTACGACTCGGGCAAATCCTGATCAATTTTTGCAACAACGCCGTGAAGTTCACCGAACGCGGCGAGATTGTCGTGAAAACCCGTGTACAGGAAGAAGACGAAAACGGCCAACTGGTTTGCTTCTCTGTTAGCGACACCGGTATCGGGCTCACGGACGAACAGATGGGCCGCCTCTTCCAGGCCTTCGAGCAAGCGGATGCCTCCACGACACGCCAACACGGCGGCACTGGATTGGGTCTGGCCATTTCCAAAAGACTCGCTCAACTCATGGGCGGTGACGTCGGCGTCTCTAGCGAGGTCGGCAAAGGCAGCACCTTCTGGTTCACCTCTTACCTCGCAAGAGGTGATGGCGTAACTCGTCGTGCGCCCCGGCCTGATCTCCGCGGCCGTCGTGTGCTGATCATTGACGACAATGCCCAGGCCCGTGAAGTCCTGTCCAGCATGCTCACTAGCATGACTTTCGTCGTACACGAAGCCCCTTCTGGCCGGGAAGGAATAGAATTGGTCCGTCAGGCTGCGGATCGCCGCGAGCCTTACGAGATCGTCTTTGTTGATTGGCAGATGCCGGGCCTCGATGGCATCGAGACTGGCAAACTCATCAGGGCCCTACCAAATCTCTTAACCCCACCTCATCTTGTCATGGTCACTGCGTACGGCCGCGAAGAGGTTCTCCGCCAGGCGGAGCAAGCCTCCTTCGAAAATGTCCTAATCAAGCCCGTCACTCCGTCCATGCTCTTTGACTCCGTCGTCCAAGCCCTCAGCGATGTCCACGGCCCGGCTCGGGAATCTCAGGCCGCGTCTGCCGAAATCGATCTCTCTGCCATTTACGGCGCGCGTGTTCTGCTGGTTGAAGACAACGAACTCAACCGTGAGGTCGCTCTAGGGCTTCTCGAGGATGCGCATCTCTCCATCGATCAAGCCGAAAATGGTGGCGTGGCGGTTCAACAGGTATCGAAAAAGGATTACGACCTAATCCTTATGGACATGCAGATGCCTGTCATGGATGGCATCACCGCGACCAAGGCCATCCGTTCGAATCCCCGCTTCGCTTCTCTTCCCATCATCGCGATGACCGCCAATGCCATGGATCGCGACCGTGAAATGTGTCTCGCCGCGGGCATGAACGGGCATCTCGCCAAGCCCATAGATCCCGATAAACTATTTGGCGCGCTTCTCCAGTGGATTCGACCACGCGCCGCCTCTGCCTCGGCTTCGGTTTCGAGTTCGACTGGGCCCGCTTCTGTCCCCGTCTCTGCTCCTCCCACCCCTTTCGGCGTGCTTCTGGTTCCCGGTATCGACACTGCGACCGCCCTCAAGCGCACCGGCGGAAATCGCAAGCGTTACGAATCCCTACTCCAACGATTCGCTGATTCCCAATCGCACGCCCTCGACGACATTCGCGCCGCTCTCGCCAACAACGATGCCTCCACCGCCCAGCGTCTCGCTCATTCACTGAAAGGCGCTGCAGCCAATCTCGGTGCCAGCGCCCTCGCTGAGGTTGCTGCCGTTGCCGAAGCCGCCATCGACTCCAATCAGTCCATCACCCCGGCTCTCGAATCCCTTTCCCGCTCTCTCGACAAGACAATCGCCGCCATTCGCACCGCTTTGCCCACCGACTTGGCCCCGGCCAGCACTCCACCTCCAAACGCTGACCCCTCCACTATCGTAAAGCCCCTCTCTCAACTGAAAAGACTACTTGAGGCAGACGACGGCGATGCCTGCGATTTTCTTCTTGAGGCTCGGTCCGTGTTCAGTCAAGTTCTTACTTCTGCCGAAATCGATTCACTTTCCGCGCACATCGGCAATTTCGCCTATACTGACGCGCTGCGTTCTGTTTCCGAAATCGCGTCTCGCCTTTCCCTGAGATTGGAGTGAACCCATGTCCGCTACACCACAGCTGGCCCCTGCCGCGCAGAAATTAATCCTGGTAGTCGACGACACACCTTTAAACATCAGCGTGATTTCAGGCGCTCTGAAGGATACTTATAAAACCAAAGTCGCCACCAACGGCGAAAAAGCACTCGCTCTCGCCTCCGCCGAAGAAAAACCGGATCTCATCCTCCTCGACATCATGATGCCTGGCATGGACGGCTACGAAGTCTGTATGCGCCTCAAGGCTGACCCGGCAACGAGTGAAATCCCGGTCATCTTCCTCACTGGCCAGACCAGCGCAGAAGACGAAACCCGCGGCTTTGAAGTCGGTGCAGTGGATTACGTCCATAAGCCTTTCTCTCCCGCTGTCGTAAAGGCCCGCGTCCGCAGCCATATCCTTCTTCGCGAAGCCCGGGCGCAACTCGCCGCGCAACTCCTCGCGCTCAACAATGAACTTGAGATGGCTCGCCAGATTCAACTGTCCATACTTCCTCACTCCATTCCTCAGTTGCCGGGCCTCGAGATCGCCGCTCGTTTTCTCCCCATGACTTCCGTTGCCGGCGATTTCTACGATTTCATCCAGATTGACGACAAGCACATCGGAATCCTCATCGCCGACGTTTCCGGCCACGGTCTTCCCTCCGCGCTCATCGCCTCCATGCTCCAGGTTGCACTCACCGGGCAGGCCGCCCATGCTTCTGAGCCCGCCAAGGTTTTGGCAGGTCTGAATCGCGCGCTTTGCGGCAAGTTTACTCACAACTTCGTCACTGCCGCCTATGTCTACGTGGACCTCGAGAAGAATCTCATGCACTATGCCGGCGCAGGGCACCCGCCCGTTCTGCAGTGGCGCAAATCCACAGGCAAAACAGCCAAGGTTTTGGAGAATGGATTGGTTCTTGGAATGTTTGAGGAGGCCACTTACGAGGCGCTCGAGTTTGCTCTCGAGATTGGCGACCGCTATGTCCTCTACACCGACGGCGTCCCCGAAGCCGCGAACTCATTTGAGGAGCAATTTGGCGTGGATCGTTTCATGGATTTCATCGAAAACAGCAAGCACCTGGGAGCGGATCAGTTCTCGCAGGCGTTCCTGACGGAATTGTCTGGCTGGACGAACCAAACAAGCGAACAGGGGCAACAGGACGACATCACCTTGCTCGTGATCGATTTCGAGCATCACTGAAGGTTTTAGCCTTCCGTATGCTGCTCTCCGAACACACTTGCAGATTCCCTGGCCACCAGATCTGAAATCCGGCATCCCTTCCCAGAAGTGATCCTTGGTTTGAGTTCCCCAATTCCATTTGGATGCAAGGTCCTTACTGATACTGAAGACATCTGCTGTCTACCGTTCACACAGTTTGTTCCTGATATCCCGTCAGTTTTGCCAGTGGAAACCAATGTCTCTGGTGAGGGATGCAAAGTCCCGCACGAATGTTGGTGGCGTAAGGCTCCGAGACATCCAGCGTGGATAGAATCTTCGGGACAGGGACTGAGGCCAGCCGTGGTTGAATCTTTTCGCGGTACGTTTTCTCATCAAGCCACGCTGGTTTGTCTGCGCGGCCTGCTGCGGCCAGCCCTCAAATCAATGATCGCTCTACGGGACAAATTACCGTGACACAGGCTTAGTTTCGCCTAATATTGTTCCGACACAAATCTCCGCTCCTTCAGAGTTGCTTGGTCGTTATACGCGCCTTTTTCCGAGCGCTTCGGCAGCTTAACCTTCTCGCGGGGAACTTTCTTGTAAGGAATGACGCTAAGCAAATGTGAAATGCAGTTCAGTCGGGCCTTGCGTTTGTCATTGGAGCGAATCAGGAACCACGGAGCGTGCTTTGTGTCGGTGGCCTCGAGCATTTTGTCTCTGGCACGCGAATAGTCGTACCAGCGGCGAAATGATTCCAAATCCATCGGACTGAGCTTCCACTGACGCAGAGGATCTTTGAGGCGCGCTTCAAACCGTCGTTGCTGCTCCTTCTGGCCGACTTCGAGCCAGTACTTGATCAGGATGATCCCCGCGTCAACGATGTACTTCTCGACCGTCGGGCAGAGTTTCAGAAACGCTCGGTACTGTTCATCGGTACAGAAGCCCATGACGTGCTCAACGCCAGCGCGGTTGTACCAACTGCGGTCGAAGATGACAATCTCGCCAGCGGCTGGAAAATGCTGCATATAGCGCTGAATGTACATCTGAGTTTTTTCTCGGTTTGAAGGAGCGGGCAACGCGACCAGGCGGAATACACGCGGGCTCACTCGTTCCGTCATTGCGCGGATGGTGCCGCCCTTGCCGGCGGCGTCGCGTCCCTCGAAGACGATGATGATGCGCAAGCCTTTGTGCTTGACCCAGTCCTGCAATTTACAAAGTTCCGCTTGGAGCCGCCGCATTTCTTTTTCGTATTTCTTTCGTTTCAAGGGCTCTGTGTCGTGTTCTACCTGTTTTTTTGCCATGGGAATTATTCCTCCGTGCGAGTGTAGACGTCTGCTAAACAACTACTGGTTTCAGGCTGTTGCGGATTGCCTTAATCGACATCCATAAGTGACCAGCGCCAGGGTCAAAAAACGGTTTCCGTCTACCCTTTACTCCCAGAGCTGCTATGGCGTAGTAGTCTGGGCGGTCGCGGGAGCTCCCCCAGTGTCAGCCCATTGCGTGTCGTTCAGATTCCATCCGCCGCCGAGGGCACGATAGAGACTGACAAGAGCAAGTTTGCGTCCGAGATCATAGGTGACCGTGGAACTCTCTGCCGGGTACAACTGCAGCTGGGCATCGATGATGTCGAGATAGCTGGACAGACCGCTGTCGTACCGGATCGTCGATAAGCGGACGGATTCGCGGTAGGCCTCGACGCTGGCGATCTCGGTCTGATAAGCGACAGCCAGCTTTTGATGCGCCGAAAGGGAGGTGGAAACTTCACCAAAAGCCTGCGTAACCGCCTTTTCAAAGGCGATTCTCGCCTGATCGCGCTGCGCCTGCGAAGCACGGTACTGATTCTGCAGCCGTCCCGCGGTGAAAATAGGCCCGGCCAAGTCTCCGGCAAGACTCCAGGTTTTACCGGAGAGTGTGAGTTCCGAGAGTTGAGGACTGACGCCGCCGAACAAGCCACTTAGAGAAATTGTCGGAAAAAAATTCGCTTTGGCGACTCCCACATTCGCATTGGCAGCAATCAGATTCTGTTCAGCTTCGCGCAGGTCTGGCCGCCGCTCCAGCAATGACGCAGGTAAGCCGGCGGGAACTTCCGGTGGGTCGAACTGGTCGGCAAGGGCCGCGCCTCTTGCGACCGGACCTGGATTGTGGCCAATCAGGAGATTCAGCAAATTCTCTTGCGCAATGATCTGTCGCTCGACATCGGGTATCGCAGCGGCAACATTGGAGAGCGCTGCCTGTGCGCGCGCCACTTCCAGACCGGAGGCAGCCCCACCTTCGAATTTGTGTTGAAAGATGTCCAGAGTGTCCTGGAAGCCACGCACGGTCCGGCGCGCAATCTCGAGTTGGGCGTCCAAAGCGCGTAATTGGAAATATCCCTGGGCTATTTCGGACATGACCAGGAGACGAATGTCTCGCCGGGCTTCGTCGGTGGAGAAATACACCGCGCGCTGGGCCTCATTCAGTTTGCGAATACGGCCAAAGAGATCGATTTCCCAAAAGGTCGTAAAACTGTAGGCATAGTAAGTGTGATTCGGGATCGTGGGCGCTTGCTGACCGGAGATATTCCCGTCATAGCCTACTTGCGGGTAATACTGCGAACGACTGACACCGAGCAGGTCGCGTTCCTCTTCTACGCGCGACAGCGCCACCCTCAAATCGTAGTTATTATTCAGTCCCTCGCGAATCAACCCTTGCAGGACCGGATCCTTGAAGAGTTCCCACCAGGCGAGATCGGCGGCGGAGTTGCCGGGTGTCTGCTGTTCGCTGTAGAAGTTGCCGGGAGGCTGGATTGTCGGCTTCTTGTATTTCGGCCCGAGGCTGCAACCGCCCAAGAGGAAAGGGAGAAGACAGACAGCTATAATCTTTTTCATTAGTCGTGACCTCCTTCCAGCACGGCGGGTTGTGTGACTTGTACGTGCGGTTTCTTCTTCCCGATACGCTCCACCACCACAAATAAGACAGGCACCAGAAAGATTCCCAGGATTGTAGCGGCCGACATTCCCGTGATTACGGAACTCCCCAAGACTCTTCGGCCGATCGCGCCGGCCCCCTTGGCAGTCCACAGCGGCACGCATCCCAAGATGAAAGCGAAGGAGGTCATCAAGATAGGTCGCAAGCGCAAACGGGCGCCTTCGAGAGCGGCTTCCACGAGTTCCTTTCCTTTCGAGTGCTCCAATATGGCGAACTCCACGATCAAGATGGCGTTCTTCGCCGTCAGTCCAATCAGCATGATGAGCCCAATCTGGGCGAAGACATTGTTGTCGAATTTGCGCAAGAGCAGTCCGGCGTAAGCTCCAAGAACCGCCACGGGGACCGACAGGAGTACGCTGAAGGGCAACGACCAACTTTCGTAAAGGGCAACCAAGATCAGAAACACAAAGGTGAACGACATGGCGAAAACCATGGCTTGTCCCCCTTCAGCCTTCTTCTCCTGAAAGGACATGTCGCTCCAGGCATAGCCGAATCCTGCGGGTAGCACCTCGTTGGCAACCAGTTCCATTGCGGCCATGGCTTGCCCGGAACTATAGCCGGGACTGGGGGAACCGTTGATCTGGATACTTCGGAAGAGATTGAAGCGCGTGGTGTATTCCGGCCCAGATACTCGTTTGATGGTGACCAGAGAAGCCAAAGGCGTCATCTCACCTTTCGCATTTCGAACAAAAAAACTGTTGATCTTTTCCGCGTTGGTGCGGTACTCCGGCTCCGCCTGGAGGTACACCTTCCACTGGCGTCCGAATCGATTGAACTGGTTGACGTAGGTACCGCCCAGAAACGCCTGGAGGGTCTGGTACACCTCTCCAAACTGCAAACCTTGTTTCAGTACGCGATCTTGGTCCACTTCCACGTAAAGTTGGGGCACGGACGGTCGGAAGGTGGCAACCAACGAGGCAATCTCAGGCCGTTTTCGGGCGGCAGCAGTCAGCTTATCCAGCATCTCTGAGAGTTGCGCGACACTGCCACCGCTGCGATCCTGCAACATGAACGTGAACCCACCGGCCGTGCCGAGTCCAGGAATGGCCGGCGGCCCAAAGGCAAACGCAATTGCTTCCGGAATTTCCTTCCGCATCCTCTGGTTCAAACTTTGCATGAGCCCGTTAGCGGAGAGTTCCGGAGTAACGCGTTCGTCCCAGGGCTCCAGCTGCAAAAAGTAGAAACCGGTATAGGAAGCAGAGGTGCTGGACAGCAGACTGAAGCCAGAAATTCCGCTGAAACTCTGAACGCCGTGGGTATGGGCGAGCATGTCGTCAATCTTGCGCATGACCGCGTCGGTACGTTGCAGCGAAGCGGCGTCGGGCAATTGGATCTGAAGGAAAGCATAACCTTGGTCCTCTTCAGGAATAAAACTGGAAGGCAGTTTTTTCCCCATGCCCCCCGCGAGAATGGAGATTCCTACGAGCAGCAGTAGGGCAATGCCCCAGCGGCGGATGAGCACGCCGCTCCAGCTTACGTACCCCCCCGTCAGTTTTCCGAACCAGCGGTTGAACCAGTCGAAAAACATTCCGAGAGGACCTCTGGTTTTCTTGCGTGGACGCAACAAAAGAGCGGAGAGCGCGGGAGAAAGCGTCAAGGCGTTGAAAGCCGAGATGAGTACGGAGATCGCGATGGTAACGGCGAATTGTTGGTTGAGAAGCCCCTTGATGCCGCCCATCGCCGCCATGGGCACAAACACCGAAGAAAGAATCAAGGCGATGCCGATCACTGGTGCGGTGACTTCTTCCATGGCCTTGAAGGTGGCGTCCTTGGGCGACAGTCCATGCTCGATGTGGTGTTCCACCGCCTCGACTACGACGATGGCGTCGTCGACGACAAGCCCGATCGCCAAAATGAGCCCAAACAGAGAGAGGGTGTTGATCGAAAAACCGAGGAGCGGAAAGACGGCAAAGGTCCCGATCAGCGAAACCGGCACGGCCAACAAAGGAATCAACGTGGCGCGCCAGTTCTGGAGGAACAGGAAGACCACAACGATGACCAGAACGATCGCCTCGAGCAGCGTCGTAACGATCTCTTTCATGCCTTCCGTAATGGGCAGAGTCGTGTCCATCGCCACGGTGTATTCCAGCCCATCAGGAAAGCGCGATTTCAATTCCTCCATTTGCGCTTTGACCTGTTTGGCAACCGCCAAGGCGTTGGAACCGGGAGCCTGATAAACACAAATGATGACCGCGGGCTTCCCATTGAACCGCCCGATCTGTTGATAGATCAGAGAGCCCAACTCAATCCGCGAAACATCTTTGAGCCTCACCGTTGAACCGTCTGGGTTTTGGCGCACGATAATATTGCCAAACTCTTCCGCATTGGTGAGGCGGCCTGCTGCCCGGACTGCATAAGTAAACTGCTGGCCCTTCGGGGCAGGCTCTGCGCCAATCTGACCCGCGGGGTTTACCGTGCTCTGTTGCTGGACAGCGTTGGTCAAGTCAGAAACGGTCATGCCGAGCTTGGTCAACTGGTCGGGCCTGACCCAAATACGCATGGCATAATCCGCGGCGCCAAAATTGGTAACTTGCCCGACTCCAGGAACACGCAAGAGCGCATCGTTCACGTTAATAGTGGCGTAGTTTCCCAGGAATTGACCGCTGTACGCGCCAGTCGGCGAATGCAGCGAAATTACGAGGAGCGGCAGGCCCATCAACTTCTTGACCGTCACGCCGTACTGATTGACCGAGGCGGGAAGATTGGGACTGGCCTGGGAGACGCGGTTCTGGGTATTCACCTGGTCGATATCAACGTTGGTGCCGACGTCATAGGTAACCTTGAGTGTCATGGTGCCGTCGTTGGCGTTGGTGGACATCATATAGAGCATGTTGTCCACGCCGTTCATCTGCTGTTCCAGGGGCGTGGCCACCGATTGTTCAATCGTCAGCGCGTCGGCACCGGTATATGTTGCGGAGACGTTAATCTGTGGAGGGACGATGTCTGGTAGTTGCGCAACCGGCAGTTTCGCCATGGCCACCAGTCCGCCGATCACGGTGAGAATGGCGATAACGATCGCGACGTTGGGCCGATTAATAAAGAATTTAGACATGGTTAGTTCCCACCCGTCACGGCGTTGGCCTGGGTATCTTTAAAAGCCGTAGGCGCAACCGTCATGCCGGTCCTGACACGTTGCAAGCCGTCAACGATGACGTTCTCCCCGGGCTGGAGGCCAGACTCGACCACCCACATGTCGCTGAACAATGGACCAAGCTTGACGGTCTTAATTGATACTTTATTGTCTGCACCCACGACTCCCACTTGATAGATGCCCTGCAATTCCGAGACTGCCTGCTGCGGGATTAGCATGGCGTTTTTGAGCAACTGCGTGACAGCGCGAATGCGCGCGTACTGGCCGGGACGCAGCACGTTTCCGGGATTGGGGAACTCGCCCCGTACTTGGATGGTTCCTGTTCGCGAGTCCACCTCGCGGTTCACGAAAAGAACCCGGCCACGACGGGGGTACACCGTACCGTCTCCCAGAATCAATTCGAGATTCGAGCTGCCCTTTGCAGTCACTTTTTCCCGTTGGAATCGCAAGTAATCCTGTTCCGCAATATTGATGTCAACATAAATTGGATTCACGTTCGAAATCGTCGTCATGACCGTGGTCGGTGTCATCAAATCTCCGATGGCAACCTTGGCAACGCCCGCAATCCCAGAGATAGGAGCGGTCACGGTGGTCCAGCCTAGATTTAACTTGGCATTGCTGAGTACCGCTTGATCGGCGTCGACAGTCGCCGCCGCGGCTCTTTCGGAACTCTGCGCCTTATCGAGCTCTGCTTGGCTCACTGCCCTCTGAGCAACCAACGGGGTATAGCGGCGAACATCAATCTGACTCTGCGCTAATGCCGCCTTGGCGCGTTCCAGATTTCCTGTGGCCTGCTCCACTGCGGCTTCCGCCTGACGCTTATCAAGCTGAAACATCGGCTGGCCTTTCGCGACAAATGAGCCTTCGGCGTATTGCCGACTCAACAGGAAGCCTTCCACCTTGGGCCGGATCTCTGCGTCCACATTGCCCACCATGGTGCCAACCCAATCGTTACGAAGCGCCACTTCCTTCTCGATCACCGGGGCTACGGTGACTCCGGGCGGGGGCGGAGCCGGTTTTTCTTCGTTCGAAGAGCACCCGGCGAGCGTGAGAAGCACAAGCAGTAATACGCTGAGAAATCTTGAAATCGCCAGCGACTCGCGACCGATCGCCCGCTTGTGTGAGGAAAGCAGAGTCAGTGCCTTCATTTCAAAATGCCACCTCAACGGAATGTGGTTCTTGACTTGTATACTCATTACGCTTCGCCTCCGGATAGCCAATGCCGTGGTCCACTATTGTGCGAAAGTGGCATCGAATTCAAGGTTTAACTCCCGGAAATATCTGGCGACGGCGAGCCAATCACTCTTGTGCTCCCGAAGCCGACGCATTCAATGCGTCCGGGGGCCAGTTGTCACCGGTGGGTTTCCAGGATTTGTCTGGATTATAGAGATCCATGTCCTTGAAGATCCTCAGTGAGTCAGGGCCCAAATCTTTCTGGTACACGATTCCTTCGTAGCTGACGATGAAACTTTCGACGCCTGTTACGCGGTAATCTCTGCAGGAGCGGCAGCGAGAGCGAAACCTCCAATCATTGCTCCTTCAACAGTATCTTGAAGAAGTAACCGTGAACAGGCTTGGCCTGTTCTGGCGTGGCGAAAGTTTTCTGCGTTGGCTTGGCTTCTTGTGCGTAAACGAAGATTGTCGGAACGGACAAGCCAGAGCGGACGAGATTAATAACATCCGCATTACTCCGAAAAGCCTTTTTTCTCGTAGTCTCATTTGTTTTTCCTTGCTCATGGTTCCATCACCTCCGCCGTCCGCCGCCACCGCCGCGAGCTCCCAAGCTGGAGCTACCTCGCGAGCTACTGGCACGTGCCGCACTGGCATTCCCGCTCGAACCACCATCGAGAGCGTTGCCCCTATTACTGGCATTGGCGCCGGATGATCCGCCTCGATTGCCGGCGCGATCGCCGCCGCCTGATGAAGTACGGCTCAAGGCAGGCTATCAACCGTGGTCTAATGAATCACTTAGGAAGAGTTGGTAGCGATACCGGGATTCGAACCCGGGTTTCCGCCGTGAGAGGGCGGCGTCCTAGACCCCTAGACGATATCGCCGATGGTGAGCTGTGAATCGAACGGAGAGGAAAACCGTGCACAATCCACAATTTTTAATTTTCGCACGAGCAGGCAGGAGCCGCAAGCGAATGTGTGCCAGGGCATGTTTGCCCGTCACAAAGGTTTAGCGAAAGCGAGTGCTATCCTTTTATGTTTGTCAACCAATATGACAATTCCACAGATCGTGCCAAAGCACCCGAAAGGCACACAAGCCAGGGTGTTGCTGAGTTCGGTGTTTGGACCCTACGCCCGAGACGACGAATTCGGGAGCCGGGCCATTAACCCGATGGAGCTGTACCACAACCAAGTGACGCGAGCGCAAGGAGCGTTCTCTCTGCGGATGTTCCACCGCTCGTGGGGCATCATGATGATTCAATCGAACATCACGGCCCCCTGCACAGTCATAGATTTTCCCACACGCGAATCGTTCCTGAAGGAACTCTGCTCCACGGAGTACGACATTGTGGGCATTTCCTCGATCATTGTGAACGTGGGGAAAGTGCGGGAAATGTGCCGGATTGTTCGCGAGCACTCGCCGCAGTCCGTGATTATTGTCGGCGGACATGTAACGGCGATTCCAGGAATCGAAAAGATCGTAGATGCGGACCACTTTGTGCGAGGCGAAGGCATTTCGTGGATGCGGCGGTATCTGGGCGAGGACCAAACGGCGCCCATCAAACACCCGGAAATTGTTTCCGGGTTGAGGACACGATCCCTGGGCATGAGACTGCCGGAGCGCAAGGGCGCCACCGCTGCCACGGTGATTCCCTCGGTAGGCTGTCCCATGGGGTGCAATTTCTGCACTACGTCTTCCTTCTTTGGCGGCAAAGGCAATTTCTACAATTTTTACGAGACCGGGGATGAGCTTTTCGAATTGATGGACGGTTTCGAATCAACGATGAAGGTGCAGACATTCTTCATCATGGATGAAAACTTCCTGCTGCATCGCGAACGGGCCATGGCGTTGTTGGAGCGGATGAAAGCAACAGGCAAGAGCTGGGGGATGGCGGTGTTTGCATCCGCAAATGCGATTCGCAAATATTCGATGAAGGAACTTGTGGAGCTAGGCGTGTCGTGGGTGTGGATGGGTTTGGAATCACAGAAGTCGGGGTACGCCAAGCTAAAGGGGACGGACACGCACGAATTGACCAGCGAATTGCGCAGCAACGGAATCCGCGTGCAGGGTTCGACCATTATCGGGCTGGAGCATCACACGCCGGACAATATCGAAGAGGAAATCGAACGTGCCATCAGCCATGATACGGACTTTCATCAATTCATGCTGTACACGCCGGTGCCGGGCACACCGCTCTATTTTGAGATGAAGGAGCAGGGACGGCTGCTGGACGGCGTGGACTTCGCCGACATTCACGGGCAGTTCCAGTTCAACTTTCAGCACGCGGCCATTTCCCGGGAAGATTCGCAGCGCTTTCTGGACTGGGCGTTTCTGCGGGATTTTGAACGCAACGGCCCGAGCTTGTACCGCATGTGCCGGACGATGCTCGAAGGCTGGAAGAGATATCGCGACTATCCGGACCCGCGGGTGCGGGAACGCTTTAACCGCGAAATGAGCAAGCTGCGAAGCGGCTACAGCGCCGCGCTGTGGGCTATGGAGCGGCAATTCCGGGAAATGAATGAAACCGTCGGCGCACAGATTAAAGTGCTGCGGGGTGAAGTGGAAAAAGAGTTAGGGTTTGCCGCGCGATGGAATGCCCGAACACTTGGACCGCTGCTGTTGTGGACGAGCCGCCGCGAAGAACGTCGTCTGGCCAAGGGAAAGACCTACGAGCCACCCACGTTTCTGGAGCGCAGCAATTGGGTGACGGCTTAACGATTCACCTGCATAGAACAGACTGACTCATCGAATAAGATTCAAATTCTGCCAAGATGGGGCGCGGCATGCTGCGCCCCACGAAGAATGTCCTGCGTTTTGTCCCACGTTTCAGAACTTCACCATGATGGCCATGTCGATGAAGGACTCGTCTTTGCGCAGGTCCGGGAACCACACGCTGCTGAGTCCGCCACCGCAAGACGTTTCGGCCGCGCTGAGCGAGGTTTGCCCTGAAGTAGCGCCGCTGCTGCAGACGTAGTATTGAGGCGAGCCGTTGTTGCCGCCTGGTGGGGTGATGCCGCCGCGGCCAGACCAGTAGGGCACGCTGGCGTGACGATAGTCGTACTCCCAGCGGAACGTAATGTACTGCTTGGGCATGTAGTCAAAGGTGATGGACGAGTCCCAGGCTTTGAAGGGATCGCCAGGATTGCCGGTAAAGTAAGGCGAATTCGTAGCGGCAGTGACGGCGGTCTCGCCGTTGATGGGCGGAATAAGCACGAGATAACGTCCAGGATTGTTGATCTGGCCGCCGCCGATAGTCAGGCCGAATAGATCCCTGTGGAACCAGAAGCGGTTGTAGATCATGTAGCCAATGAAACTCTGTTTAGGGCCACCGCTTTTGTTGCCGTAACAACTTACTCCGCCTCCGTACTCGCAGCCCATGTCGCCGGTCAGAGAGAAAGCCATCCTGTCCAGAGTTTTTTCGGGCTTGTCGTAATATTTGACCTCGACGCTGTCGTCGGTGTGAATGCGGCGGCGGCCTTGGACGAAGAGGTCGTCCTCGCCCACTCCGTAGTTGTTCGAGATGATGTTAATCCAGGGCTTGGGAGTCCACTTGATCTGCCCTCCGACGCCCGGAGTGTGATTGGCCGAGGCGTAGGCCTGCCAGCCGTTGATGAACCAAGGTTCGATCTTCAAATGGGCCGTCGGGAAAATCTGCACGCGCACTCCGTTAAAGAACCAGGGGGTGTTGGAAGAAACATAGGAGGGCTGATAAGCCCAATTGTCGAAATTGTAGTAACTGAACAGGCCAACGTAAGACATGAAGATCCCGGCGTCGACGTTGATGCCATGCAAGACATTGAAGTGATAGCCACCGTAGGCTTCGGAAACGTAGCGATAGGCTTGCGCGAGATCCCACTGTCCGTGACCGGGGCTGGGGTCGTTGCGTGGAGTGGTTGTCGAATACATGCCGAACTGAGTCATGAGCCGGGCGCGGACGTTGTCGTAGTGGAAATCGCCACCAACACCTAACTGCTCCAACTGGACTTCGTAGGAGCGGAAGAGTTCGCTCGATCCTCCAATGGAGTGATCCGTGGGATGGTTGAAGTCTGCGACATAGTGGGTATCCGCCCTGATTTCCGGAGTGAAAAACTTCGTGTCCCAGTAGATCTCTTTTGTGCGGGCGTTGCCGTTCAGCCAGGTCCAATCCGCATCGGAAAATGGTTCGACGACTGGAGGTTTTCCGGTGGTCGCAACCGCCGTCTGGGCGGTGGGTTGATCCTGCTTGACGGGGGCACTGGACGACGAGCCTACGCCAACGTTCGCGGGAGCGGCAGCAGCAACACTCGAGGACGCAGGAACCAGGGAAGCGGCAGGCGTACCGGAGGCAGCAGCGGGAGAACTCGCAGTGGCTGTGCCGGGGCTCTTTGTTTCGAGTTCGGCGACTCTCTTCTCGAGTTGCTCGATGCGGTCCAGCATCCATTGTTCGCGCTCGGTCAAGCCGGAGGCGGGCTTGGCGGATGGGACTGGTTTCGGAGCCGTTTTTGCGGTGGAATCGGTGTCTTTAGACCCGTCCGGTTCACCGTCTGCTGCAAAGACGGGCAAGCTCAGGACGCATAGAACAGCAAAGCACAACAAGGCTGCACGACCAAAAAATGTGCGCATAGATTCTCCCTTTACAGCCGTTTGGCAACGAATTTTTCTGGGAATGGCAGCGCAGAGCTGCCCTTGGCGGTCTAACGAATGCCTTCTCGTTGCCAAGGAAGGATAGCGTCGCAGACATAAGATTTCTGTGAGGACTGAATGAGCGTTGCGTAAGCCGAAGGGGCAGAGATCGACGGAACTGGCTGTAAGTACCTATTTTTGTGAGACTTGCAGTGTCATGCACCCGTGTTATCTGGCGTGCGAAGTGAGCCTGGGAGGCGTAGCGAATTCGGAGTGGAGAAACGGGAGAGCGAATGCGAAAGGCGCTTGACACTATTATTTACTTAATTATATATTCACTGGTGAGATAAAGTGTGACCCGACACTTCCGCCACGACCTTCAACATCTCCTCATGAATTAGACCGTTAGACGCAAGTATGGAAGGTCCGCCGAGCACGTAGCGCTGCCCCTGCATGTCCGTGATCTTTCCGCCGGCTTCTTCAACCAAAACTACCCCGGCAGCGGTATCCCATGGATTCAGGCCAAACTCCCAAAAGCTGTCGAAGCGGCCCATGGCGACGCAGGCGAGATCGAGGGCCGCGGAACCGTCACGCCGCACGCCGTGAGAACGCAACGTGAAATCCCAGTAGAAGTGGATATTGGGGTTCGCTTGGCGATCGTGATTGGGAAAACCGGTGCAGAGCAGGCTGTTTTTCAAAGCGTCTATTTTCGAGCACTGGATTCTCTTGCCGTTGAAGAACGCACCTTGGCCGCGAGCCGCGGTGAACAGTTCGTTGTAGACGGGATTGTAGATCACCCCGAGGAGCAATTCATTCTTTCGTGCAAGAGCCATGGACACGCAGAAGCACGGATAGGCATGGGCAAAGTTCGTTGTGCCATCGAGTGGATCGACATGCCAGCGATACTCCGAAGCGATGCTTTTCCCAGTGCCTTCTTCGGCGGCAACCGCGTGTTCGGGAAAGTACTTCTGGAGCCGGCTGACAATGAGGGCTTCGGAGCGGCGGTCGGCTTGGGTGACCAGGTCGAAGTCGCCCTTGTAGGAAATGGTTGGCGGCCGTTCCATCTCTTCGCGCAGAATTTTGCCGGCTTCCTGTGCGACGTCAACAGCTACTTCGAGAAAAGTATTCATTGCGTCCCGGGGCCCGTTCCCGCGTAGGGGCGTTATTGGGGGCCAGTGAGATAGGTCGTCCGGTGGCGCGCTGAATAACCGGGCAGAACCTTCACCTCAATTGTACGGTAAGTATTGGCCGGGCCGCGGGGATTCGGATAGTAAGCCAAACGGTACTGAGTGCGAAGTTCACTGTCGATGCGATCGAAGATGATGGGAAGTTCCTGGGGGGAGGTGGGAAAAAACATGGCACCGCCGGTGGTCTCCGTGATGGTCTGGAGGGCGTGCTCGCCGGCGGTATTGCGGCCATTCTCATTTTTCACAGGATTGATGACGATGGTGTAGAGGAGAATGCCGGCACGGAGAGCGGCCTTGCGGGCGGACTCAAAATCGGAGCGGCTGGTGGTCTCGCCCGCGTCGGTCAGCAGGACGATGACGCGGCGACGTTCTCCGCGCCTCTTCTGGAGGGCCTCTGAGCCGAGAAGGACGCCGTCATAGATTGAAGTGCCCGCGCCGTCCTGTATTTTGTGGACGGCTTCTTGAAGGGCAGGAACTTTGTCTGAGAAATACGGAGGTAATTGCCGGACCTGTTCATCGATGGCAAATACGCTCAAACGATCCTCTGGCCGCAGCACCTGTTGGATGAAGTGAGATGCGGCATCCTGCTCGGTGGCTTTTTCCATGTGGGCGCTCATGCTGGCATCGATCATCAGAGCGATGTCCAAGGGTTGCTGGGTCTCTGACTCAAAAACATCGATCTTCTGGGGCACGCCTTCTTCGAGTATCTGAAAAGCTTCGACCGGCAAATTGGGAGCGGGGCGGTTGTGTTCGTCGAGAACGCTGACCAGGACGTTGACGAGATTGACATTCACCTTCACGGTGTTGCGCGGCGAGGTGGAGTCCTGACTTTTCTCTTTGGTGGCCGGTGGCGCAGCGGGCTGACTCTGTTGAGGAGAAGAGGGCTGAGCCCAAGGCGGCCGGTCCGGCTTGTCCTGCGGGGCAAGGAGCAAAGGAAAAGCAAGCAGGGCGATGGCCGCTGCACATGGCTTATTGGTCAGAAGAATCATCTGTTGGCTAAGATGCGACCTTGGGAGCAGAAGGTGGTGCGGGAGGCAATTCGCCGTCGGCCCAGACCGCTCCATCCTCAAAATATTCCTTTTTCCAGATTGGTACGGTGCGCTTGAGAGTGTCGATGGCAAAGCGGCAGGCATCGAAGGCGGCGGCACGATGCGGGGCGCTGACAGCAATGAAGACGCTGGTTTCGCCGATTTCGAGGCGGCCGAGGCGGTGAACGATGGCGACCCGGTCGATGGAGAATTTTTCGTGGATCAACTGGCCAATTTCTTTCATCTTGGCGAGGGCCATTGGTTCGTA